>Ga0209930_1000442_pt1 | contig 106093 bp, 126 predicted proteins | sample ThiBiot_500_biof_2_FD_183948 | JGI IMG/M metagenome (GOLD analysis project Ga0209930, IMG submission 183948) | Wastewater bioreactor microbial communities from Cape Town, South Africa - Thiocy_cont_500_biof (SPAdes) | ecosystem: Engineered > Bioreactor > Thiocyanate-remediating >...
TGATGATGTGGATCATGATGATGATGATGGTGATGATGTGCTTCTGATGATGGTGGTGGAGGTGGTGGACAAAAGTCACCCGGTGGAGGCGGAGCATATGAACCAGATGGAGGTGGTGGTGGACAAAAGTCACCCGGTGGAGGCGGAGCATATGAACCAGATGGAGGTGGTGGTGGACAAGTACCACTTGAATTCGGAAATAGTGATGGTAAAACGGATGGTGGATGTCCTGGCTGATGAGATGGAGGTGGTGGACATATACCACCTGCTGTTGGATCTATATATGGTTGATGTCGATGATGATCTGGATTGAAAGCCATCTTTTTTGTTTAATAAATGAAATAAATTGAATTTATGAAGATGTATTTATATATTGTGAAAAAGAGTTTATGTAGTGGAAATAAATTACGTCTTAAACTCACGTTTTTTTTTCTCTTTTCGATAAAGATAAAAAAGAAAACAATAGAAAAACAGTACTCCAAGGCCTGATGAAAGACAAAATGTTCTCTTATCCATCTTCTCATCGACTGCCATACTACGGCATCTGTTGTTCTCATTCGTCAATGAACATTTTCTTCTCCTATATCTATATTGATGACGAAAAAAATGAATGAATGAAGCACAAAAGATAAGAGTTGTATTGAGCGGTCAAGAGTTGAGTTCAAAACAAATATGGGTTTGAAATTTGAAGATCTTCCAAATGAATTAGTTCTTCATCTTTTTCAATATCTATCAGCTGTTGATATTTTTCGTTGTTTTTCTCCATTAAACCGTCGATATTTAATTTTAATTCGCACAATTCAACCGCTTCACATTGATTTCTCTTGTCAATCTTTAAGCAAACTTGAATTAGTTTCAATTCTCAATCAGATTCGTTCGTTAAACATCTCCTCACTACGATTATCCAATCAATATAATGTTGATTTTATCTCACAATTTATTTCCTATATTCCACCTCGTCAACTTCGTCATCTTCGTTCATTATCATTGATTCATGTTGATCGTTCAATCGTCGAAAAATTTCTACATAATCAATTAAAACTAACATCTCTTTCAATCGAATCTTCCACTTGGCGATCATTTCCTCAGCATATTCTTCCACATTATCCTCAATTAACTCATTGTCATCTGTCAACACTCGATTTTTTCCATAACTGTCAATCGAATCTAACTCATCTGACATTAGATCATTGCTCAACTGACAATCTCCCACAACTGAACATCATCGTTCCAAATCTACGCTCACTAATCGTAACACTAACAAGCAATACAACGATTCATCCATCGACAATTTTCCCATCGAATTTAAAATCTTTAAAACTCAATCTTCGATCATTTCCATATTCAGAATTCGAACAATTGATGAGTCTAATCGATCATTTAGAAACTCTTTCGGTTTCATTTACTGATACTGAACATGACCTCTACTCACATGATCAATATTTACTCGGTCAAAATTGGTTTCCAATTCAAACCAAGATCGTCAATCTTCGGTTGAATATCATTGTTCATCAAACATTTGGAACGTATGACACATCGGAACTGCTCAGTAATTTCAATTGGTATTCCAGTCGACTCATTTGTCAAACACTTGAATCTTCATTTAGTTTTCATTTATTTTCATTACCATTTATCGATGAACATCTGACAATCAATCAACAAATATCATCTCATCCTCAAGATTTCGATTCAATCCATCGACTTTATTTAACATCTACGAATGCACAACTATTCGAGAATTATACTTTTCGAAATCTTCATTCACTTATTATCATTACTTCAACAATCAATCCATCATTATTCACATTTGCCAATCATCAACTTCGAACAATTGACTTACGTTTGACGTCAACCGGAAATAATTGTCAAGATTTATTCACTAAATTCATCTCACATTTGCCTTCGTCAATCGAAACTTTAATTTTAAATACAACGAGTACAAATTATCTCGTTGATTTATTGGATACAAATCATGATCTATTAGTTTATCTTAAACGACTTCATTGTTCAGTTCGAACTCGTGAACAATTCGATACATTACTCTTACTTCTCATTGAAAATTTCGAAAAGAAATCTTTAAATTTCATTACTATTTCCTCGGACATCTTAGCAAAACTTCCGAATTGGTTGTTAAAAACTCAGTTTTTAAAAAATTCGAAAATTAATTATTCGAATCGACAATGTTCAATATGGATTTAATCCAATCGTTTGTATTTTCGATACTGTTATTATTTATTTTTTTAATCTATCAAAATACATAAATTATGAAGAAGAAGAAGAAAACGTACTGTCGAAACAAAGAAAAAGAAAATTGAAACTGTTAACTAACAGAAAATAGATTAAGATCATCGAGCATGCGTTGTTTTCGAGCGAATTGTATGTATTGTTCGTAAAGATTCCGTGCCACGGTTAATAATTTTTCGGCCGAATGTCGACGACGATGTTGATCGAAATGAACGGCAATATCTTGTTGATCGAGTGTTTTCTGTTTGAATAGATACTGTCGATGTGCCGAGAGTATAGCTATGCAAAGAAATAACAGAAATGAATTGTCATCGAGAAGCCAGATTTGTATATCTCGAGGTAAACGTGTTAGCCAATCTAATGTTGTCGATTGTTGAGATGATGTTGTCGATGAAATGTTTGTTGAGAAGATTTCTGAATCAAATTCAGAGATTTCACTAAGTGAATAGGAATTTTCGAAGCCTCGTTGTTTGCATTTGGTTGAGAGAGAATTAAGATTATGATCGTATCGAATCGACGTATGAAATTGCTGTTCATCACTTGTTATTGTCGAACAGAAATCTTGGTGGTAAATACTTGATGAACGTGAACCCGACAGATTGATTTCATTTGAAGAAACAACTGAATGAGAATATTGCCGAAATTTTCTTCGATTTGATGGTTCATTTACGCATATAGGTGGACAACTCATTGTACGACGTCGATTGTCATCACTTGGCAACCTTTGTAAAGGCATTGGACAATGGATAGGAGAATTTATGTCTGGTGTAACAGGTATCAATTCTTCTTCACATAATTCAGGTGGCTCATTTTCAATAGGTAAAGTTGCCCACATAACTTCATGGACACGTAATGATTCTTTGAATGGAAATTCACGTTTACATTCTAATAAAAGCCAACGGTAAGTGAAATAAAGATTCACTAGAAAAAGAAACAGAATAAAATATACCAGAAAAGAGAGAAAGAGATTATTAACGAACCTGCATCACATGTTTCAAATAAATGCCAATAAACGGGATCATAAGCTCTTAGAAGTACGGTTAAATGCTGAAATTTCGTTGCTATAGCAATACCTTTTACCGAAAAATTCGCTCGAATACGTCTCATAATCGAACAGAAACTCAAATAAGTTAATGCTTCATCACGCATAACATACAACAATGTTGACGCATATTCATTCATTCCTACAAAATGCACACGCAAAAGCGGTCTAAAACCTCTATCGAACAAATGTCTCGAACCTTGACAGTAAGGAATCGATGGATGACTAACTGCAAATGTGACAAGAATATTGAATAGAGCTTCGATATTTGCATTCGATGCATTGTTGCTTGCAGCATAGAATTCAAATGTTCGGTCAGTACGAACAACATCCGTATGAATTGCTCGCATAATAGCACGAATTTTTTCATTTGGATGTTCAATTTTCTTCCAACGTTTTTTCAATCTAGAAATCAAAAGAATAGATTAAATGTACATTCGGTCATGATGACCTTACTCATCATATTTTTCTGTGACTTCAGCTAGGTATGTTTTTCGCTCAGTGTTTGTCATATCCATGGAACAGACGTTTAGTAAATGACGCCAGATGATAGTTCGAGCTGATGGTTCGATTCCGCTTTCGTAAATCGCCTGTCGTAATTCGTTGGGATGAATTAACCGACCTTCGCCATCAAGAAATCTGTCCATGTCATCCAATCCAATAGGTTTAGCGGCACGTCGATCACTACCACCACAGATAATATCTAGATCAAGTTCAAAATATTCTTTATTTTTTGGTAAATCGAAACAAATATTTCAACATACTAATAGTTTTCTTCAATGTCGATGGTTTTTTCTGTTCAATAGGTTTGATAGTTGCGATTATTGAACTACTATCCACATTAAAACAACGGATATTCGCATTGAAATTATCGGTTGGAACTAAATCCCAATCTTCAAGACCTGAACAATATCGAATCATTCCCTCAAAACAAAATATCAATCCAAGAAAGTTTACCATCTTCTCGTTCAGTTATTTCATAACATAATCTCAGATAGGAACCGGATTTGACTTTTTTCATTGCCTCTTGAAGATCCCAATCGGACCAAATAGCTGTCGATTGTTCGAAGCCAGTCGAGGGACATTTCTCAACGGCATTGATTGTAAATTCAGTTTTAAGATCAAACGCTTGTGATATCAAACATTTCAACGTTTGGTATGAAGCAAGACTAGGATCGATACATAATTTTTTCGAATTACCATTTTCATAACCGAGAGATCTTTCGTTTCGGCTAATTTTCTGTGAAAAATAAAAAAATATTAAAAAAAACAAAAGAAATTTATTTATTTACATAAACTTTGATCAATAAAACTTTCGGTTTAGCCGAACCAATGACTGACATCGACGGTAATGATGCACTATTTCTTCCCGCATTTCGCCCCTTTTTGAAAGACAAATTTTGCTTAAATTAGAAATTTATCCTCAACATTTTAGCAAATTACGCACTTTGGATTTTTTCGACAGCGACGCTGGCGCATACATCTTTATCTGACCGAAATCAACGAAGTCTAGAACACTAGTAATCTCAGTTCTTTTTCTTTCTTTCTTCGTTTTTTTTTCGTTCTTTTTCTTGTTCACCTGGCCTACCTACGCATTCATGGCTAGGACATGTGATGCCTGTTTTCTCTCTCTCTCTTTCTTCTACTGATAACCCAGCCATGCTAGATTGTTTTCTTTTTTTTTTGTTAACAAATAAAACCTACGTAATCGAGGTTTGAATATTTGAATTTTGTTTGTCATGTGTCATTAACGAGCGAGCAAATAAGAAAAAATTAATTTCAATGATGAAACGATTAGATTTTTCTTTATCAGTTGAATTCAGGGTGATAAGTACAAAACGTTCTCTTCATACGAAAACAAAATACCACCTTTTGGACTCGAAATTTGTTCGTACAAGCATGCATGATAACACCTGACCTATAGCCTTTTCCCGTTTTTCTAGGTGTTATGTTAGCTTTGCATAAACTTCGACCACATGAAACACTCATTTGAGAATTCAAAAACACAACAATCGACCTATATTTCACTTTGTGAATCATCAATTTATCAAAATATACTCGATTAAATTTCGACAATATCATAGAATTACGCTTGTGAAAATCAACAATAAACACCGGATTTACGCAAATTATTTGAGCAAGATAAAACGCTAAATTTCCCGTTAGTCACTTAGACAATCGAATTATCATCTGATAAAAATCTGTTTCAATCACATGACTATGCTGTTGTTGTTGTTATTGTTGTTATTTTTTATTATATCCACCCACTGATAATCCACTCAGCATTTCTTTTTTCTCCCTATGCATCGAGTGTGCTTGAAAAATCGTTCAAGTAGTCTATCTGTGATATTAGAAAAAGAAAATAGTCTCTTTTTTTTTCAAACGAAGCAAATCTTTTGCATGCCTGTTAATTGAGAGAGAAGGAGAAGTATGAATCGATTATTTCATTGGTCTAATCTGTCCAATGAAATTAAAGTCTTAGATTTCTTAACTCGTTCGTCGAGATTATTGCAGCAAGTGCATTAACAACTTAAAAGGAAACAGTTGGAAAGAAAAAAACAAGACAATAGGTTTTCTTTTTTTTTCTCTTTCTCTCCCCTTTTTTCAACATCTAGAGACAGTCGTTTTTCTGTCTGCTTGTCGATTGTATTTAAATGTTTGTCGTCTATTTTCGACAAAGAGAAATCGATTGATTTACTTAACTGTTTTTCTTATTCATAGATTGTCAACGAAAGAAGAAGAAAAAACAACAACAACAACACACACGTACAAAGAATTTGAAATAATGAAAAATAATTAAAAAAAACATAGACAAAGTTTTATTCGATTTTCTTTTGTGATTATTTGTTTCAATGGCCAACGAGCAAGATAAACTTAATATCGATGGAATTATTCAACGATTACTCGAATGTAAGTGAACAAAATTTGTTTTGTTTTCGTTGATTTCAATTGTTTCGTTTAGTTCGTGGAGCAAAACCGAATAAAAACGTACATTTAAGCGAAAATGAAGTCCGAGGTTTATGTTTGAAATCTCGAGAGATCTTTCTCAGTCAACCGATCCTCCTCGAACTCGAAGCACCACTCAAAATCTGCGGTAGCCAATCGATTTTCGTTCGAATTCGATGTTAAAATCTCGTTCTAGGTGATATCCACGGTCAATACTACGATCTTCTTCGGTTATTCGAATACGGCGGATTTCCACCGGAGTCGAACTATCTCTTTCTCGGCGATTATGTCGATCGTGGCAAGCAATCTCTCGAAACGATTTGTCTACTCTTAGCATACAAAATCAAATATCCCGAAAATTTCTTTCTTCTTCGTGGCAATCACGAATGTGCGTCGATCAATCGTATCTACGGATTTTATGACGAATGTAAACGACGATATAACATCAAACTATGGAAGACATTTACTGATTGTTTTAATTGTCTTCCTGTTGCTGCAATAATCGACGAGAAGATCTTTTGTTGTCACGGCGGTTTGAGTCCGGATTTGCAATCGATGGAGCAAATTCGACGAATAATGAGACCGACCGATGTGCCTGACCAAGGTTTACTTTGTGATTTGTTATGGTCGGATCCTGATAAAGAAGTAAACGGTTGGGGAGAAAATGATCGAGGTGTTTCGTTTACATTCGGCGCGGAGATTGTTTCGAAGTTTCTACATAAACATGATCTCGATCTTATCTGTCGGGCTCATCAAGTTGTCGAAGATGGTTATGAATTCTTTGCTAAACGACAATTGGTGACATTGTTTTCGGCGCCGAATTATTGCGGAGAATTTGATAATGCCGGAGCAATGATGTCGGTTGACGAAACGTTAATGTGTAGTTTTCAAGTAAAGTCAAAACGAAAAAAAAAGAAGCTATGAAATCGTTTGAATTGAACTCATTTGTAGATTTTAAAACCATCGGAAAAGAAAACCAAAGCACCGACATTAGGAAATAATCGTCCAGTTACGCCACCGCGTGGCGGCGGCAATCCTACTGCAAAAGATTCGATGATGAAAGACGGCAAAAAGCCGATCTAAACTCGTGAACAAGATATTTCAATCATGACAAATATCATTAGTTAACTACTACTATTCTCATCCCGAACGTTTTTTCTCTCTCTCTCTCGCTCCCTACCGGTTGCATAGTTTTACATCATGGATCTTTTGTATATAACAACAATTGTTTCTACAACAGACAAACAACTCTTTTTTTCTCTTCTTCGCGCTTGTTCTTTATATATCTTCTCTATGATTATCATTCATATCTATTCATTTCTCTCTCTCTCTCTCACATTTTTCTCGTCGTCTTTGTCAGTTTTTTGTTTGTTTGTTTGTTTTTTTTCTTTTTTCTTAGAGAAAAAAAGTCTCTGTTGCGCGCATGCATTCGAAACACAAGTAATCCAAAATGATCTTTACGGTCCATAAACGTCTCGATTTACCAATGGCTAAACATTCGTAGCAAAGACAGATCAAACATGTATGCGTCAATTGAATTTTCCTTTCAAAAAAAAACAACAACTAACTGTCAGCCATTTTTTCTCTTTCTTTCTTTCTTTTTTTTTTCTTGTGTGTGTGTGACTTCTATTCAAGAAGAATAAAAAGCAAAACCAAAAAAAGAAATGGGGATTTAAGTCATGAAGTTAGTTTTTGTTGATTGTTAAGATTTTTTGAAACGAGTCGATGGATCATAACGGCTCAGTAAAGATGAACGATGACGATCGTAGATTTCATAAATTCGAGGCTGTAATTGATCCGAACGTGATGGAAGACTGTATTTGCTCTCGACACGATCACGAGCTTCAACATTGTACGACATTTGCTCACGTTTATTGAAATAGAGCGCGTCATCATGTTCAAAATGAGGGATATTTGATTGATGTGCATTCTAACAAAAGTATAAATAGACAAGTTCGTTGTTCTTTGTTAAAGTTTACATTGACAATCAATTGTCGATTAGCTGCATCACGACGCCATGGTTCAATATAACGTTGAGGAATAAGGTAATGAGGAAGTGAATAGTGAGTTACTCTTGAAAGATGAAAAATTATTTTTCGATTTAACAACGAACTAATTACCGAACGGTTGATGATTTTTCGCCAGATCTATCCATTTTTGATTGAAAATATTCTAACGAACGCAATAAACACGTAGCGAGCGAGCGAGAGAGAGAAAGAAAAAGAATTTCTACTTTTACATATTTACTGAAACCGTGGTTACATAATAGCTACAGGTATTTTTCAGTCAAAGCAAGAAAAAGATGGCGTTGAGCAATTTATTTTATTATTCTTTATAATCGAATAAAAACAAAAGAGAAAATAGATGTACAAAATATTCTAATGACTAGTTAAGAAATTTCTCTTTTTAGTTTTTATTAAAAAATATTCCAAACATTGAGATTTATAATTGAATCGAGAAGATAAAAACTAATCTACGTATGTTGCAAAAGAAAAGACGACAAGTTTAGAATTTATTTTGAATTTGCTACGCCAAGTAGGGCGGTTAGTTGAGGAGCAGCATTCGATGTTTGTTCGGAATTCGATAGTTTGTATTTCGGAAAAGCCAAACCAAAACGTGTTTCAATTCCTAAAATAAACAAAAGCTAAATAATTTCATTAAGAAAAAGTATTAATTACCTTCGAAAGTTGCTTCAGCTAGACGAAATCCGCCGACATGATCGGGATTTGTCGACAGAATAATCGATGCTCGTGTTTTCGGCGAATATTGTTCTTGATCGACGTGTTTCGAGCCTTCTAATTTTCTTCCTTGAAAATCGAAATTCAACGCACGTTGAAGAAGTTCATAGGTGAGCAAAGTAAAGCCAAATTGCGGCGACGATCGAAGCATTCTCGCGCCTGCACCTTTCCACAACGCTGTCCATCCTTCTTCAGCATAGATTTTCTTGAAAGCATCGATCAATCCATCGTATTTCGTTTGTCCTTTACGTGCTTGCACTTGCAAACGTGTTTTAACAACGTCAGCCGGCGTACAAAGACCAGCAGCTGGTATGCCAGCTAATAAACCCGAAATAAACAAACTCTTCGGATCGTTGTATCCATGTTCGTCGGCGAAATACTTCTTCGTATGAGCATAGGCCGGAAAATAGATCGCTGAAAACGGAATATCACGAAGGAAACAAGCACGAGCACCTTTGTACAAACCGCGAAGACCAAGTTCGCGGATAACTTCCGATGCAGCTGGCCGACGAACCGATTGAATTTCTCCGGCGACTTGCAAACGGATTTTAACGATTTCTAAAGGATTCGTAAATGTAACTTGAGATGCGCCAGCACAACCGCCGGCAACAATTTCGGCCCAAAGCGGGATCGTTCCATCGACGTGCATCAAACGATCGCGAATGAAATCATTGACAGTTAGTTTAATAGCTTTTTCAGGAGCAACACCGACCAATTGAGGAATGAGACCTGAAGATTCGTTGTTTGAAATTGTTCTTTTGAAAGAAAAACTCGATCTTACCTCGATATAAACCGAAAACACCTTCGTATCGAACAACTTTCTTGAAACAATCGATCGAATTTCGGTACAAACGTTCGCCGACAATACTCGTACTTCGTTGATTTTGCATTCGAGTTTTCACTTGAAATTAAAAATTAGACTCTTTCAGCTTTCGATTTCACACTAGTCAACCTACCGAGATCGATCGGATAGACAGCCGTTGCACCCACTGCACCCGCAATACTGCCAAGTGCAAATCGATAACTACTTTCAAGAAGTTTCATAACGACACTTTGATGTTCGACTTTATAATGTTCGTCAACGATTTCCGATCGTAAACGATAGGGTAAAAGATGTTCATTCGCTGAAATTAAATCGAAATCCTGTAATTGAATGTATTCTTTGTCAGTCTCATGATGTTTGCTATGTGTTTTATGTAATAAATGTGTAATTGCAAAAAGAATATCGATTTGCAATGGTGTCGTACGAGGAAAATGTTGAGCTTCAGTAAGAAATTCTTCTTTCGTTATAATCGGTGATTTATAACCATGTCGTTTATTTTCAACAATCGATAGATAAATCTTTCTCATCGACTCAATATTCGATAGTAATTGTAGAAATGCTGTAAAATACGGATAAGATATTTGATTTGACGAAACAATTTCCGTCAAATTTGCCGATATAAAATCAGCTAATTGATATTGTCGTAATTCTTTGAGAATAATTTCGAAGCTTTTCAATGAAATATAACCATTATTTGAACGATCGAATTTTCGAAATGTTTGATTTGTTTGTTCATCAATAAAATCCAGTAGAATCTGTGTGAATTCCTTGTAGGTTACTTGTCGTTGTCGTTTACTTCCGAAATGTGTTGTGACAAAATCCGATTCGAAATTGAATGGAAACTCTCTGAATTGTTTTGTTGCCGAGATAATCGAACGGAAATCATCGAAAGTGATCAAACCTTGACCACAACGATCGAATAGCTGAAACGCCAGACGATACAATGAGTCCGAAGCTAACAGCAACGATTCGAAATTGATAAATTCCGTGATGGTAATCTTTTGATCTTTATTCAGATCGACTAAAGCCGAGAGAATATCGAGCGTTGTCGGGTCGATATTCTCGCCCTTCAAATAGCCTAAATAATCCTGCAAGAACTCATGTGGCGTCATGTAACGCTCGCCGAGATGTTCATGTTGAGCATATCGATTGAAAACATTCGATAGTTGTTCACGATCAACCGAAGATACAATTCGAGATTTAATCGGATCGTTGGCTGCTGTTGATGGCATTATTTATTTTCCGGAGAAATAAATATGTTGATTCGAGGAAATATGCCCTTCTCTTTTTATCGTTTTGCGTCGGCATCGCGTGTTTTGCTATGCTAGACAAACGGGAAGAAGAGGAGATAATTGATGAAAATCTGCGACATCTATTTCGGTTCGATGAAGAATTCAAAAGAAAAATAGACTATCATCGTTTTCGATAATTATTTTTCAGGTATTTTCAAAAATTGAATTACGAAAATCAATTAGAAATAATCAGCGACCTCTTTGATTGTAATTATGTTGTTTTTTTCTGTCGATTCGAGTCATTTCTAGTCTAGTTAGTTTTTTTTTGTGACGCCATTTTTCTTGATCACGCTTATCTTACCTAGGAAGACGTATTTTCGTTCGAATTCTTTTCTCTAATCTTAAGTACGCACGAGTTCGTCGTTCGAGAATTTGTCCTTTCGTGTTACCTATATAAATCTATTCGAATTTGTCTTCTAAGTTCGTATATTTCAGTTCCTTTAGAGAAGAATAACGAAAATATGGGCAAAGGTAGTCATAATACATATGCAGATGATGGCAATCGTGAACAACAACTTGATTCAGCATCATTGCCCAATGAACAACGTTTACCAACATTATCCGAAATAAAAGTCAAAATTCCGGCTCATTGTTTTCGACCGACTGTTCGTGAATCGATGACCTATGTTGTTAAGGATGTGATCTATGTTGCCCTTACATTTTTCGTTATGTTTCAATTAGAAAAACTTAACTATGGTTATATGTTTTTCCCTCTCTACTGGTGCATACAAGGTTCGATTGAATTCGATATTTGATTTAGTTAATTTTGCTACTCTTTTTGAATAGGAACTCTTTATACATCGTTTTTTGTACTCGGACATGATTGCGGACATAGTAGCTTCAGCTTCTATCCGTTATTAAACGATACCGTCGGTAGGTTTATTCATTCGAATGTAATTTGTCTTATTAACCATTGATTTTCTTTTTCCTTAAGGTACAATTTTACACACATGGATTTTAGCACCATATTATACATGGAAGGTAAATAGATGAGGATGATTGGTAGACTAAAAATAGAAATCGATTGACGTTATTTAATATTATTTGAGTATGCACCATATTTTGATATTTTTCTTTCTCTCGTTTTCTTTAGTTAACGCACAACCATCATCATAAGAATACGAATAACATCGACAAAGATGAAGTTTTCTATCCTCAACGTGGTATGCCACATGAACCATCGATTAGAGACGATATTTTCTACTGGCTTCCTGGTGTCGGTTGGTTTTACTATTTACTCTTTGGTTATACACCCCGTACAATTAATCACTTTAACCCAGTATGAACAAAAAAACATCTTGTTTTTTTTACTCTGAATAACAAAAAAAACTTCTTTATTTCTTTAGCTCGAACCATTATTCTACAATAAACATTCAGTCGGTGTCTGTCTTTCCCTTTCGTCTTATTTGGGAATGGTAAGATTGACGAAATTCCGTTTTCTTCCGGCAAATAAAATAAAACCATATGTGTCTGTTTTTCTTTCTTTCTGTCAAGTGCTATTTAATGTATCTCTATTCATGCGCATATGGCTTTCTCAGTTTAGTCGTTTATCATCTTATACCGGTGTTTCTTTTCGCATGTTACATGGTTATTATCACCATGCTACATCATACCGAAATGTAAGCCAACAAACAAAGAAAACAAAGTGAATTAGTAAATTTGAACATATTTGTTTTTCATTCATAGTGACGTCCCTTGGTATGCTGATTCCGAATGGAATAATGTTAAAGGTCAATTGTCAACAGTTGATCGTCATTATGGAGCTGTTCATTCAGTTATTCATTCGATTGGTACACATCAAATTCATCATCTTTTCACCAAAGTACCACATTACCATTTAGGTATGTTCGAAAGAGAGAAAAAAAGCCGAACGATTTTCGTTTCATTTTTGCAGAAGAAGCCACGGCTAGCTTTCGTAAAGCTTTTCCTGAATTAGTTCGATACAATGACGAACCGATTTTCAGTGCTTTCTATCGTATGGCAAGAATCTTCACTACACAACGTGGTATTGAACAAGATACTCGTGTTTTTGCTTATACAGATAAAACAAGTTAAAAGAAACAAAAATCTTTCTAATTTAAACACTGTTCCTCCTCTTGCTTATTGTTGTTCTCATTTAATAACGTTCGATTGAATGTAACACAAAAAAAAAAACAAAAAAAAAACAAACAAACAAACTAACAACTATCGTTCCTCATATTCGGTTTTCTTTTTTCCTTGTTAGCGGTTTTTTTGTATGTTTAATAAGATCATTTCGTCTTTAAACGAAACAAATAAATGTCGATGTAGACTTCACAGATATTTTTCATTTAAACCTATGATTTGCTCGCCAACATTGATTATCTCGAGATGATCGATTTCGATGCCGTGATTTATCCAAAATCAATCGACGCCAATAAGCATGCCGTAATTTTTCATACTGATAATCTTTTTTCGATGTTATTTCCTTCAATTTCGTTTGTAAAAATGAAACATTCAATTCATGATGACTATTAATAATCAAAACCGGTAGATTTTCATAGAGACTAACCAATGAATTATTCCAAACGATTGGTATGCGATTGAGATAGAGAGCTTCCCATGTTCGATGACAATCGAGACCATTACCACGTGGCGATAACCAAAATGGATATTGACGATTTCGTTCGTAGATTTCTGGTATTCGATTGATTTGTACGCCGCTGGGTTTAGTAAAACAGGTTACAAACGAGGTCTTTTTTGTGCAGAGATCTTGCCAAACTTTCGAACGAAGACCTGAGCCGTCTGTTCCGGGATCGAAATTGATTAGAACGAGTTTTTTATCGGATTTTAGTTTAGTAATATCAGACGGTTGAATATAGTGTTTGGGTTCGTCGATATCATCGAAAACTGACGGTACTGTATCATTAAGATATTGAGAATAAACATCTCGAATTCCTTGAGCCATTTCATAGCAATTTATACCTACATAAAAATAAGCACAGAATTTTATCTAAATCAAATATTTACCGATTGGAATGTGAGTAAATTTGGTAGTCTTCGATACGTCGAATTGTCCATTTTGTCCAAACCAATGGATAATTTTCGAATCTGACCCTTCCAAATGCTGCAGATGTACAGGTGACGAAAGATCTCCCTCGCCAGTAATTAAAACAAATGAATTAATTAGCTGAGGATAAATTTTCTTGAAAAATTCATCAATTGCCCAGATACGAACGTAAATAATACTTCCATGTGGAAGACAAGGTGCTATTAGTCCACCATTATCAGTTCTTGTTTCGACCTGCTCTTTAAATTGTGATGGCCATCGGTAGATCCAATCGGCTAGATTTCGAAAATTTTGTGGACAAATAAATTCTGGATAATGATGAATTCGAAACGATGAATTGAATTCTAAATATTTTTTAGTTAATCGACTTGAATAAGGACAAAAATTTTGACAATCAGTAAATGCTAGAGATTTGTACGAAAGTCGAATTAAAAGTAAAATCGATATGAAAACAAATAGACACCAAATACGTAAAACGGCTCGTCGAATGAACACACTTTGAAAGAACATCTCATCAGACATCAACTGCGCCTTCACACCACGTGTTATAATCAAGCAAATGTCTCTCTGATGTTTCTTTTTTTTTCTTTCTTTGCAAATATTATATGGTTGCTTTGCAACTATGGAAGGCGAGGAGACATGAAGAAGAACTTTTCTTTTTCGTTCGTTCGTTTTTATATTTAATATTTGTTTTATATAAAGAAAAAAGTATATCAATTTAAACTTGAGTCGATTTTGAATAATTAGTGTTGTTCGATGGATTCCAGATATGCATGCTCGATGAGCGAAATACACCCTGAGAAATAAAATTGAAATCTTAATAAGAATTGATTTATTCGAAAGAAATACTTCGGCAGTTTTCAATGAACTTCTTGAGTGTGGATAGAACTAAAAATCGAACGATCATTGGAAGGAAAATGTTTAGCTAGTCATAAATTCATTTTTACTCGTACTTGTGAGTTTCGATGGAGTTTTGTTGATGACTTATCAGGTCGTAGTCTTAAATCAAATATTTACATAAAATAAAATGTTTCTTTTTGCATCTTACCGAGCACCAAATTCTAACGATGAGTCAAAATTCGTAGAAGTCGAACTATTCATTCCCATTAAAGATTTTCCTGTATTATCCCAATTTTCATCACGTGTATCTACGCTTACTAAGCCAGAGAATTCGATAAACGATGCTTCACGTCGAGGATCCAAACTTTGAAACTGCTCTACAATAGAAATACATAAATAAATAAATAAATGCATGCATGTGGTATAATTAGTAAAAGAAATAAACCATCGGTAGATCTTGTCGTATGTCGACAATGTTCATTTGCAAGACGATGAAGAGCTTCATCATGTTCTACTTGTCTCATACTCGGTAATTTCTGATTATATAATTGTCGTTTGACAGATGTTAAACGAATACAAGGATTTTGAAATCTATCAAAAACAATTCTCCATTTTTCATTTAAATAAACCGATTTATTTACCCAGAAAATACTTTCGGTTCAATGAATCGTCCCTGTGTAGCAAGATGTTGATATTCATTCCAATCTTTTCTCGGTGATCTTCTATTTACCGATGAGATAAATGCTGTTTGAGCCATACCGATTGATCTTTGAAAATAAGAATATTTCTCTCTTTAAGTGGTGGAACACCCGATGAAAAACAATTGTTATGAATGTATTTTTATATTTCATTTTCGTTCTCTTCAGTTTTCTTTCTTTCTATTCATCATTGTTATGCTCAAAAACAGCAAATAAAAGAAAAGAAAATTCAATGTATTGTATTTTATTCCATCTTACAAGGCTACAAACAAATATTTACTGTTTTACAACGATAATGTCAAATGCATCCTTGTGTTCAGTTCTGTAATTACACAAAAAGAAAGAATAACATGCATCACTAGAATAATTATTCGTGCGTTCGATGAGTCAGCTCGAGATATCGACAGTAGTCAAACAGAAGAAACAAAAAAAAGAGTCTTATGGGAAAAAATATATACACAATCGTCTGCTGTTAGGAATATGCAAAAAGAAAAGATAATAATCAAAGCCTTAGTACTCGTTTCTTTTCTTACATATCCAAGTTGAATCAGTTCTTCTTCTTTCTCATGTTAATTATCTATCGACGCTATCGTTTAGAATTTTACGTCTTTCTTTTTATTTGTTTATTATGTTTCTTTATTTTTTCGAATAAAAATCTATCATTTGTACAACGAAGAATTAATTCGATAACATTCGATTGTACCGGTGAACCATTGAAATTCTGGTGTCAAAATCAAATACATCGATGTAATTCATCTATAATTGTATTTAATAAATTATTTGTTCGAACGAATTCTCTTGTTCTGCGCATCGAACATTTGAAAGGTAAACGACGAGGTGGTGAAGATTTACAACAAGTTTTGAATCAAACCGAAGAAGATGAATATTTTCATTTCGCTAAAGGATTTATCCAAGTAAATCGAAAAACAACAAATTTCGAATGAAAATCTATTTGTTTTTCAAGAGTTCATGTAATGATTCCTTTCCGTTGGAAGTTTTTACGCGTAAAAATCATCTATTCAAGATATTTTCTTCGTTAACGCCCTATTCCAAAACATTCGAACATATTTATTCAATAAAACAACTTACAATAGCTGTGCATCGTTATGATTATGTCAATTTTTATCATACAATTACAGATCTCTATAATGTTTATCTTGTTTGTCGATTTTTTCGGTCCAATCCAAAATTTGTTCGAATACTTTTTCTCGATGCTCATCCAAAGGGAAATCTCGATCGACTTTGGTCACAATTATTTCATTCGTATACACGACTTGGTCAATTGAATTATTCGACCATATTGTTCGATGATTTAATTTGGTCACCTATTCAATCGAAGTCAGAAATCGATGTCGATCAAGATCGAATGATAGCTCCGAGTTATTTCTTCGATTTTCGACAACATATTCTCGAACAATTCGATTTTCATTCGAATCGAAACGAGAAAATCAATTGTCGACATGTGAATATTTTCTTTCTTCTTCGTCGAAATTATATTGCACATGCAAGAAATCCTTCGGGAACAATTCAACGACAATTACTCAACGAAAACGAGATTCTCAAACAAATTCAAAGTCATTTTCAAAATCGTTCATCGATTCAGTTCGATTCCGGTTATTTCGAACAATTATCATTCGAAAAACAGCTCGAAATCATCAGTCAAACGGATATTTTCATTGGAATGCATGGTGCTGGTTTAACTCATGTTATTTTTCTTAAATCAAATCGAATTCTTATTGAATTGACGACATATGAACGACAAATGCTCAAACATTTCGAACGTATGTCATCGATAAATCAAATCAATTATCATCGATGTCTTATTGAAAACGGACAACCAACAACAAGCAACACTATTTGGAGTTGTTTAAGAAAAAAACTACTCGAATTATGTCCAAATATATTGTCTTGAAGGAACGTTTTTTTTGTAAATTATAGTCAATAAAATATCAATTCAATCACATAATTATAGAGAAGAAATCGTTTTTTGAATGTAATGTTGTTAATTATCGATTAGAAACGAGACGAATAGAATCCCATTTGACTTTCATTTCATGGCTTTTCTTTGAGTAAATATATGTACATACTACGTACGTAAGAAGAAGAAGAAAAAATGTCGAATGGTTTTGCGGTCAGGTAAATTCTCTTGTGATGTTCCGAATGATATTTCTTCTTGTTTCAAGGTTCAACTTATGTCTATTGTATAATAGTTCAGATGTTGAGTAATACGAGACAATAACTATTTCTCTTATGGTATATGGAAAATGTGATAGTGCGTTTGTTACATATTATTGTCTGCTGATGGACATCATCATCAGCACGCTCTTTGCCCTCTCTTATGTCAGTTATCTTTGGCCCACTATGTTTGTCCCAATGACATTGATTGATGAGACACGAGAAAAGTTTTCTCGTGTGTTTTTTTTCGGGACTTTTTCTGTGTTATGTTGTGAGTGTACATCCAGATGTTAAAAGTATTCCAATCAAATAGAAATCAGAGGTTTCAAAAAGAAAAGAACGAAATGTTACAATATTCAATGTAAATGTATTTTTCGAATTGTCGAAGTAAATAATTCGACAAGGCCAATTGAAATCAATGAATCATTTTTTTTATTGTTATTATCATCATCATCGTCGAGTTTCACGTAAATCAAGACTCAATTTCTATTCGTGATTTTAATGTTTAATACACTTGATATTTGTAAGCATTATCGATTAGTTGTTTTCGCTTTATAACTGAGAGATGATGAAAGAAAGACAGAAAGAGAAAGCAACAAGCTCGAGGCCTAAATGACAAAATTTGTTTTCTTAGTTTTGATTTGTAATAAAATCAATCTTTGATGTTTAGTGACGAAGAAAAAGGCGACCTTCTATTTCTTCTCCTCCTTTCTTTGTATGGTAAACATTTACTATTCTTACAATTTCTTCTCGTTTTTTTTATGTATTTCGTATTGATGTTGTTGTACTTTTACTTTGTGGTTTTTTTGGTATTGAAAAAAAAGGAAATAGACATCTGAACAACTGATATACAATTGGACTTAGTTGAAATAAGATTGCTTGTAAGTGTATGAACTCATATTTTGATGAAAAACATAGTTGTACTTTGTATCATTTGAAAAGAACAATCTCGAAATGGAAATGATTAACGAAGATGAATGTTAGTGTTGATATGATATATCTTAACTAATAATTATGTAATCGAATTGGCTCGTTTTGATTGGAGCCAGGGAGTATTCTTATCTTTTCTTTTTTTTTGTATATATTTTCCTCCTTTTCTGACATAATGATAAGAGACAAAAGTGATGAGCGATTTGCACTTTACAGCAGAGAAACGACTGGATTTTTCTAGTTAAAGATATATTCGTTCTCAAATACCTTTGCGTTGTTATTATATTATTATTCATTGCAACGAAATGTTTGTCGACACATACTGATAACCTTATGCATCTCTTCCTATCTATGGTTAGAAATAATACTTTTCCACCATACCACAAGATTGCACTTTTCGAGGTTTATGGGAAGATATTTTTTTCTTTTGGTTAACTCATAAACGAGAGGGCAAACGAGCAAGAAAGAGCGAGAGAGAGAGAGAAAAGGAGAGAATGAGAGACAAAAATAGAAAAAGAGGAAGAGGTTACTCTTGTGGTCGGTGATATTAGTCGTGGTTATACCATTCATTATTCAATACATCACTGAAGAGAGATAGAATAATAACGTTTGTCGAACGGTTATCCATTTAGTTTGCTCTCTGTGTTTAGATTAACCATTTTCTGTACGCTTGTTGAGTTTGCGTCTCGTATTACTAGACAAAAAGAAGATGAAGAAAAATTTATTTATCTAAGCTCGATAAAACGATAGACATAGTTCATATTCTATTTATCTTCGAAATAAACTAGTAAATTACTTCCATATTCAGTCGTTTCCTTCTTGTTAAGTGTTAAATCTAAGGTAAGTTATTTGATAGGATAACGTTTCCTTTTCTTATAATAATCATTATATAAGATGATATCTTAGAATCATCAGTCGTAGATAACTATATATGCGTGCTTTTCTTTTTTTTTTACTGAATTTCTTGAAAGATACGTCCTCTAAGTGTAATTGTTTATATTCGACATGCGTTTGAGATGAATATGATGATAAGGCATTTTGTGTTTCTTAATGAATAACTTAGATCATTAGGATTACATCATGATGGAATATAATGACCAAATCTTTTTTTTTCTCTTCTTCTCCTTCTTCTTCTCTTCATCATTATGTGTCCGACAGAGGAACGAAGACAATCAATGTATAATTATATATATGTGTGTGCGCATCTGTGTGCTTAGATTTTCAGATATCACTCTCTTAGTCGTTTGTTCCACTTGTCAATCCTATTATTTCCGAGGATGGACGTCAAAAGCATGACAAGTTTTATCCTGTGGTTTTGTTTTATTGCAAGTTTATCAATCTCATTGGTAAGTTGTTGTTGTTGTTGTTAGATTTGATTGAATATTATTGATTTTTTAAAATTTAGACTACTTCTGCCAGTGTCGATTCAAGGCAAAGATTTCGACGACAAAATGATGAAAGTAAGTTTATTCATATAAAATCAACGCTTTTCTGCTTTTTTTTCCTCTCCTAAATATTATTAACTCATTGCTTAACTCTTTAACCTATCTTGCTTTCTCCTGCTTCATTAGGCATTGCATGTCCCGAAGAAACTAAGCCCTGTAAAGATGACCACACTATGTGTGCCGTATATTGTAACGGAAATTTGGAATGTGCTGATGGTTCTGATGAAATGGATTGCAGTAAGTCTATCATAAACAATCAGACATTCACAATTTTCTGTTCATCGTTATTATTCAGCTACAACTGCATCTATAACAAATGCTTCTGCTTCTGATGTTACTAACACATCTTTGCCAATGATTGTAAATGCTTCTGCTACGTCGGATTTTGAAACTACAGAAAAGATTATTATGAGCGAAAGTACTACCGAATCAAGCGGTGTTGAAATGGAACGGGTGAATGTACCCGGAGAAACTGCTGCTGAAGCAGGAGGTATTTATTTTTAATTTTGCTTGAGCAATCTATGCTTATGCATTGCATGTTTCCTTTTTCTTTTTCACAACAACGAATTGACTGATGATTTTCTTTTGTTCTATTCTAGATGACGCGGTTACAACTGCTAGTGGTAAGATTTGAAATGATTTTCCTTTTATTGTAAAACAAACGAAATGTGTGAACTGAGTTGCTTTTCTATGCTGCTAGATACTTCTTGTTTTTCTTTTATTTTTACTATGCAAATGTACACATAGTTATACATTATCTAGGGGCTGAAACAGCAGAGCCTGCTATTGGCACTACTGAAGAAGGAACAGCAGAGCCTTTTATCGGCACTACCGAAGAAGGAGTAGCACCTGCTATTGGCACTACTGAAGAAGGAGTAGCACCAGCTATTGGCACCACTGAAGAAGGAACAGCAGAGCCTTTTATTGGCACAACTGAAGAAGGAGTAGCACCAGCTATTGGCACTACTGAAGAAGGAACAGCAGAACCTTTTATTGGCACCACTGAAGAAGGAACAGCAGAGCCTTTTATACTGAAGAAGGAACAGCAGAACCTTTTATTGGCACAACTGAAGAAGGAACAGCAGAACCTTTTATTGGCACAACTGAAGAAGGAACAGCAGAACCTTTTATTGGCACAACTGAAGAAGGAACAGCAGAACCTTTTATTGGCACTACTGAAGAAGGAACAGCAGAACCTTTTATTGGCACTACTGAAGAAGGAACAGCACCTACTGGAACAGTCGAAGCTGTTACAGCTGATGACGGTACAGTAGAAACTGTTGAATCAGTCACAATCGATTCGAATGCAACAGAAATTGCTGGCAATGAAGCAACAACAATTATTCTTTCTGATGTAACCAATATCTCATTGAACGATACAGACTCTGGAAATGACACATTATGGACAACAACACTAGGTATTGATTTATATTATCCAATCGTTCGTTGGTTGGTTCGAATGGAATGATCTATGCACGATGATAACAATTGAACGAAGGTTTCTTTGTTTGTTTGCTTGCTTGTTTTGCTTATTGCATGTTAAGAATGTTTTGTTTTTGTTCGAACATATGAAAAACAAATACGAACTGTTGAACTAATCATTTATTTTTCTTTTCTATTATTTTAGACGCAATCGATGATGGTAAGTTTATCGAAATGTGTGATTTCTTTTTTTCCGTGTCTGTGCATGAATTTGTAATGTTTTGATTATGCATGAATAGTGGAATATTACGATGAGTTGGATGTGCATGTTCAAACAACACCGAGAATGTCTATGAATGAGAACGATGAGGATGAAGATGATGAACTTAATGATGATGATGATGATAGTCCAACAATAACACCAATGATTGATCAAGTGGAATATTATGATGATCCAGACGAGGTTGATGTTTTTCAATATAGCACAACAAAACAAACAACACAAAAGATATTAGACAAAATAACAACATTAGCAGATGATGATGATAACGTAGAATATTATGATGATCCAGATGAAAATACTATGATGAAAGATATAATTAAGAGCACCAGCTCGACTCAAACAACATCAACATTTCAACGGGTGTCAAGAGTGTCAACACCGTCATCAAGATTATCTAATGATAACGATGATGTAGAGTATTATGATGATCCAGACGACGTAATTGTTACTGAAAGTTCTAGTATAACAACAGTCCATGCTATCAGTACGAAAACAACTACAACAGCACGTGATGAAGATGTTGAGTATTATGACGACCCAGACGAAGAATCGGTTAGCACTCGCAGACCATCAATAAGTACAACGCCGGTAGTATCAGATGAAAATGTGGAATACTATGATGATTCGAATGAAAATCAAAATTCAACTCCGGATACAAAAGTGACAGTTACAACATCAGCTACAGATGTTGTTGAATACTATGATATCGATGAAAACGATGAGACACCACAAGATCAGTCAAAAGTAAACGAAGCCATGAACTTAAATGTACCAAGTGAGATCAACATCCAAACAAATGTCATCTGCTTTGTTGTTTCGTAACCAAATCTTATACTTATTAATTCATTAGCTTTCCTTTCTTCTTCTTCTTGTTCAATGAAACCATATGTTAGTCATCAAATCAATATTATTGACATATATTAATCATTGTCTTAACATTTATAATTGCATGCCAATAATCATCATCCTATTGCTTGTTGCTTGTTGTTCTAATTTCATATGATGTAATCGAAATTGATTTTTGTTTCTTTTCTTTTAAATTAGGCGACGGAAGTCAATCAAATATCACTGAGAGTAAGTGGTTCAAGAAAACCGAGATTTTTTCTTCGTGATTCTATATTTCAAATGTCGAATAGATGTTGTAACACCTGCACATTCTGTACCGGCTGAACCAACACCTGGTCGAGTTGAACTTCGTGTCGTTGTTAGTCCAGAAATTCTTCAAGTACAATATGGTCAAACATACGAACTTACTTGCGGTGTCTATGGTGCTGATGCAGCTACATCGATTTACTGGATTCAAGAAGAACCCGAACGAGTAAAAAATTTATAATAATGAATTAGTTTTATATGTTGTTTTTTTTTCTTCATTTTAGCGATATGCACTTACAGAACCAGTTGATGCTAATGATAAACAAGTAACCATGTCTCAAGTATCATTACGTACACGTATTCGAATTGATGATCGAAGTAAAATTGGTAAATACACATGTATGGCACAAGATGGAGCTGGTAATAGTGGTTCAGCTATTCTTACTATGCAAGAAGGTAGCGGTCGTTATGTACCCTATCAACCACATCCACCACCAGCACCTGGACGTAAGTTGAATTATTATTGTTATTCAATGAAACAATAACTATATTTTATTTCGATAGCATCTGGTGGCGGATATTTACGTATTATCGCACCTGATATGTCTGATGGTGATTATGTTGAAATTCAATGCGAAGGTGCTTCACCCGAAGATGAAGGACGTATTCAATGGTTTTTCAATAATCGAGTACGTATCCATAATCGTTGTTATTATTATTATTATTATTTGAGAAAATAACGAAGAAGAGTCATTTTTTTTATAGTCTATCGATGAATCGGTAAGATCAGGGGGGGATATTCTAACGAGATATAATACATGCTTACTAACTATAAATATATAGATATTTATTTTTTTTTATTTTGAACAAGAAAATAGATCATTTATTTTTCTCTGTTTTTTTCAGCTTCTCAGCGATGAACAACCACTCTATCCACGTGGCAAAACTCTTCATATTCGTCCTATTTCTCGACCATATTTGGGAAATTATCGTTGCTCAGTTCCGGGCAGCAGTTATGCCGATGCAAACAGTGTTCTTACATTCGGTATTTATTCGATAGGAAAAAAGAAGAGAGAAAATAAATCATAATCAATTGATTTCGTTTAGGTCCAGCTATTCCAGATGGTGGCGCATATTATGGTAAAAAGATTTGATTTTCTTCGAAAGAAATTGAAAAATAATTGAGCTTTGCTTTTAATTAGGCGCATTTAGTGTTTCAATTGCCATTGTTCAAGGTCAAACAGGTCAAGGGCAAGCACAAGAAGGTTCACAAGTTGTTCTTGTTGCTCAACCATCTGAACAAGCTACATCTTTCCGATGGACATTCTCATCTGTAAGTTAATATTAATGATTTATTCTTTTTCTTCACAAGATAAAATCTCGATTTTTGCAGAATCAAGGAACAGTTGATCGTGGATACACAAGTCAATTAGTTATTCCTCGAGCTACTGGTTCAGATTCAGGTGTCTATACAGTTGAAGCTACAAACGATCGTGGACAGACAGCACGTGGCTCAATTAATCTCTACGTTTCCTGTACGTATTCTTAAATTCAAAAAGAAAAATCACATATCTTTTGTTTGTTCTAGCTTCGCCTAGCGTCGGACCAACAGGTCGTTGCAGTATTGATGAGGCTACTTGCCGTAATGGCCGATGCATTCCTCGTTCATTTCTCTTCGATGGTAAAGACGATTGTGGTGACAACAGTGACGAAGGTGGACGTAAGTAGTTTGGCTTCTTTTAACTATCAACAAGATAGTTATCTAATCATTGCTGCTTCTTCTTCTTCTTTTGCGAATAACAGACGGTGCTGGAGGTAAAACAAATCGGATTGTGAAGTCATAGTTTTGAATATTTTCTATTGAATTTAGCTGACAGCTGTCAACCAAATGAAATCCGTTGTTCCAATCCTGATCGTGGCCGAAAATGCGTTCAGAAATTCTGGATGTGCGATGGTGATCGGTAAGAAAGAAAGAAAGAAAGAAAAACAAAACTCAATACAATTATTTCTTCTTCGTAGTGATTGCGATGATGGAAGTGACGAATCACAAGCTTACTGTGGTAAGTATTTCATCGAGATACGTAGATTTGACTGAAATATTCTTAAAGAATTACTTCCACGTCAATTGAATTGTAAACCAAGTGAATTTCAATGTGGCGGTCCAAATGCAACAACATCAAGTCCTGTTTGCATTCCACGATCATTTCAATGCGATGGTTATACCGATTGTCCCGATCGTTCGGATGAAGTTGGATGCAGTATGTGTTACTATTTAGAAAGTATTTTCAATGAAATATTTCGATTGAAACTCTGAATAGCTAAACCAACGGTTGTCACCGTTCCTCAACGTCAAATTCAAATCCATGTTGGTCAAACATTGACAATTCAATGTGTTGCTCGTGGTTCACCAGCACCCTATGTCAACTGGCGTCTCAACTGGGGATTTGTTTGCAATGATGGTTCAGATAATGGCCGTTGCACAATGAGTCAAAGTATTAATCCAGCTGATCCAAGTCTTGTTACTGGTACACTTACGATTCGAAATGTGAATGTTGCTGATGGCGGTGCTTATTCATGTGAAGCACTTAACAATCAAGGATTTATTTTCGCCGTACCTGACGCTCTTGTTGAGGTTATTTCAGGTTTGTTTGAGTTTTTTTGTTTTGTTAACGTTTTGATAAAAGAAATCTATTCAATAGGAGCTCCTCAACCATCAACTCCTTGCAATTGCAATGGTCATTCGACTTATTGTTCACCAACTGGTCAATGCCATGTAAATCTATTCGATTTAATAGACATTTTATGTTAGTTTTTTTTTGTCTTTGTATTAGGCTTGTCAACATAATACTGCTGGTTACAATTGCGAATCATGTGCTCCAGGTTATGAAGGTGATGCTCGTCGAGGTACACCATACGACTGTCAACCTGTTGCTCCATCACGTCCACAAGGTTATTCCAGTAAGTACTTTGTGTATTCTTTGTCTTGCCAACATAAATAATTCAATTTCATTTGAATAGATTGCAATCCGCAAGGTACATACACTGAACGTGACGGACGTTGCATCTGCAAATACAATGTCGAAGGTGACCGATGTGATCAATGCAAACGTAGCCATTACTATTTGAATCCAACAACACCAAATGGTTGTTTGCCATGTTTCTGCTCGGGTGTATCAACAGACTGTCGATCAACTGATTGGCGACGACAAGCTGTTCGTATTTTATTTTTTGTATATTTTTATTATACTGAAAAACGTTCTTTTTGTTTTGTTCCTTTCTTCAATTAGCGTGCTCTTCCGTTATACAATTGGAATGCTGTACCGAAGAATTTCGCTAATGATCAATATGAAGCAAGTAACCATATTCAACAACGTGATGGCGGTCGTGAATTAGCTCTCGATCAAAGTTCATTGGGTCGACCAGCTCACGAAGTTCTCTATTGGAAAGCACCGAAATCAACTCTTGGCGATGTTGTCGCATTGTATGATGGCAATATTGATGTTTATTTTACCAACGATGGTAATGATAATCAAGCACCAAGTGACGATGAATTTATTTGGTTACGTGGAAATAATATTGATCTTGTTCATAAACTTCCACAAAGTCAACGATTCAAAGCAAATACAAATGCAACTTACTCAGTTGCTGTTAATGAAGTATGAAAATCGAATTTAAAAAAAAAACAAACAGATCGTTTTCAATGATTGATCTCTTCTCTAGAGAACATTTACACGTAAAGATGGTACATACATTGATCGAGAAAACATTCTCATGGCTCTCTCGGATTTGGACACTTTACTCGTTAAAATCAATCCAATTGGTGGCTATCGTACAGCTGTGTAAGACGATAGATTTCAGTTTTCTTTTTCTTTATTTAAAATATATTGTTTAGTCTTCGTGGTGTTACCTTAAACGTTGCTGCTCCCCAAGGTTATGCTGATGCTGCACCAACAGTTGAATCATGCAGTTGTCCAGCAAATTATACGGGCTCATCGTGTGAACAATGTGCTGAAGGATACGGTCGTCCACATCCTTTGGTCGGTATTTATTTGGGTCAATGTTGGTCATGTCAATCATTGTGCAATCAACGATCAGACCGATGCGATCGAGATACTGGCAAATGCTCGGTACGTATTCATTTTGAAGTCAACAGATGACACGTAGTTTTGTTCGATTTTTTTAAAGGATTGTCAAGGAAATAGCGAAGGTGATCGATGTGAACGATGTCGACCGGGTTATGTTCTCGATGCTCGAATTAATCAATGTGTTTCACAAGATCAATATCAACCAAGTACAGGAAGTGGAATCTATGTCGATCAACGACCCTATGATTCGCGTGGTGTAACACCATTGACCATTGTTTTGGATCCCAATCAAGTCGAACAACGTGTTCCCGTTCAAGTTCTCGTATGTTTTCGAAGAAAAAAATATCAATGTTTTTTTTTCTGTATCAACAAATTCTAGAATTCACAACCATTGTCGGTTGTTTGGGGCCGAACTGATGGTAGTCCATTACCAGTTAATGTCTATCAATCTGGCAACGATCTTGTCTTCCGTAATCCATCAGCTGAACAAACTGGAAACTACATTTGCACAATTGCTAATCCAGGTGGATCAGTTGATCATATTAATATCTACGTTGAATATCGTCCAGGACAACAAACTGGCTATGGTCTTGCAGTTTTTAATCCATCGAGTCCATTAACACTCAGTGAAGGTGCAAATCAATTGATTCAACCACAAGGTGGTTATTATCGTGTTCAATGGCGACGTGAAAACGGTCAACCACTTCCATCAGGTATCTATCAAAATGGCAATGGTTTACAAATCACAAATGCACGACACGATCACTCGGGAACATATATTTGCGAATTGTACGGAGCAAGTGGCGCACCACAAATTGTTTCCTATGAAATCCGTGTTAATCCTGGACCAACTCATCAACCAGGCAGCGGTAAGCGAAGAACAATCGATTGGAATTGTTTTTCTATTTGTGTGTTTGTTATCTTATCTTAGGTGGTCCACCAAGAATTAGCATTGAACCGAAGACAATTAACTTAAAAGAAGGTCAACGTATGATTGTTCAATATACCGTTAGCGTAAGTTCGAATTTCAATCGAAAATGAAATGAAATGATATAATTGATTTCATTGAATTTTAGTCACAAGATCCAATTGATGTCAAATGGAACAGACGTACAAATCAAGGTTATGAACCGATTCCAGCATTGTTTGCCGTCGAACTTAATCGTCTTGTTCTCAGTCGTGCAACACTCGAGGCAAGTGGTACCTATCAAGTTGTTGTTAGCAATGCTCATGGTGTCGATCGACAAGAATTACGTATCAATGTCGAACCACGACGATCACGTGGACGTGGCCATCAAGCTCACAATGCACCACAAATTCGTTTTCAACAAAGTCAATACGAAGTTGGATACGGTGAAGTTATTGACGTTCAACCAAATATCTACGTATGATCAGAAAAATGAGAATAGACGAATTCGAATGATAATATGTCTGAATTTCAGGGCGCAACGGGTGCTACAGTAACCTGGACAAAAGATGGTTCAACATTTTTACCAGAAGGTGTTACAGCTCGTGAAGATGGTTCATTACGTATCGAAGGTCGTTCGAATCAAATCGATGGACAATATACACTCGACGTTGTCAGTGCCTATGGTCGTGCATCAACACCAATCTTCATTCGTTGGAAACAAGGTAACTCAGATTTTAAATAAAAATAAAGTCATTGAATTGATTCTTTTTTGTAGGTCACGATCATGGTTATGGTAAGTCAACGTTTGACTTTCAAAATTAAAAATTTATTATTTCCTTTGATTCTAGATCATAGTCAAGATGACTCACGAGGTTACTATGCTGGTCAAGCTGGTGATGATGGTCACGGTAGTCATGGTGGTTATCAAAACGGTTATGGTCAACAAAACACATATGTCGAAGTCGCTATTGAACCTACTGAAGCTTCACTTCAAGGTGGCGAAACAGTCAATCTTACATGTCAAGTCAAAGGCACTGAACAATATACAGTCACATGGGGCAAATATTCACATGACACAGCTTTACCAAATTATGCTCGTGTACGTCTATTGAACAGGAAAATCTTTAACTTTTGTTATGTATACTATTTTCGATTTTTAGCAAGAAGGCAATAGCGTAATTCTCGCTCCATCGGCCGATGCACCAGCTGATCAAATGTATTTACAATGTTCAGTTAATGGACCTGGCTTAGCACAAACGTATCATGCTTATGCTGCAGTTACAATTCGTGGTGCTCATGAAACATCAAAGAAGAAAAAGAAGAGACGTTCAACAGCTCATTAAGAACTTGTGTGATGTTATCAACTGCACACTAGTCAATTTAATCAACAACTTTATTTGGCATCATCTATTTTCATAAAAATATTCATTCTTTTTCTTCAAAAAAACAAACAAACAAACTACACATTATATTAAATATCTCAGAATAAAATTTCTCTTCTCGCTCTCTCTCTCTCTCATTTGCTTTGTAGTTTCTCTTTTAAATGTTTTTAGTATAGATACGCTGATTTGTGTGCATGTGTGAATTGACATTTTCTTTTTAATATTCTTTATTCGTCGTTTTTATTTATCAGCGTCTCGTAACTGTAACACAGTGTCTTCTTTTTCTTTCTCCTAATTGCTAATGCCCAACGGTGTTCTTTTTCTCATTGCTGCTGCTGCTACTGTTATTGTTTGTATGTGTTTTTTATTTGACTAACTTTATAAACAAGATACTGTAAAGTAGTTTCTCTTCATATACAAACATTTATTTAATAATTGACTTATTGATATACACATTTCTGCAAATAATGTTGTTTGATCAATTGAATTTTAAAAAAACACATATATAGATCTACACAGAAAAGTCAGTTGAGGAAAACTAATGAGTTCTATGTCAATATATTATATGTATATACATCTATGATCATGGAAAGAAATCATTAGCATTATGCCAGTCTACTGTGGTACGACCATAGGTGATTGTACTACGGATGATACTTTTACTCGTCGAACAATTATTGGTCTTACTTTTGGATGTTTAAGTGTAGCTATTTTCCTTATTTGGATAATTATTTGTGTGTGTATTCTATGCAAGAAAAAACAACGACGACCAACACATGTTTGTGTTCAACCGATTGGTTATCAAGCTCATGGCGCAGTAATTATTTATCCAAACTATGATCAATCATCTGTTTCTCATCCGCAATAGAATTCTATTCACAATAACCGGTGAACAAACATAATTTCGCCGCAATCAAAACGATGTTTTAATAGTGACGCCTTTCCTTTTCGACAAATGTCTCGTTTTACAGAAATATACCCTGTAGCATAAAAACGGTTTTAGCAGAAAAACGAACGATTTTATTCACGGTCTAGCAAGAAAAGCAAACAAACAAACAAAGAAAGAACGAAACAACATAATGCTTTTCTCTTGTGAGTTCAAGTTTTTAAAAGGTTTTGACTTATTTATATTACTGTATTGTAAATGAATACCTTTCGGATGATTGTTTATGTTGTTCGAAATAAAAGGACAACAAGAACTGTTTTCGTTTTTCTTTTCATCAAACCAAACAAAAAAAGCTTTTTTCATTTTGAATTCAACTAAAGCGTTGTTGGCTGTACAATAACTTTTTTCGGTTACAAATTTTGAAAATGTCGTCAAGCAGTTCGAGTTTTGGAACATCCGAAATTATCGGTGTGGTTATCGGAGGTGTACTAGCTCTTGTTACAATTGTCGGTATCATCATGAGTTGTTACGCAATGTGTTGTAAAAAAGATAAATCACAAGTTCAACCAACGAATAATCAATCGTATTACTCACAAAATCCGTATGGTCAACAAAATCCATACGGACAACAGGTGAATACAGGCTATTACCAACAACAACAACAGTACTATGGCCAACAAGCACCATACAATGCACAATCAGCATACTATTCATCACACCCAACTTATTAGTTCTAAATCTCGAGCATTTTTTTTTATTCGATATTCATTTTATAAACATTCAATGACAAAAGAAAGAATTTATTTTTCATTATCATTTTCGTTATCAAAATAAGATGAGATTGATATGTTATAACCTTGTTTGACATCAAAGTAAAACAAAAAGACTGTAAAGACATTAGCCGAATGTTTTTCTTTGCTTCCGTTAGTACGACTTTCTCTATGCAATTAATTCATTGTAATTTTCCCGTAAAATGATCGCAGATCGTATTGTTCACATTTGTTTTTCTTACATTAATCAATCGATTATTTTCGAGAAGAAAGAAACCATACTCAGATCAATAAATTTGGTTTCAGATACACGACTTTTGCTCTCAAGATCTTCTCGTATAAGTACTAAAATAGAATAAAAATCTTGCATAAAAAAAAAGGAAATCATAGTGGAGAAATTGTTTTTGACATAAAGGATATATTTTTCAACTGACATTTTCCGGTACTCATAATGATCATATTCTTCTTTCTCAATTCATCACAGTATGTGTCGATGTGCTTTCTTTCGATTTAGTTTGTACGCGAAAATACTTCATCAGAGTTAATAGAAATAATTTCAAAAGACTATAATGCGTGTTAATGTTCTCGTTTTTTTTTTGTTTGATTATATTATTGTTGTTCAATGATGACAAAAGACATGAATATAAATGCAAAGGGAAAATGTTTATTTGATAAAATTTTTTTAAAATATGATATCGATTTGTTAACAGATACATAGCTTAACCCAACATGCCATATTGTGGACGACCAGCACGTCTTTCGCGCATAAAGTCTAACCATTGGTCCATATCATGATCGACTAGAAGAAATTTTCCGAATAGAAATCGATTTCATATTAAATTTATCTTACCATCAGTTCGTTTACCGAGGTAACCATATGCGTAACGTTTGCCAAGTACACCATATTTAAATGGATGACGACGAACTGGTAATGAAATGAGGTCTTTTTTCATTCTTGAGGATTCATCATTGTTGCTATTTGCCGACACAGATTCTTCGTTGATTAGTGCTGCCGCATCTGAAATCAAATCTTCTTTGAAACTCGAAATCAATTTGATTTTCAATCTCTTACCTGTGAATGCGAGTTTAAATACGAGCACCAACACTACACTTATGAAAATGACAAGATTTGGTGAAAATTTCATTTTGCTTTTTAATATGTAATCTAAAATACGGTGAAGAACCGTAAAACTTCTACTATTCTTTTTCGGTTGTTGCTGTATTTGATTTTGCCTCAGACTGATTTAAAGAATGCTATGCATACGTCGGAACATAAATCCTTTCTGTTAGCGAGAAAGAAAGAAAAAAAAATCACAAAAACAGCGAACAAATAAGAACATTCTAGTCTACACGCTAAATAAATACTGAAGGCTAAATAAACCTGATTTACATAATTTTTTCGATACGATTCGTCTATCAAATTTATGTTCAGACAAAAAGTGTGAGACGAACTATCTTATAAGACATAGTTTTGTCCTCCGACTAATTGAACTCTCGGTTACTACATATATATTTAGTCTAACTTTATAGATTGATTCATGTTCTAGTTAATAGATTTTTTTTTCTAATGGAGTTTTTCTCTCGTTCTCAGAGAATAAAAGCAAAACTAATAAATCTAGTTGCGTTTTTATTCATTTTATCATGAAATGATGAGAAAATAAGACTAATTTGCTATATAAATTGTCTTTCAATTGTTTGTTATTTTTCTTTTTTCAATACATTAGTACCTTTTTTTTATTGTCAAGCTTTTAGTGCTCATCAAATGATAAGAGAGAGAGAGAAAAAAAGAACGAGCGTTGAGAAGTGGAAAATTTATCCTCTTTGGAAAAAGAAAAGAATACAAAAACTAGTACTTTCGTCTGTTATTTGATTCGATCGAGGAAAAACACTAACATTCTCTCAAAGGTGAATCCCAGAAGACAATCTCATTAATTGATTTCTATTGTTATCTATTCTAAATACAAAACAATTGTTCGACCTGTGAACAAGTTGAAATTTAGAGCAGATTGTCTAAAAAGAATAATTTATTCATGAATTTTGAGGATGATGAGAAAAAACATTCCGAAAATCAAAGAGTAAAATTTTTTTCCTTAACGTAGGTGGAATAGTGAATAGTATGATAATTAGTTAGAAGAAAAAAACGTAACTGCACATCATTTGAGTGTCGGTTGGAATGACACGATTCCAGTCATCTCAAAGTTTCGAATGTTTCTCTTTATAAATCGTGCTCTATTCACGTCGATGAATGTTTTCCAGGTGATTACACGGACTAAATGAGATTTAAAGTATATAAATGTGTGTGATTTGTTATCTTTTGTTCATAATATCTAGAAATTATTGCACTTAACAAAGAACAAAATCTCTACTTAACCTACACAATTTCTCAAAATAGAAAGAATAACATAATCTTACTCGTTTTAAAAAGAAACTTGACTGAATGAAAATGTAAATGCTAATAAACTTCCTTTTAAAATTTTTCTTAGTGCAATTAAAAAAATACAAGGTGACCCAAACTTCGAAAGATCGTACAACATTGAAGCTGAAGAACTCGCAGTATTATTACTAGTGAAAATCTTCATATGCAATTTTTATAAGATATCTTCAAATGTAAACATGATATGAATGACAATTTGTTTTTTATTATTATTTTGAGCACAGAGATTGAAATCAACTTTAAATCCTATTGTAATTATATAGAAAAATATATCTAACAATCTAATTTTGTTGGTATTCTAGTATATATTTAAAATGTTTTCTGTCGCTAATGAGAAAGAAGATTTTATGTTGCTGAAAATCAAGGTCATACAACAGATCTCTTGTTTATACAAGTAAAACATTGTTAAATATGTTAGATCTCTTGATTATATGATTATAATTATCATTGATTTAATAAAAAAATCATTGACTAGCACATATATATGCATTGTTTCATCTGATGTCGATTTGTTAGGGCAAAAAACGAGCCGAACACAGGAATATCAAAATATGTCTTTGAGATGCAAACATCTGTGTTAATATGAAAAATGTCAATCGGAAAATCATAACTGTGTCATTTCTGATCACCTGCCAATCGTTCTTCATGGTAAATGCATTGATAGAACGACCGACAGCAGGATCTGATTATTGGATCATTATCATTTCTCTTTGCCATCATAATCGAGAAAGAGAAAAAGATGTCTGTATATTGCCTTTAGGTCGTTTTCTGCTGCCTTAGTTGTTGTTCTTTGTTGTTATTCATAGAAGAAAACGACAAGATACAAACAAGACCTATTGCAAACGGGTAGTCTGGCATTTATCTCACAAGGAGATTTGCTTCTTGATTATACATTAACCGATCGACAATACATACGAACGACAAACTTCAACAAGGTACGGAAAGTCAATTACTAGTTGATTTCTTTTTTTAAATTTTGAGAAAATCAAGTTATTGATATTCATCTTGAGAATAATGACTTATTCGCGTATGTGTGTCGTGTCGGAGATTTCTTCGTTTCTTTCTTTTTTTTTAATACTTCGAACAATCTTGTCAATGATTATTGATCAAACAGCATGTATGCTTGTCGTTTAAATTTCATAATACGTCAATCGATGATCAGAAAAACAATGTCGAAATAATAATAATAATAACAACAACAGGTTGATAATGATTGACTTGACCTTCTTCATTTGCTAACTGAGAAACAGGAACAAAAGAGAAGAAAGTTCTTGATTGATAACTCTTTTTTTTTAGTCTCGCTATTTTTTTTTTCTTCTTCTTCGTACTTCATGTATATTTATATATTCCAGACGATAATAGATAAAGATCTATTGGATTTATAGGCGCTATTCATCGTCTTAGAACAGTTCTTAAGGGACATCTGGAAGTCTAATTTACTGTGCGCGTGTTGTACACCTTCATATTCGTTCTTATATATTCTTGCACAGTCGGTGTGCATAATAATTGAAACACAGCGGTAAGAAGAGTGTGTAAGCAAAGAATCTGTGTGAATTCTGACCGTTGTTACAACATCATATGCATCATTGGAAAGAAGAGCGAGAGAAAACGACACGATTAATTTGAAATACAAGAGAGCGAGAATCAGACAGACAAAGAAAAAAAAAGAAATTCGACATTCATTTACTCGACAACAGTTCGATCAGTAAGTAAGTTTTCGTTTTGAATTTATGATAATCTCTTTTCAATATAGTTATATAAGTATTTAAATGTCAATATGTCGTACGTTATATTCGATCTTATTAAGAATAAGCAAATTTTGTTTGTTTGCTAGTACATTAAAAATAAGGACATCGAATGTGTTTTATCATTTTCAGTAAATATATCGAAGATCAAGATGCAAAATGATCTTTCCATCTTACGTCTTTATAATATGTATATATAGTACATAATGTGACAAAGAGCATCATGAGAGTTTTTTGTTGACATTAGTAGAAGCATTCATCCACACAATATTATCTCTTAGATTTGACTCTAAAAATAGATCGAAACGATATATGTACGTATATCCGTAAATAGTTCATCGTCACGCCAATTAAATTGGCCATCATCAATAATGGCATTTTCATTAGTTATTCATTATTCGTTTGATATTTTGACAATAAAGAAAAAGACATAAAATGATACCATCCGTTTGTTTTCAATATAGGAACATACACATACGTATACTGATGATTTTTAGTATAAGCTTAACGAGGTCGAATCGATCTTTCTAGTTGTCTGTCATTAATCGATGAAATACTTCGTTCGTTCGCTTCTTCATTCTGAAGTTCTAATAGATGTCATTCTCAAATGATAAATGACATAGTCATTGTACTCATGATTGAATCGAACGATTAAATATACATCATTGATTGTTTGAAAAGACGCTAAACAGTAGTAACTTGGGATAGACTATTTGCAAATCAGTTATCTCGGGAGAGAAGAAAAATGTTTCTAATCAATGTCTTAATGAAAAAAACTCTTTTGATTTTTGACAATCAAAAATGATTTGTGTATGTATACGCTTCATTTATTTTTATACTGAAAAAAAAAGATCGGATTTTCTTTTTATCGTAGGAGAATATTTCAATATATAATGAACGATTATTCTTGAGAAACATATTCATCTTCATTGATTTGATAAGATGAATCTTCCGATTAGAAGCTAAATTGATAAATGATGAACACTAATCAAGTCTTTTTTGTCTGTCAAACTTGATTTCGAACGAGCAAGAAGAGAAGAAGATGATGATGATGACGACATCATCACAAAAACCTGTCCTATAGTCGTTCCTTCTCCTTTGTTAGACATAACACGGACTTATTTCGCCTGACGGATGATCGTTTCTGTAACAGTCAACGAACGCAATAGAACAAATCTCACATTGCTCTCGAACAAGAACATATTAGCTGTAACGACGAGTCTATTTTCTTTTCTCCCTCGCTCCTTCGTTCTATTATTCCTCGAGAATATATTGCCTATACTATCGAATAGACATTAGTACGAATGACTTTTCTCTACCTCCCTCTCTCTCTCTCGCTGTTACTCTACAACGACAACGACAACAACAACAATCAACACTTATCGTAATATTTATCCACGTTGCTGATACCGATAGAAAAATCACAAGATAGACACAATCTAACCGAAGCAAAAAGAAAAAGAAAGAACAAAAAAACGTGAAACAGTATCGATATTCTCTGATTGATACGCATGCATGGCAATATTTATATTAATACTATAACATAAAAAAAAAACTTCCGTTGTTTTCCTAGAATTTACGTAAGTAGAAAAAAAAACGAATGACTGTTGAGAAACTTGTCGATGATTTCTAAATAAATGTGATGAGCATGAGGTAGATCGATACCAATATACACACATTTATAGATATATATCTGGATTCTGTATATAAATATATGTTAAGACAACAAGACACATCAGTTGGAGCAATTCATGCAGTACATTCATTAGATATCTCTCTTGGGTAGAAAATGTTAAGATTGCTTGCTTGTCTGTTTACTTCTGTCCCTCCGCCCTTCAACAGCATGTGCTAATTCGATCGTCATCATCGACCATACTCTACAGAACACCGAAGCACAACTGTCGTTCTGTTCGTGTACAATAGGAACTCGAAAATCATCTGAGAAAATTGTAATTAACAGTTAAACAGATAGTTAACTATTGACTCGTTTTTTTTTCTCCCTTTTGCCTTGATTTATCCTATCCTATCCAACAGATACGTCGTTTGAGTATTCATCGTGGTCGATATTTCATCTTATCAAAATAACGATAAACAGACTTGACATGTTCGAGTTAAATATTCTTCGGAGAATTCTAATTTTTCATTTATGTTACATATTTTTCTTGAAATTAATACCACATTGAAAAACATATATATTTATCTATCGGCAACGTCATTTGACGAGCTATGAAAAAGAAGAAGATGATGACGAAGAAAGCAGAAAAAAAAACGTTTTTCTTCCACATCTAACAATATACGAAAGAAAAGAAATGATGAACTCAAATAACATCTCTAGACATATAATGTCGTCTTGTCTGCTTTTGTCATTTCTGAGAAAATCTATATATGTATGTATGTATGTAGATGAGATTTAAACCGAAAACATCTATACACACATCAATTAGTTCTGCTGGAACAAGCAATTCTCGCTTTTGCCGTATATTCGTTGATGGTGATCGTATCACGATAATTCTTTTTGCTTGCGCGAACAACGACGTTTGTGCGTGCACGTCAGGGTGAAAATTGTTCTGACAATAGCGAGCGAAGCAATGCTAGTTGTAGTGGTAGTAGTGACATAAGAAGAAAATGTGCAAGGAAAAGAAAAAAACTAAGAAGAAGAAGAAGAAGCAGAGGAAAAAGAAGGAAAAGATGAGATGTTGATTAACGGGCCGAACTATCTCGCGTTTTTCCTTGTGTCTCTCTCTCTCTCTTCTTCTTCTTCTTCTTTTTTTCTTTCCAGTTACTTCGTCCTATTTTATATTGAATAATCTTCTTATTCTTTTCTCTTTCAGTTTCTTGACTTCGTTTAATAATATTTTTCCATTTCTAATACAGGTAATGAACTCTCTACCTTCATGTCACATTATGAAATTATGCAGAAAAGAATTTAAAAGAAAATAAGAAATGAGCCACTCAATTCAATCACTGATCGTTGAATACGAGTTAAATGGATGGATCTCTCCTTCTCTCTCTCTTCATCTTCATCCGTTCTAAAATAATGCAGGAAACTACATTCGCTAAAAAGTGTTTGTTCGACGATTATTTCCTGTGTATATCGAGAGAACTTCGACAAAAGATATGCTAATACTATAGTCTAGTTGAGATTTACTATGAGTTGTCTATTAGTTCTAGTTAAAGTCTTTCATTATATATCAAAGAATGAGTATTTAGCTTCTTGTCGTGCTCGTCGTGTATAATCAGATTATATTCTTTGAGCATCGTTGATTTGAGTATTCTAATGTCGGCAGGAGAAAATAATTTTTCCTCTATCTTATTTCTTCAATAACCGAGTAAAAACGTAATCGTAGCGAGACTTTTTTCTATTGCTCATCCGCAATTTGTATCAGTCGTTTTCTTTCTTTTCTTCATTTAATCGTCTAACAAAGAGTAAGAGGAAAGACGAGAAAAGAGATTAGTATCCGTTGAGAGTTTTCTAGTACTCATAACATAATATGTGCGTTAAATGTGCGACACATCGCTACTAGCAAGAATAAAAGTATACCGCAAAAATATAGAAAAAAAAACGTGATATAGGAAAAAGATATGACAACAAGAGGTTTGTTTTTAAAGATCTTATGTAAAAATAGATTAGTTCGTACTTCAAATGTGAATTTTTATTACTCCGACAGAAGTAAAATATCATATTCAAAAGGAGGAGGAGAAGAAGAATTACTTTGTTTTTTTTTGTTCGACGTAGCTAAATCTATCTTGACTTACGAGAGTCTAATTGACATCACGCACATGATTTCATGGAATGATACACATGTTCTCTCGTCACGCAAGCAACTAATTGAGATCCCTAAACATCCTTTTGCGAGTCATACGTATTCGCCTTCTGCATGACATACTCATTTTAATGACTATGCCATTTATTTTTCCGAACTATCCGATCAAATTTATCTCGAATTAAAACTTCTCGTTCTCGTAGCATCTATACAAACATTAGATCCAACTGTTAATTAATATCAAACATATTCGATTGATGAGCTTCTTGCGAAACACTTAACACATGTTGATGAATGATTATCTGGAAATTTCAAGCAGATTTTCCTTCTTCTTCTTTGATAAAACAAAAAAAATCACTTTTTTTAAATAGCAAGAGAGAATTAATCGTTCACCGATCATGTCATAATCAATTATTAACACGAGCAATAGTAAAATATTGATGGTTCTCGTTTTTCTTCTTCTTCTTCTTCTTCTTCGGTTTTTTCTCTCTCTCTAGAGTTTTTCAATAAAAATATAAAGCTATTAACGAGAATGAGAACGAGAGAAGTTAGTTGAGAAGAAAAAGGCAAACGAAGAGAACGATTGATGATGATGATGGGTGCTAACAGCTCATTTTTAACGCTACTTCATCCGGAAAGGAAAGAAGGATACCCGAGATATGAAATAGAATCAATCAAGGATTGCTTTTTCATTATGAAAGATGATAGAGATTTTCGAATAATTAGATTGACGTTTATTTTTCTTTTTCTTCTTCTAGGTACCCTTCTCCCTTCGCTTTTTACACATTTTCACGACCGACCTACCCTGAATTTTTTCCATTGAAAACAAGATTTATTCCTATTGAACGAAATTCAACAATCATGATGATGGATAATGCAGCATATCATCATCCTCAAATTGTTCAATTGACTAATGTTAATCCGCAGCCAGTTAACACGAAATTACCAGGTGAAATGGAAAATTTTCTCACGATTCGTTTATTAATGCAAGGCAAAGTAAGATTTCAAAAAAAGCAAACGAAATCAATTGAAATATAACATTTTTTCTTGTTTCATTAAAGGAAGTCGGCAGTATCATTGGCAAACGTGGTGATAATATCAAATCAATTCGAGAAGAAGTAAATTTTGATTTCGTCTTGCATTTGAAATTAAAAAAAAATTGTATTTCTCTATAGAGTGGTGCTCGTATAAATATAAGTGATGGTACGACACCGGAACGTATTGTAACTATGGTTGGAACAATCGAAACTCTATCGAAAGCATTCGATATGATTTGTCAAAAATTTGAAGATGTTTGTTGTTGAATATTTTGAAAATATGATTTCATGGGCTTGTCTTTGTTTTTTGTTTTACTAGGATTTAAAACAAACTTGCACGACAATTCCTCCGATAACCTTACGACTTGTTGTTCCTGCCAGTCAATGTGGTTCGATCATAGGCAAAGGTGGTGCAAAAATCAAAGAAATACGAGAAGTTCGTGTGACTTTTACTTGTTCAAAAATCGAATCACGAATATCTTCTTTCTAGACAACAGGTGCATCTGTTCAAGTTGCATCGGAAATGTTACCAACATCAACCGAACGCGCTGTTACAATCTCAGGAAAACTCGAATCAATCGAATCTTGTTTTCGACAAATCTGCCAGATTATGCTCGAGGTAGGAACAAAACGACTACTTGTATTTCGATATTATCATTGAATTTCTTTTACTTAGTCACCACCCAAAGGTGAAACTGTTCCATATCGACCCAAAATGATGATATCACCTGTTCATGCGCCGATCATATTTGCTAATGGACAAGCCTATCAAGTTCAAGGCCAATTCGCTATTCCCTTGCCACCGAATGAAGTAAAACATCGATAATGATAAATGAGCCAATAATATAAATGATGACTTTTGTTTCAGTTAAATGCATTTGCTCCATTGGGTCCACTAGCACCCGGAGTACCGATACCAGCTGGTAAAAACAAACGATTTCTATTGAATGAAAACAAAACTGAACTGATTTTAGTTGCACCTCTGATGCCGAATGGTCTTCCAGCAACTCGTGCAACTCTACAATCTCAACGTGAAATAACAATTGCAAATGATTTAATCGGCTGTATAATTGGTCGTGGCGGACAAAAAATCTCGGAAATACGGTAAATTAATATTCGTTCGACATGAATAGCTTAAGTTTTTTTTTTGTTTCCTATTTTAGACAAGCATCTGGTGCGAATATCAAAATTGCTGATTTAGACGAAGGTTCACAAGATCGTCATGTGACTATTTCAGGTACACCTGAACAAATCCAATTGGCAGAATTTTTAATTCATTCGAGGTAAAATATATCTTTTTCTCTTGCTGAATGATTTCATCTTTTTTCTTTTTCCAAAATAGAATCGCTTCGGAAATTGGCGGAATATTAATAACTCATTGAGCATAAACATTTTGTTCTGTTTCAGTTTTTCTTTTCTTTCGTATTTTTACTCACATACACATACGTACATACAAATAACAGTATTTTGTCGTTTTTTTTCTATGCAATCTTCCGGTTCGTAGCTACACATTGGCTGCACACCAATATTCTACGTGTACGTTTTTTTTTCTCTGTTCATTTTCAGTTCTTCATAATAATAATAATAATAACAAACACTATACATTTTTTTTTCTATATAAATATAAATATCTACTTGTGCGTGTCCATGTATTTTTTTTTTCTTCACATGCAATTACATAATATTTGTGTTCGTTTTTTTTTCTTTCTTCTGGTTTGATGCAACGATATATAGATATGTTTGTCTGTAGCTGTACAACAGTGATCGAGAAAATATTTCGTATTTTTAACATATGATTGACATTCGTTTGTCGACTTTTTCTTTTGCATTTGTGTGTGCGTGTGGAATAAGCTATTTTTTTTTCTTTTCAATAGAGTGACTTTATGTCTCATCTTTGTTCTTTCAGTTTTCAACAGTTCGTTCTATCTTCTTCTTTTGCATTATAGACAACAAACGCAGCGTGTGTGTGTGTGTGTGTGGAAATTTATTTTGTTGTTATTATATCGAAAAATAAAACCAAAAAAAGAGAAGAAAAAAAAACTCGTGTTGGTTCCAACTGCTTGAATGAATCTGAGAACGTTTCCGTATTTAATCGAGAGAAATGTGTTCGATGATTCTCCATATCAACTTGACTTTTCACTCGATTAGTTTGCAAATGGCTAAATTGAATATTTTTTTTCTTTCTTTCTTTTATTAGATAAAAAAAAAACTCGAGTAAAACTTAAATGGTTTAAATAATTAACAGAATAGAAAAAAAGAAAAGATAACTCAAGTGAAAGAGAAAGAGAATAAGAGAAAAATCAATGAGTTTAAATTGTTATTTTGATTGAGCAAATGATGAATGATGATGTTTTTGAAGAACAAACGTCGGTTCATCTGTGTTGACACCGTGACAACGTTGCATATGCGTTTTAAGACCTTGTCTTAATTTGAATTTTTTCGGACAACGTGCACATTCGAAATTTCGAATGGCAACATGAACAATGCTGTGATGACGATTGAGATTCGACTTATTGGAAAAGTCTCGTCCGCATAGAAGACAAGGAAATTTTTTCGGATGATGTGATTGTATTTGTTGTTGAGATTTCGTTGATAGATGTTCATGTTCATCGATTGTATTTGTTGATAATGGTTTAAACATTTGCTGATGTTGTTGAGCAAGTAAAGCAGCATGATGAGGATTAGAAACAATGGCAATTAAAGCACCAGTTGTTGGATCGATAAATGGTGGTGTTGTGGCTGCTGATACGTTTGTTGATGTCGGCAAAGCTAATGATTTATAGGCTGAACCGAATGCAAGATTAGTTAAATCATGATTATGACCATTGATACCGGATGAAAATAGATTTGATCGATGATGTTTCGATGAATGAGAATCAAAGAGAAGACTCGGAGAATATTTTGCCATTGATTGTGAAATTGAAGGACTCGATTGTGAAACATGATTGAGCAATCCGGACTATGACAAAGAGAATTTTAATTCAAGAAAAACTTGTGAAATTTTGGTATTACTTTATTTTCAATATTGATTTTATGTGCTATCTTCGATTTACGTCGTTTAGCACCAACTAATGTCGTTGTTGATACCATCGACGATGATGAATGTCCATGGCCATTTGTTTTAATTACTGTTCGAGGTTTTTCTTCACCTTCTTCTGTATCATCATCATCGTCATCAATCGGAGTTTGCTAAAGAAAAGGTTTATTTTCAGAAAATATATCAAACAATCGTCGATTTCAATACTTGGTGATTAGCTGGAGATGAATGAGATGAATATGTTTGCTGTTTTTGTCCTTGTAAAACTAATGCACGTTTGAATAGATGATGTTCGATTTTATTCATAAGGAGATTTTGTTCGTGATTCAATTGTTCGATATGATTTTGAATTTGTTCGAGTTGTCCGATGGTTTCGCAACATCGAAAGCAAATTGAACGAAGATGTACATGAGTATTGGCATTTTTATGCCATAACTTTTGTAATTTTCGAGATGAGGATATTAATCGTTCGATCGATGATACCGAACAACGTGCTGCTGCATTATATCGACGATTTGAGGATGAATAACCAGTGTTCGAATGTGTTGTTGTTGCCGGATATTTCGATAAGAGTGTATAACATAAAGAACATCGATTTGTTTTTGTTGTTTTTGTTGTAGTATTAAATGTGTACATATTGAGTTGAGATAGGGAGTAATTGATTAGTTCAATTTGAGAAGGATAAATAGGGAACGAGCTTTCGGAAATTTATATTCTTTGTTTGTGTATAATGTACTATGATCTTTTTTCATTCACACGTGATGATGCTGTTAGTTGTCGTCATCGTCGTTCTATTCATGCTGATATTCTACTACTGATGATGTTAGTAGAATAGAACCGCTCCAGGATGATACATTTTCCGTATCGAATATCAAGCAAAAAAAAAGCTACGACTACGCGTGCGCGCGCGGGCCCGATCTTTGAGGGTGATGATGAGAACAACAACAACAACAAGACAATTTTTTCCCGATCTCTTTCCTTTTTCTTCTTCTTCTTCTTCTTCTTCTTCTTCTTATTTTTTCTTTCTCTTCGAGTGACTTGCATAATCTTGCATTTCTTTTTTGTTTGCTTCCATAGCTTGTCGTTTGTACAATTCTGTTCTTCTTCTTCTGCTTCTTCTTCTATCTTTCTCTCACACAAATTTTCTCTAATACATACTATCGTTACATCACTGTACTAACTTTCGTCACTCGCACATAGAAACAATCCTTGATGTATATGTATGTGTGTATGCGCTTCCTTGAAAGATTGTTCCCTTCTCTAAATTGCATGTATGTATATGTACGAGTCAAGCATTCTATGAAATGAGATGACAAGCATTCAAGTCGATCAACATTGTCTTTTCATAGAAGACAAGAAGCCTCAAAATGAGATGAGTAGAATAACAAAAGAAACTGGATTTATTCCTTTGGTTAAGTTAATCATAAAGTGATGACGACTAAATTCACTGTTCTTTTTCTTCCTATCATCATCATCAATAACAGAAAAATCAATGACCAATACATAATAGAATTATGAATAATGACTAAATCATCAACTAGAATCGTTTGCCGTTTTGTTACGAAATCAAAACAAAATAGATGGATGGATGTGAGAAAAAATCCCATCCTCGGCTTATCTCATCGTATTAATATAATGATGACAATAGATAACCAAGCAATTTGAGTGTAAAAAAAACGAACTATATCAAACTATCTTCTTAATATGTATGTATGCCTAGTTTTTCTTGAAAACAACAACAAAAATGATCTATATTCAATTAGAACAAATGTTAGTTTAAAGTATTTCTTCCAGTCATATATGTATATCATTTATCCATTGTGTAGATTTGCTTAAGATCTTTTTTTTGTTTCCTCTGACATCAAGAATACCATCACTGTCGCATTATTTGTTCTACTCTTCTTCTTCTTCTTTTTTTAGTACAGTTGATTGGATTACTCTTCTGACTGCTTTCATCATATTCAAGGTTTGACCGAGCATGCATCCATAAACATCTTCGCCTCGCTCTTTTCTCGTCATCACCCGTCGTCGATAGATACTACTAAACAGAGATAACGCGTATGGAAAAGAAGAAGAAGAAGAAGAAGAGAGAAAACGACAAAAAGTGTGAGATGTACATGCATTACTGGATATGCGTGTGTCGCAGTATCGGTATATTAAAAAAGACAACAACAGCCTTCTTTTTTATTGCATGTCTTCTCTTTCTTTAGCATTTATACGATATATACTGTGTACGTGTTTCTTTTTCCTCTTATGTGCACAACGATGATTGACATCACCCATGAGCAGCAACAGCAGCAGCAGCAGCAGTCGCTGCTCGGATATGGCGACGCAAAGAATAGATACGGCAAAAGAGGAAGAAGAAGAAGAATAAGAAGAAAAACGATGGGTTGAATGGGAGGGTTACATATATGTCGGGTGACTTTTGAAGGAGACAGTTCTGTATTATACTAAACGACAAGAAAAGAGTAGAAGAATGTTGCCATTTACGTTTCAAGTGACTGACGCGCACACGTTATACAATTATCATCATCATCATACGAGCCCATAAAAGAGTTGTTCTGGAAAATAGAAAGTCAAGGAGGCACGAGAAACAAAACGAACGAACTGATATTTATATGTATAATATGATGTGAAAAGAATGATACTAATCATCATTATTACTAAAATAATAAAGATTCTCTTTTACAAAATGATGTTATGCAATTATTTCGTATCTTTGGAATTTATTCGTTGTTGAGAATGATTAGAAAAGAAGAAGCAAAAGAAAAAAAAACTAGAGATTATATTCATTGTATAAAAATAAAGCAAAAAGAAAAGAGAGAGAGAGATTTTGATTGAAATAGAATAAAGCTTTATACGGAGGATGTACTCGATGGCGACATTATTGGTGGTATTCGAGTTAATCGATGTAATTTAGGAATTTGTGAGTCCTGATTCGTATCATTATCATTGTCATGATCTTTCGACTGACGTAGAAATTCATGTGCCGATTGAAGAACAGATAAGTCACCCTTACGAGCTATGGGTCTTAATGGATGATTCTCATCGATAAAACTTGTATATTTCGACATACCATTCTAGTAAATATCCATGTAAATATATATTCTAGTTGTATGAAAAGAGTTAAACTTACTCGATATCGTCGAGGATCGCCTTTCTTAGTTTTTGAATCTTCATATAAAACGCCAGTCACCGGTTGAATAAGATCACCGACAGCAGTTGAATGATCGGGAAGAACTAGAAAAATAGGAGATAAATCAACGGAATACGTAAAATGGACTATTCAATCATATAAACAAACTCAGTTTGACAGAAGCAAATTTTGGATCCGTTCGAGAGACTTTTAATGATTGAGTGTGTTTGGGTACAGATCGATTTTCCATCTTTTTCTTTCGTGGTTTGATAATATCACATTGAACACGAACACTTCAATTAAAAACAATAGAAAAAAGTCAAAAGTTCGAGTCCAACAAACTTTCGAGGTGCTATTTTATCGAGATCAAGCTTTGCTATCGAAACAACATTTCCAAAATCGTCTAATTCGAGTTCACGGTAACCTGGTGGTCGACTTAAAATACTCTTTAGAAGAAAAAGAAAAACAATTATCACAAAATCAAACAATCATTTTTTTTTTCGCAAACTTTGAGCATTGATTGAGCAGCAAACGGCGCTTTGGAAATCATATCTTCGACATGTTGATCTTCGAATAATTTCGATTCGATTTTTTTCATACTTCGAGTCGTATCCGTAATATTCGTCATCGAAGCGAAAGCATCCGATCCCAATTGAGACGACACTTTTGGCGCAATGAAACGTCGACGTTTGACTTTGATCGCTGGAGGTGTCGAATCCAATGACGAATTATTCGTTTGAGCTTGTACCGAAGAAAATAAATCAGCTAATGGTTCAAGCTAGACATCGAAAATGAAAGCATCGATTCAATCGATGTAAAACTTCTTCTACTTTAGGTGGCTGTGTATCAATAACAAGAATGTCATGATTATAAGCTTTTCGTTGTGGTACTGTTTCTTTTTCCCATAGAAATTCATAATGTTCATCTGCTGAATGAGGCTGTTTATTGGTAATATCAGATTGTGATGAACTCGATGAAGGTCGTGGTAGTTGATCGATTTCATCTGGTGTTTGAACATCGATAGGTGCAGGTATTTCTTCGATACTAAATTTTAAAAAATGATAAAATCGAAAAGCAAATCAATTCGAGTCGAATATCAACTTTGTAACTTGTTCTTCACGACAACTTGGAACGACACCTTCGCCCCAATTATCCATTGTACAAGCAATTGGTTCTATAAATATTCTTTTCGAAGAAAAAAAACAAAGAAATTATTTTGAATTTGTTTCTAACCATCATCTTCCGTCCAGAAATCGCCATCAGCTGGTTTTGGTTCATCTCGCTCGGCAAATGTCCACTAACAAAAACAAAACTCTTTCTTAAAATCTTAATTTCTTATTTTACCCGAACAACATTTGTTAAAGCTTGTTCAACCATTGTCACAGTAAATGGTACTAATTGTTTACGAATATAAATCTGTTGAATTTGTTTCGATGCATTTGTCCACATATCATCGAATATATCCGCAATATAATCTTCAGTTTCATCGTTTTCTAATAATGTTGTCCAATCAGTTTCATTAAATTTGCCAGGCACTATTTCTAATATGTTATTCGTAGATGTTTTATCGGATTTAACTGTATCTTTGCCCGGTGTCTTGACTGTTCCACCTTTGGCAGGCGTTTTCGCGCCTTTGGTACTTCCCTTCGTTGCCATTCGAATCAATCGATTTGAAAATGATCTTCAAATGACCATTGAAAAGAGATTTACCTTGACAACCTTGAACTCATTTTAAAATTTGTTCGTTTTTTCTTTTTCAAGTGACATCTTTTCGTTTGTTTTTCTTAGTAGATGGTGATTACTTACTGAAGTACAGGCAAACAAACAATCCTTCAAAACGCTTTGTTTTTCAAATTCAAGGTTGAGTAATTTCTATTCACACTTTTATCTACGTGGATTTGTTACGAATGAATAATTATGTTCTAATATTTCACGCTCGAATTGACTTCGGCTATCACAACGATGGGTAATAAGAAATCAAAAGGTAGTGAAAATGATAAACTTTCTGATCAAGGTTTGTTTTATCGAAATATACTTTCGTTGAAATTTGAATTTCGAATTCATTGTAGAACTTGCCGTGCTTAAAAAAAGTTCGAATTTGAGCGAGGAAGGTAAAGAAATGAGATTTACTCGGGAATATTAATTCTTTTCTTTTCCTCAACAATTAGAAATTCGATTGGCTTATTCTGTGAGTGATTGAATAGTTTATTGAAATGAATTCTTTTGTTTTTTTTTGAAAGAGTTTTAAAAGTATAACTTCAACTGGAAAAGTAGATCGAACACATTTTCGTGAGTTAACTAAAATATTCGTTGATCCGACGGATACCGATGGTAGAGCAGCTAAGTATGTTTGTTTAAAATCTTCTTTTCAATGAAATTCGATCTGTTAAATTATTCAACTAGTGTTATATTCGATATAATCGATAAAAATCACGATAATGTCATTGATTTCAGTGAATTTCTTGCGATTGCAACAATTAAAAATGGTCTTGATTTAGATACAAAACTTGAGTTAGGTTTTGGTTTGTATGTATTCGTTGTTTACATTCGAAGATTAAGTATTTCTTGTTTGATTTAGATTGGATGTATCCAATGATGGATATATTAGTTATGATGAAATAAAACAATTCTTAGGATTTGGCGTGAGATTTTCTTTTTGTTTTGAATAAAAATTCAATAATTGAGATTTGGCTTTTGATGTAGAAAAAATTGGCTCGTACGGAACGAGATGTGAGCGTTATTGATTTAACAGCAACGGAGATTTTTAAAAAATTTGGTCTTGAAAAAAATGAAAAAATAAGCAAGACACATTTCATAGAAGGGTTCTCGAAATTTTCGTTTTATTTTACATTTCTCAACAATTTTCTGTTTTGATTTCATTTAGATGTAAAAGCAATCCTGAACTTGAAAAAATCTTTGTACTCTAAGAAACTTCTTTTCATTTCGCTTTTCTTTGAAATAAATTCGAATAAATAACATTAGTTCTCATTGATAAATGTGTATTAACAATAAATCCAATCTTGATGGTCCTTCGGACGACATTCGATTGGACATTCACCGAAAGGTTTTACTCCGTTCCTACAACAAGGTCGAACACATCCAATAAAACAATCTGAATCATTCGTAAATTGACGTTGTGTGGGAAATGGAACTGATTTGTGACCATAAGAAGTTTTACAAAGAAAACTATCGTGAGCAATAGCATCTGATTTAACATGTGGCCAAATTTCATTGGCAAGAAATGTTTGATCATTTTTCGCACCATACTTTTCAATCAATGCTTTGTTATGAATTTTATCGTAAAACATACGAGAGATTTTCGGATTCAACGGCGGGCGAAAAGCCCACATACCGCCGAGCACTGGCACACCATGTTGAGGATGATCACGCATGGAATGAAAAGATTTATTTGAAGCAAGCCATTCGTTGACAGCAGCTCGTTCACGTTGTGTCAACGAAGAATCAAGATCACGACTCATCACTAAAATTAAAACGATCATTTTTTCTCAATTAACTCGAATTTTCAATAATATTTACTAATATCAACAAGTGGATCCGCAGCGGGTATAAAACGCCAGATCTTTGGCGGAATAAATAATTTCGATGACATATCACAGAAGTCAACATTTGGATGTTCACATTCTATCGGACATATAACATCTGGTGGTTTTATTGTTTCATCATGATAAACACGAAGTGTAAAATTATCTGAATAAATTTGATTTGTGTCATTAATCAGCGCCTGGAGAAAGTTTAAAGTCTTCTGGAAATTAAACATTTTATTTTCTTTAGGACCAAATAAACTAATGGCAATAATACGTTGATTTTTGCCTCGATGTGTTGCATAATCATTGCAAAGAGATACTTGATCGATAGGTAACGCTAAACGAGGTAATTCAGGTCTTGAACATGAACATTCTGGTCGTCGTCGATAATGAAACGTAAATGTAATAGGAATTGTACTTGAAGCAGTAGTTTTTGTATTTGAATAAGCAAAAAAATAAGTAAGAAACAATAAAACAGAAGCAATCAATAGCACATAGAACAAACTTTGACATTCATTTGTTGATGGTGCTATTTTACTAGTTTGCATCATAGGCTGTTCTTACGAGTAGATTTTATCGTGCTCGAAATAGATATGTGTTACAACCTGTTCTTTAACATTTGAAAATTTCAAGTAAAAACCAATAGAAATTAAGTAAAACGATGTTTTTTATCTCATCTTTCTTTTTCTTTTTTGCACATCTTCTCTATGTACGTACGTATGTAGTAACTGCCAATTGCGTAACGAAAAAAAAGGAATTGTATTCAATTCGAGTAATGTCGAAACTTAGATGTTTGAAGTTTGACATTACTGAAGATCTGCATCGTTTTTTTTACGTATATATTTACACTTTTTATATGCATAGTAAACACAAATATATGAAAAAAGAAAACAAAACAAAACACGCACACAAAACAAAAGAAATGTTTATTAATTGCGTTGATTTGGATATTGTTGTTGTGAATGAAAATCAACGGATGTATTCGTTGATCGTTGGTTATTCGGTGGGAAAAATGGTGGTACACTAGCTGGAAATGTTTGAGGAGGCGTAGTTGTGTTAAACCATACCTGTGGTGCCACGGGTGGAGGTAAAACCGGTGGAGCAATTGGAGGTTGTAAACGCTTCATTAGTAAGCTTTCAAAAGGATTCGCTGACTGTGATGGCAATGATGCAGCGACTGTAGACTGTTGTGCATTCGATTCTGTTAATTGTTTGAGAGTTTGTGTTAGCATTTCGAGACTTTTTTCGAAGCCTGTTGATTGTGAATGTTGAATTAAAAGGTCTGTTATTAGATTAACATCGATCATAGGCGTGGTTTTCGTTTCTCCATTGGTAATTGATGATGAATTTGAATTCGTTCTTTGTGTACGTTCATCAGCATCAACGAAATAATCTTGTGACGATTGATGACGATTATGTGATTGTTTACGATTACTTCGTGGATCGGTACGTGTTGTTCGAACAACTAGAAAAAAAATCAAAAAAAAATCATTCTCTTGACAATCGATAATATTTACTGGCTTGTCGATCTGCCGGTGATCCAGCTAGAAGAAGAACAAAACTCATCAATGTGAAACTTTTGGTTAACTTTGAACTTACAATTCGTCTCCTCATTGTCAGATAAATCCATATCAGTCTGTCGATAATCAGTTGGTGTATTGCCCGGAGAATTAACAATATCTCGTGAATGTGGTGATGCTGTATGTGGTAAATCTCGAATGAGACAATCTAATTTCTTCTTCAAAGTTGCAACTTTATCTCCGAAATTTTTATATGCCTAACAGAAGAAAAATATTGAAAATGAATTTATTTTCGTTGATTCATTTAAATACAAACTTCAACAACAATATTCGCATCTTGATATTGTGCTTCGTAGAAAATTTCTGCTTGTTCACAAAATTGTTTGATCGTTTTTCGTTCTTTTACAAGACGTTCGAAATATCGAACATAGTCTTGAAATTTCTCTCGACTACTTTCATATTCAACATGATACGCATCCGTCGAGGCTTTATCTACAAACGAACAAAACGTCATTTTATTTTCCAAGTAAAATTTATTTACCTTTCAATTTTCGAACATTTTCAATCGACATTCCATCGATTAGTTTCAAATCATTAGTTATCATTTGTTCTTTCACTAAAGTTTCGCTCTCGATCTGTTTAAAACGGCCTAATGATTCGCACAAAGATTTTGGCTGAAAAAAAAACAAGAAAATTAATTTCAGACAACGAACAAACACGAGAAAGTTTACTTGAAATTCTGCAATAACACGTGTCACTTCTTGATCTTTTTCGAATGCTTCCGTGCCAACCAATTTCTTCAACAATTCACCGATAAAATCTTCATCATACACGCCTCGTTCACGCCAAATCTCCAAGATTCGTTGAACTTTCTTCTTAATCGAATTATCTTTGACATAACTCATTGCTGAATTCAAATACGGTTTGAATGCATCTTGATAAACAAGAGCTTTTTGTTTTTTCGCATTTTGTATAACATCATTGGCAACATAGAACAATGTGAGACGTTGTAATGGTTTCGATTTTTTGAAAACTTTAAACCAAGTTTTAATCAGACTTTCATGTTGTGAACGATGATAGAGTATCCATAATGATAATGTTTGAACACTTTCCTGGGTACCATTAACAAGTGTAAGACGTTTTTCGAAACTTGACATTGATGATGCAGATGTCGAGTCATCCGTTGTTGTACTTGTCGAAGCCATTTTTTCAAGAACACAACTTTTTATAATACTGTTCTCAAATCGAATATTCTCGCGTTGAAATTTTGTTTCGAACGATGAAAACGACGATCAAATTTTGAGAATGTAAAGGATATGCCAATTGACGAAAAAAAAAGAAGAAGAAGAAGAAGAAGAAGGCAAACCGTGTCATTTGTTAATCGACCAATGAAATCCATTGGAGAATAACTGGAAATCAGCGCCCTCTTAACAACTGTTTTTTTTATTATTCTCAATTCTTGATTGATACTTTATGTATTATTTATGAACGCAATTGAATGAATTTGTTGTTTTCAATTTTGAAATTTATTACTGACGATTTATGGCATGTCTTTCAACCCATAAATCATCACAAAAATCCTTCTCGTTTTTTGATGTTAATATATTCTATCATTGAAGAAACAAAAATAGACAGTGAATTACGATTTGTAACAATGTACATCAAAAAAATAAAATGAATAAGTGTACTGAAAAAGAAAAAGAAACAAACAAAGAACATAGTTTTAATTAATATAATGAATGTGCCAAACAAAACAGAAGAAAGTCAGTCTTTTTTTTTGTTTTTCATTTCAATTGGTAATATACACAGATACTTGACAATAAGCAGTAGCAGCTAATTATTTGACACCGAATATTTACCAATCTCCACCGCCAAAGTCTCCACCACCAAAATCCCCTCCACCGAAATCATCACCACCTCCGAAATCATCGCCACCTCCATAGTCACCACCCCCGAAGTCATCGCCACCTCCATAGTCACCACCGCCGAAGTCATCGCCACCTCCATAGTCACCACCGCCGAAGTCATCGCCACCTCCATAGTCGCCTCCACCGCCGTAATCTATGAAAGTCAAAATTCGATTATAAGTTTTAGCAAGAACAATTCATTTTTACTGTCATTATCACCACCGCCATAATCGTTGTTATCATTATTGGTATCGTATTGAAAACTGTCAGTTTGATTCTGATAATTATTGTCATCGTTATATGTTGAATAATCATTTGTTGCTGAATTGTTATTATAATTATTTGTTGTATCATTGTCATAACTAAAACAACGAGAGAAATATACGTAAATTTAACAATTCAAAATGCGAAACATACTAGTTATTGATGATTGTTGTGTCATTATCTCCACCCCAACCACTAAAATATGAATGAGAAAATAATTATTCATAAATATTTTTGTTTAGAATTGAAATATACCCATAACCATAACCACCATAACCACCATGATATCCAGCAGGTCCCATTCCATAACCCCAACCTCCGTGACCACCGAAACCACCGCCCCAGGCATATCCGAGAGCACCTAGTAATCAAAATTAAAACATTTCAATTCAAACATTTTCTAAATTATTTACTTCCTAATAATGCACCACCAGCAAGACCTAATCCTACACCAGCTAATGAGCTTCCACCACTTCTATAGCCACCATAACCGCCGCCGCCACCACCATATCCACCAGCGTAGGTCGGCGATGGTTGAACGACAACTGTCGTATGATTATAGCCCGGTTGTTGATTTGATGCACCACTATAAGGTTGACGGTACGGTTGCTGAGATTGACTACCAGGTAATTGAGGATACACTGATTGTTGTTGAGGGTGTTGTTGATGTTGTTGCGGATATGCTAGAATGAAACACGAAAAAGAAAATTGTTTCAATATTTCGAAAGTTCAATTCATACGAGGTGGTGGTCCAGATGGTGGAGGAGCCGATGGTCTAATCTCATTTCCTTGTTGTTGTTGTTGTTGTTGAGGTGGTTGTGGTGGAGGTGGTAACTAAATTTAACATAAAACAATAAAAGGTTACCATTAATACTTTTAAATGTCGTCTTACTGTTGAAACAATGGCTTTCATCCAATCACTATAAAAAAATACGAATAAATCAAAATTCTATTTTGATTTTCAATTATTTTACTTCAAATGAGTAACATCGTTACAAAGTATCCAAACAATTTCTTGATTGTTATGTCCAGGTGATGAACGTGGGAGAGCAATAAGATTTGCTTCATCCGTCGGTCGAGGTAATGACGGTCGATTTGATAGACACCGTGTGTACGGTCCAACACAAAGATTTTGTGCTATATCACGAATACGCACTGCACCTTCAGGTTTACGATCGCTTTGTTTTTCGAACCATTGCAATGTCGAATCATCGAATAAGACAAAATAATAATCTTTCCATTTCTTCGACAATAACCCCTCTAAACAAAGTCAAAGCTCGTTTTCATTGTTTTTATTTGTATCAAATTGACTCACTGTGAAAATATCGAAGATGTCCTGTTTTGATATGCTGTGACATGCTTTACGTTCTCGTTTTTCTTTAACGTTGTCTAAAAATTGATTACTCTATATATATATGTTCTATATTTACGTAACAAGAGAAAACGTCCTACGACGCTCAAATTCAATGATTATGACTCAAACAACGACGAATCATTTTGAATGTGTATGACGCATATTTCTTTTTTTTTTCATCTAGTCGACTCGACTGTTGTGTTCGCGAAGCTTTAGAATACCAATATGTCTTTTTCTTTTCTCTTCTCTCTTCAGAGTGTAATGATTCCAGCAAAAGAACGAAAAGAAACAAGAGAAAAAAAATCGAGCGTCTTTTTAGACTCGTCGGTTTGCCTCATTGACAGCAATTCCACTGGTGAGAGAAAAAAGAACAATATTATCAGATTTCTTTTTTCTCCAATAAATAACAACCGTTCCAGTAGATTCCGTTGGCATACATAACATTCTTTCGAGTGATTGTTACTAATCATTGCTTTGTACATGTATATATTTATCTTATTCAAATAGAAAAAAAAAACAAAACAGAAAAACAAACTGAATGCCACTGCTGGAAAAGAAAAGCTAAACATAGGGAAAAAATATGACGGCGAAGCTATTTATTTTTTTCGTTTTTTTTTGTCTTGTTCATTCGTTCACTGTATATAGATTTTATTTTAATAATCCATCGCGACGTAATTTTAGACAGGCAAGTACGACTTGACATTGATACATTGAACCTTGTAATTCGTTTGACATTTGATCAAGATCCGTTGATGTACTTGTCGTACCGGTTGCATTTAAACGTTGATTACTTGCTGAGAAATTTTTCGTTATTAATAATTTCGATGGACGCATTAATGTCGGTCCGAAAACGACGGCAAGGTTATCTAAATGCATCATGTTTACATCCGAATATTGACTAACACGTATAAGATGATCTAATAGATAGTAAAGTATATGTCGATTATTGGAATTTAATGATTCAAATATTTTCAATAGCGTCACACGTTGATTATCGATATCAGTTAATTGTATTGCATGAAGAAAATCTTCGTAATATGTACTTGTAAACAATGGTTCGGGTAATTCACGAAAGAATAATTTAAGAAGATTGGCGGCAACATGAACATTTTTACCGGCTAACATGTCTTCGGCTGATTGATAACTTCGATCGAATTGATGACGAAGTTTTTGCAGATCAGATGTAACACAACAAACACGATAGATGCCTGTTTCTTTTAAACCATCACGTTCAACCATTCCAATACAAGTGACTATGATACGAGGAATACCATCGATACTAGACGAAGAAAATTCAAGATTATTTTCGAATGATTTCAACAACAAAAAAATGTACCATCCGTTGGGTGTACTGAGTAACTTGTCAATACTTTTGCCGAATACAGCTAAACTACGTTTCGATCGTTGACGTTTAAATGTACCGTCACGTTGTAGATATTTAAGAGACATTCGCAATTTTAAATCTCCGGAAAGTGATTCAATAGCGAATGTGCCTGAAGAATCACGATCACCATCTCGTAATGCTGTTTCAATCTAAATCAACAAATGAATGAATGATTTCTTATTTTCATATGCAACGAAATCAAAATCTTACATTTCGATGGAATTTGCCAATACATTGTGCTCGTTGAGATTTACTCTTATCTGAACTTGTCGGATCGATACGATAGATCAGCAATCGAAATGCTAACGAATGTTCGAGTTCAACTTCAAATACCTTAAATAAAAACCGAATGTTGCTGTTTTTTGTTGTTCAAATCAACTCAAACTCCCGCCTACTTCGCCTCTGAATTCAACTAAATCCTGTTGTTTCATTGTTTGTCTCGCTGTTTGAGCATACGGATAGAATGTATTGTAGGAATCGATTTCCACGACAACATAATATTGAAAATGATTGTGTTGTTGTTGCAATGGATCGTACAATGCCGAACCATGTATACTATGTATAGTTATATTCAATGTGCCCGAATAGGTTTTACTCGGATTTGATATCGAAGGAATATCTTGTGAATTAACATCTTGAACATTTGGTTTGACAAGATCTAAACGTTTTTGTATGATTGATTCAGTTAAACGTTGTTGATGATTGGTCGATGGATTTTTAAATGTTGACAAACGTTGAAGAAGTTCTTGTTTAGTTTTGTCAATTAAATCGATCCAATCTTGACGTTGATAAGCCGATGAGAATAGAATTGTGAAATTGTTCGATGTATGAGAATTCGAGAGGATTAATTGAAGTTTACATTGAACGAGATTGTATTCGTTTTCTTGTTTACGAATATTTTTGGTTAAACGTGATGATGCATTATTCTAGAAGAGAGAAAGAGAGAGAGAGAGAGGAAATAGTTGGTTTTTTTTTGCATTTTTGAATTTACATTCGAAGATTTTTCGAGTTCTTTATAAGCGGATTTTAAATGGGATTTTAATTCATCTAGGAAAAAGATGATCGAAATTAAAATTCAACAATAAAAATCAACGAACCACCGGTCGATGGACTATCTTCGGACGAACTTTGTGGAACAGTTAGATTAATATCAGCCATTGGAATGAACCAGAATGGAGTGTATTTCGGACTAGAACATGAAATCTATTGAATTGATTTCGAGAGAAACTAATTTTACCTTGCAAGTAGTTTAGTTTTTAAAATACAACAAACAATTACATCAGGATAGAGTATTAATCGACAACGATCACGTGTACTACGTCCAATCATTGTCACAACATCTTCATTTTTCAAAACAATTTTATTGATATTTTCATCTTGTCGAAGCTAGAGAAAAACGAGATTGATTATTACTATTGTTTTTATCTAATCGAATACATACACGATAGGTTTTACATTTTTGAGCATGATCGTATAATTTAACAAGACTTTCTTGATCATTTGATTCAAATGATTGTGCAGTTGTATGTAGATCTTGCACTTGCGATAGGATTTGAAGGAATTGTTTCGTTGGAATTGATAGAAGTTCTAAATCGAATTCATCAACTCTTTCTTTCTCTTCGTGCCCTTGTTCTCTACCTTCACTTGACATTCCATTATTACTATTTCGTTTTTCAAGAGCTTTTCTTATTGGTGCTAAGTTCATTGCGATATAATCATCATATAAGCGTAATGTTAGCATCTAAATAAAATTCACGTTTTTGTCTCGTTTGTGATTTGAAAGTATTCACGATGAATAACTTACGAGTGCATCGATTGAACATGTCAATTGTTTGATTAGATTGGTTGGTTGATGATCACGTTCGTAGAGATTTTCGATTTCTTTGCAAACGTTTTTATGATGAATTATGAGTCGATGAATTGCATTCGATAGGTTAACTGCAATTGGAATATAATTCAACTAGCAGAACAAAACAAAAAACGATGAAATTTCTTCTCCAAAGATTCTTTACTTGTTGTTCCATTTTTTCTAATTGTTCAATGTAATTTCGTTCTTTACGCAACCATTCTTGTGTAATACTCCAAAGAATTTTTTGCTGTCGTAACTAAATTCAAACAAAAACAAAAACTATAATTCGAAGAAAATATCGAACGAAAATTATTTACAATAAGTTGTTTTTGTCGTTCATCTTCTTCTTGTTTTTGAATATTAATTTGTTCATCATCATTATCAATGTCATCTTCATGTGATTGATTATCAAAATCACTATCATTATCTTCGCTACCTGTGCCACGTGATGATGATGCCATCGTCGATTGATAATCGGTTAGTTTCTCGTGACTATCATGTCGTTTTTCACTGTTAGCACGTAATGAAAGTGTTTGAATCCCACCTGCGAAAGAGAACAAACAAATACGTAAAGATATTCATACAAATCAAACTAGGTCATTAGTATTCTCGACTAATTGTATTGAACTTTATCTATGTTAAGCTCTCATTTCTTTCTCTTTTCTTTCGTTTCGATTATCATCATGATAATTTTTCTATCTCACGCGTCTGCTGTTTTTTATGGGTTCATTTCTTCGCCCTATTTTTCAACCTAGTCTCCTCCCCTATTCTCTGCCCAAAAAACAACACACAACTACATCGAATGACAGTTTTATTATCATCACTTCAATCTCGATGAATCTATTCGTTCAGAAAAAGAAAAACTAAGAAAAACAAAAAAACTGAGAGTGAGAGAGGAAAAAACAAATGACCTTGGATATGATGAAAGTGTCACTCGAGGAATTTATTGAGTTAGATATTCATTTTTATATACATAAGGCAACAATTTGCTTTCTCGCGCTCATCCTATAATCATCTTCCTATTTTTTTTCTTTTTCTTGTTGTTTTTCTATTAATCGAAAAGACGGCACTAATTCCAAATGCGAACGTCATTTTGTTAGTCCAATCAAAACAACAGCAAAAAAAGAATGACAAGAAGCAGCAGAAGAAGAAGAAGAAGAAGAAGCAAATCCACGCCCGTCGTCGATGGACAAACAATTCAATATTGAAGATGTACGCTGGCGGGATCATTACATATGCGTACACATATATTTGAGTTTGAAAAAAAAAGAAAATGAGAACGAGAAAATATCTAACAAAGGCAATATTTTTTCTTTTAATGATTGAATTGCCTTGAGTGAAAATCAGTTTATATAATCATAGAAAAAGAAAGACGACGACGAAGAAGAAAAAAAAGAAATAAACAGCATGACGACTAAGCGAAATCTCCGACTAGATTGCATTTCAACGGAAGAAATCTCAATTTGAAACGAATCAAATTGTTTTTGACAGTAATTATAGAACTTACTGTCATTTTGATGATTTGTACTAGTCGTTGCATCGAGATCAATTGTATCGACGCTGTCATTTCCTTCGGAATGTTCGGCATTGTCATAAATTTCAATATTATCCGATGATTTTATTTCGTGAATAACATCGTTATCGTCATCATCGCTTGGTAAATAATCGAACGCTTTTTCGACTGCATCACAACAGAATGAACTTGTCGGTGCAATGGGTTCGACGTTTTCGATTAAGGGAAAGTCCGTTTCTTGGATTTCTTGTTCGGGTGTTTTCGGTCGATCGGCTGTTGGCGATGGTGGCGTAGGAAATTGTTTGATATAAGTTGATTCCGGTCGAGGATGAATACCAAGTAATTGAACGTTAGGATTTGTTGAATGAGAATAACATTCAGTTGTTGATAATGGCGAACGACGATGTGGAAGTAACGGTGAAAATGATACGCCAGTGCTCGATGAGGTTGAAGGTCCTGATGAGAACGCTTGAAGAGGTTTCATTTGTGGTACAGGTACATCGGATAGGGTTGTTAATGTATTCGTTGAGGAACTATCAGAATTATCAGCATGTAATTGTGCTTGACGATCGAATAGTGTATGACCCCGTGATTTCGGTGGTGTGGGTAGTGTTGGTGGAGCAGCCATTTGATCTATGCAAAATAAAATATATGATTTTACGATGAATCAAAAAAAAAAGTTTGCTCCTTCTTTTCTCTTTTCTGCATCGAGTCAAATTTATGCGTCATTTTTCAGACTGATATGCGAATGAATCATTGTTACTATCATAAAATTTAAATCGATTTTGTAGAAGTACGGTTAAACATCTCTGTCTAATGAAGAAAAACGAAAATCAGATCACAGATTGTAACTGATGCGGGGATGAAAACGAGAACGAGAGAATTATATGCAGGTGTTTTGTTGATCGAAGCTTTCGACAAGACATGACATTACTTATTCGGTTTTTTTTCTCAGCGAAGAAGAAAAAAAAGTAACGATGTGGAGTAAAAAAAACGAAAAAATCTACATATTGATCTTGTTTTTTTTTTCGATGATGAAAAGGAAAGTTTTTTTTTTCTTCAAAAATTTATTCGATTTGATTACTCACAGTTGACTTTTATCTGTTGTCTATGACGATACATTTTTGTTTTGTAATGAAGAATTTTATTGAAGAAAAAGACAAATCTTCTCGATCGATGATCAAATGTCTATATGAGAGATGATCATCATCAATCTCTTTTGTTGTTTGAACAAGTAAAGACAAGGTGTATATGCACGCATGTATGTATGTACGAGTTAGTGAACATAACATAGAAAAGAAAAAAGAAAAAGAATTGTTCTCTCACTGTTCACCGATTCGCGTACGTACGTTCAACGCACGCCTATAAGCGGATCATGTTCATCGATTCGTTTGCACACTCTACATATCATATTGTTCTGTTATGCATAAAGAAAGGTATGATTGTATAACTAAGGCGGCGACATCACTGTTGTTATTTCAATGTTCAATTGAAATACGAGACAGTGCCGATATGAGTCGATAGGTTGGGACAAAAAAAAAGAGAACTGAATCGAACACAAATTTTAATGGCCGATCGTTTAACAACTAAAGAAAGATTAAAAAACAAAACAGACATATTGTACTTTTCTTTCTCGAAAGGACAAGTTCATTGTAAAGATATACGAGAGATGAGAAGGAGTAAAAAAAAAGGCGAAGTCTCTCGTATATGTCAATATTATTTCGAAAAATACACCTCAACAACATCGAATGTTAATAAAAAAAAATAGAGTGTGTTCTGTTTGTCAATTGCTTTCTAGCTCATATCTAACTTTCATATCAATGCATATAAAATCTATGAATCACTATTCACTCTACAGTTTGTCTGATTCATTCATTCTCTTTTTTCTTCTTTCTCTCTCATGTGCATTATTTTTTTTCTCATTCGCTTACGTCTCTCAAATGAACGTGTTTTAAGATACCTTTGTAGAGGAAATGGCATAGAAGAGTCATCCAATATGGTACTTGACAGAGGAGAAGAAAAAAAATATATATCTTTATTGATTAAATAAAAAAGAAATCCTTAAATCTCATAAGAAATCATTTCGATGCTTGTGCCTGTTTTTTCATTACAACTATCGAGTAAAGTTTTTCCTCGAACGGTTGCCGTTGGGAAATTCAATGGTAAACGTTCGTGTCTTGTCGGTGCAACTGCAGGAAATAAAGTAGAAAAGACAAAAGACAAAAAAGATCAATGAAATACTTCGATTTTTACGTATGTAGGTTTTCATTCATTCACCACAAGATGTTAATCCACAAGCTCAACAATTAGATGGGAATGTTTCACTTTTGAATGTTAATCAAGTTATAACAAGTTTAGCTTGCGGACAACTTGACGAACAGTTAAAAAAAGATTTACTCGTCGTCGGTACAAATACAAACATCATTGCATACGACATCGATCGTAATGTTGATCTTTTTTTTAAAGAAGTTCGTTGAAAAAAAGAATTTTTTCTTTCGTTCTTTTAAACGTTTCTCTGTGTTTTTTTTCTTCTATTGTTTACTTTCGAATAACAATAGAATTCAGATGGAGCACATGCGATTACGATCGGTAAATGGGGTGAATTATCTGAGCAATTAGCTATTGTCGGTGGCAATTGTTCGATACATGGTTTTAATAAGAAAAGTGAAGATGTTCTTTGGACAGTTACGGGTGATAATGTTTCATCACTTGCTCTGCTTGATTTCAATAGTGATGGTTATAATGAAGTAAATAGATCGTTGTTTTTGTTTTCTAATTGATCATTTGCAATGATTTGTACTAGCTTGTGGTCGGCTCAGAAGATTATGATATTCGAGTATTTCGTGAAGATCAATTAATAGCTGAAATGCAAGAAACCGAAACGATCATATCGATATGTCCGTTAATTGGAGCACGATTTGGTTATGCACTAGCAAATGGAACAGTTGGAATTTATGAACGAACAAATCGAAATTGGAGAATTAAATCAAGAAATATAGCCGTAGTTTTACAAGCGTTCGATGTTGATGGCGATGGAGTTGACGAATTAGTGACAGGTTGGAGTAGTGGCAAAGTTAGTCGAGCGTTTTTTTTGGTGTTGTTGCTTTTTCTTCTCAACATGAGATGATTTAGGTTGATATTCGAAGTGATCGAAATGGTGAAGTGATATTTAAAGAGAGTCTTAGTTCGTCAATTGCTGGAATTGTTAAAGCTGATTATCGAGTTCCAGGTGAAAATCTATTAATTTGTTGTTCGAATGAAGGTGAAGTTCGAGGTTTTAAATTCTCTGAACAAGATGCAAATGCTGTCGCAGCAAATGTTTACAAAGATCGACAAGAAGCGATCCGAGATTTAGCACAAAAGAAACAGGTAATGCGTGAAATTTCGTCAAATGAAAACGAATTATGTTTCGAATTTTTCAAGGCATTACTATTGGAATTACAAAATCTCGAAGAAGCAGCTAGAAAATCGAAAGAATCGAATAATGCACAAATGAGAGCAATGATTTCGGATTCTGAAGCAGAAATTCCTGTAGGTTTCAAATAAATTCATTGATTATAAATCTGTTTTTTTTTGTTTATCAGGCAAATACGGAAATTCAAACGATTTTAACTGTCGAAAAAAGTCGACCTGATTCTCCAGTATGACAAATAGATTTCATTCACAAAATAATTCTCTTCCATTTTCTTAGGCACATATCGCAGTGAAAATGAAAACATCGAATCGTAAGAAAACGAAACAAGAATATATTTCGTTCAAAACTCTTATCTTCTCCTTTCATCAGACACAATCATTCGAGTTGTCACACTTTTTGCCGAAGGTCTATTCAAAGGCGAATGTCTTGTCGTGTATGCTCATTCGAATTAATTAATTCATGTCACTTCATTCGTATTTTCTCTAGTCATCCAGCGGCGAATCAAGTTCGAGAAAGTATCACCGTACCTGTAATCCCACCTCGAGATGCACCTGTTGATTTGCACCTTCAAGTTTTCGTTGGATTGAAATCCAGGTAAACAAGAAAATCTCAATCATCATCGTTTAATTTCTTTCTTTTAGCACTCTCTTCCATGTATTCGAATTAGCTCGACCGTTGCCCATCTTTTCGATGTATTTACTCGTTGAAAATTCACCCGAACGAGAACCCAAAGGTTTCGTTACATTTTATATCAACGAACGTATTCCTCGAGTAAATTCGATCGTTTTGTTTTTCTGTCAAATTCCTTTTCATTGAAATTCAGATTCTCGTTTGGATTAATCATCATTTTCTTCTCGCTCAAGAATACGCACCCAACGCTCCGATGCTCTACGTGACATTTCTTGCTGTTCGAACGGATTCGAAATTAATTATTAAAATGCAAAATAACGGACAGGTGACCATTCAAACAGATGACATGGAATTAGCGGGAAATATTATTCAATCAATGGGCAAATTTCTCAATATCGATGATCTGCAGACGACAGGCGATTTTCCACAAGAATTAGAAACTTTACAACGTGTTTTTTCTCAAGTAGGAAGAGAAATCTTTTTTTTTTTGAAATTGAAATTTTCATTTGTTATTAAATAATAAAGATCGAAGAATATCAAACAGCTCGTCAACGAATATCATCCGACATGGCTGAACATGCGAATATTATTCGAAGTTTTTTAATTCGAGCTGAAGACTCACGATTAATCGGAGATGTGTAAGAGAAATACAAAAAGCCAACTTATTGAATTCTATTTTCTACATGTTTTTTAGATCGGCTATGAAACGACATTATGTTGATTTACTCAATTTAAATCGAGATTTAATCAGTGGATATAAAATTCGATGTACAAATCATGAAGAATTAATGAAAAATCTTCGATTTCTCAATCAAACTGTGCAAAAAGCTGCGAATTTGAGAAGTAAACTCATCAATTTCATGTTTCATCTAACATTTTTTCGTCGTCTTCTAGTTGGAAAATATAAAACCATCACAACAAATCAATGTCGTGCTGCAATTAAAGCAAACAATGCGCAATTATTAATAAAAACAATCAAAACCGGCAATGTTTAATCATGTGAATTGTTTTTTTACTATTCGAATAATAAATAAACCTATTTTACGCGTGTAGAATAATGATGATGTAATCTCTCGTTGTTAACATGAAAGAGGTCGCTTGTTTTCTCTATCGACTTGAATCACTAAGTGAACAATAAAATGGAGGCGAATGCCATAGTTAAAAATACACCTATGACTACTTGTCATTAAATAAAAGAAAGAAACACTTGGGGAAGATTTATTAAATATGACAACGTCTGTGTCAGTCAGACAATCGAATAATCATTTGCATCAATCATTGTCATTTGATGATCGAGATCAATATTATGATAACGGCAATGATGACACACTTTGCATGGAATATTTGAATGAAGTTGCTGCAACAACAGAACCAACTCAGAAGCTACATTCGAAGTATATTGAGAGATTGATTGTTTTCGATAAATGAACTTGTGATTTTGTTATAAATAGAGATGATATGTATCAACAACAAACGAATTATACACGTGTGAAACCAAATGTTTCGCCTTATCTTCAGAAATTACCTCATTCGAATTTTATTCAAACAATTTTACCACCACCAGCATCGTCTAATAGTCAACAACGTAGACAACGTCGACGTCGTCGTCGTTCGACATCAGCATCTCGAACACGAGATGAACGTCTAGATTCTGCCTATCAACCATCCAACGTCGATCATTTAGATTTAAGTTCATTTTTTGCTAACAGTAATCATTCATTCTATCGTCCGACAAGTGCACCTACACGAAGGTCTCGATTGTTCTTGATTTTATTCATATACTTAATTTTGATCTTTGATTTTTAGTGTACCTTCATCAGCAAAGAAAAAACGTACACGAACGCCGATACATCAATCGGGTTCAAAAGGTCAAGCATTTCTTATCACAGTTTACCGTAATGGAGATCATGAAAAAAGTTGTTATTGCAAAGCGAGCTCTTTGAATGCGGTATAGAGAATTGTTGTTTCTTTTTAAATCGAATATTCAAAATCTAGATTTTACAATATGCAACTGAAAAACTTCGTATGCCAAATGCAGCACGTCGAATATTCGATGTGCACGGAGAAGAAATCTATCGTAGTGAAGATATTCAATCGAATCATGAATATTACGTTTCAAGTGGAGAGAATTTCAAAGATCCTTTCAAAAATATTCAAAGTAGATCAACATTTACGTAGATATTAATTAAACAATCGAAAATTTTCTAGTTCAAACTGAGTACAGCATGAATTCGACATGGACAATGAAAGGTCTACAAATGGATTCAGTCAAACCGAAATCATTTACCACCAAAAATGTTCTTTCCGATCGATTGAAGTAATTTGTTATTATTATTTTAAAATCATTTATATGTCCGATTTTTAGTAAACAAATAAAGAAAAGTACTTGTTTAACAGTGATTGAAAATGGTTTTGGTCATGACGATGCAAGATTTCATATGTTAATCGATACTGTGCTCAAAGATAATTTCGAAAAATTTCTCGAAGATTCAACAAAGAAACTAGATTTAACTGCTCATGCTCGACGAGCTTTTAACTATCGTGGCGATGAAATCAAATCTCTTCGATTATGTAATTAGTTCTCATTTTCAATCTCATTTTCGTTTTGTTTTGTGTTTAGTTTTGAAATCTGATGATTGCAAAATGTCGACAGCCGATGATGGACTTGTCTATGGACCTGTTTGGATGAGTAAAGGCGAACGATTTCGTCCGACAGGCGCTTATGCTTATCTCGAATTACGCTTAAAAGAACTTCAACAACAATTAAAAAACTTGAAAAAAGATCATCGCGAATTAACAATCACTCTCAAAGATAAATCAAAGAAAAAAACTGCGAATACAAGTGAAACAGATGATGATGACGATGTTGTTCATCAACTATCATCGTCAGAAACAGCAGACAAAGACGAAATATCGAAAGTAAAAGATAAAAGTCTTCTGTCAATGACAAAAAAAGAACTACAAGCTATGGAAACTGTAAGAGAAAATGACTTTTTTTTGTTTTTATTTGATTGACTATTTTCTTTTTTGTTTAAAGAATTTATGTGAAAAAATCAAAGCAACCGAAAGTTTAATCGAAGATTATAAAAATAAATTGTCCGAAATTGAAGAGAGTAAAAATGAGGAAGAAGTACGAACGAACGAACGAATCTATTGAATCAACATATTCGATTTCATGTGATCTTGCTTTTATTTCAGATTCTAGGTGCAAAATTCGCTATTGAACATATCAAAGAAATCGATTTTCAAGATAAAATCGTCGGTCGACATCCCCTCTGTCTATTTGTAAAAACATCAAATGTCTCTTTGTTGAAATGAAAATTGTTTTTCGTCAATTCAGATCCACGAAAACGGCAGTTATCATCGAACTGATCCGACAGTTCATCTAAATCTACGTGGTTTGCCATCGAAAAGTACCGGTCAAACACCGATCGAATATCTTCTCGATCATTTGCAAACATCGGTCGAAATGTTTTCTCGTCAACGTCCAAAACGTGTTTTTGATATCAATGGAACCGAGATCAAACTCGTCGGACAATTAAAAACCAAACAACATTATTTTATTTCCTATGGCGAAGATTATCGACCAGCATTTGGTAATTGAAAAATATCCGAATATTTTCTATTGAAAAAGTCTTTTGTTTTTCTCCCGTGTAGAGCCATGCCTTGCTGTTCAATTATATAGTATCGATGTTTATGAGAAAGACAATAACTTAGCTTTAGTGAAAGTCTTTCGATTAGAGGATGATATGATTGGTGATCACGAAAAACGATCAGCCAAGTAAATCCTATTAATCAAAGATCTAGATATTATTTTATTTTTCTTTTAAAAGACAAATAGCGAATGCATGGCAACCAGTTACTAATGTTCCGGACCAAGTTCGAAAGATAATCTATGAGACCGATTTGAACGATGAAGAAAAACAAGCATTCGATAACAAAAAAGTCGAGGATTGTGTTAATGAAAATTCCGTATTTCTCATCAAGGATACGAGATTAATGCAACCAGAATTAAAAATCAAACAAAGAATCGTTTCAGAAGGTAAAACGAAATCAACAAGTGGCAAACCACCGCCGAAAAAAGTCTTCTCGGATCTTGATTTACAAACTTGGCTGTACAGCAAAGACGGATATATCTATAACAAACAATTGAACTCATTAGTTTTAACCGTTGTACCCGAACAAAGTGTTAGTTTATCTTGGTCACCGGGCAAATCTCAATCGACTAAAATACTCGAAGGTTTTAGCGTTCAATTACGAGGTAAAGCAGCACAACAATCGCCTGATCAAATTTGGAATTTCACTACCGATGGTTTCATTGTATCCGAACGATATCCGGACTATCCATTGACTAGCACGGCAACGATACTGCCAAGCGATGATGATAATTTTGTTGCAATGGGCACAAGAATGAATGATGATGATTTATTTGTGTCATTTGCTGCTGTTTGTCCAAAATGTGAAACTAATTCACCGTTTATTCATCGACAAAGGTACAGAGGAAGAGAGAGAGGGACTATGATTTGAATTGAAGAGATGTCTTTCATCGAATGATTTAGATGGGGTATACGACAAATTTCGGGTTTTACAATTGGCGATTGGAAATATTCGAAAGTCGAAAATCCACTTTGGCATAAAATGGCGTTGACATGGCCAGTGGACGCTGCAGGAGAACAAATTCCTGTAAGTCATGAAAAGTCAAAATTTGCAAAAAAAAATCAACCATTTCTCATCTAGGATTTACAATGGCCTGTTGAAGGATGTTTGATTCCAGGTGTGCCACCAATTAAATCGCTCAAATCAAGTCAAGCACCAGTTGCTTGTATGTTTCAGAGAAGAAACGAACTTAACAAAATGTTCTGTGTCATATTTTAGTCGTGCCAATTCGTTTACAAGTATTGAAAAATGGCGAACGTGATTTTAGTAAATGTGTATCGGTCGTTGGTCCGGATATATCGAATGTACCGAGCAATTTTATAATTATATTTTGTTAACTAAATGATTTCGTTTTGTTTAGCTAATTCTTGAATTTCGTCATTCGGCAAGTATGTATCGACGTTTACGTTTGCCCGAGCCTGAGAAAGAACAACGAGCTCATCGACAAATCAAACGAATGGCTGATGCTCGACAACGTGAAATTAAACTAGTCTGTTCTTCAACTTCTTTCTTTGTTTTTTTTTATGATTATTATTTTTGAAAATAGTTTCTTGAAAGTGCTACAACAATTTGTAATCTTCCGTTTGCTGCTCGTCGTCTCTTCGACATAAACGGCACTGAAATCTTCGATTTAACATCGATCGAACGTGATTCCTATGTTTACGTCACTTGTGGTGAAGCTTGGATCGATCCAAAACTAACAAAAGCTGAACAACAACGTCGTTTGCTATTAGCCTATTTGAGTAATGACGTACGAATGATTTATTTCTATTGTGCTTTGAGAAATCCAACAGGTAGATAGAAATCAAAATCGTGTTGTTCATTGAAGTTGAATGTTTGATTTAGAATATGTTATTGCAACTGAACGAGGTTTAGTAGAAAATTCTCGACTTATTCTTAATCGATGTGCTTTGAATGCTAAACAACGAGCTCGAGTTAAACAAGGCGAATCAATCGAACAAGTTATTGAACATGAAGAGCCGGTCGACACGACAGCAACTGAACCCGAACCAAAGTAAGTTCGACATTCATTTGACTTGTTGATCGAAAAGAGAACTTGAAAATGATTTTCATTCGAAATATTCTTGTTCGTTTTCAGTGATCCGTATGTATATTCACGTTTCACGATGTTTTCTTTTCTTTTTTTGTCATCGTGCAACACGAGAATTTGTTTTCGATAGAAATCAATTGAACATCTCGTTTTGTATTTAGAACGGCGCATGAACGATCGCATAAACGAGTCGATAAAAAAGCAGAAGAGAAATTTCGTTGGCCATGGGAAAAAATTGCTAATCGAAGTTTGAACATGGAAACGGATGATGATGATGTCGTTATGTTGAGTAATGATGAACAAAATCTTGTCGATTCATTTAATCCAACAGCTGACACGTATGTTTATCATTTAAAAACATCTTTTGAAAGTCAATTTTTTGCTGTGCGTAGATTATTTCTCTCGAAATCAGCTCGTAAAATGCCGAAATCTGTTGCTATTACCATGCAGAAATTCGTTTGGGATGCATCGAATGGTTATATCTATTGTGAAGGCGATTCACATTTAGTTTTCGGTGTCAAAGAAATCGAAAGTAAAGTTGTCGAAGTGACTCTCAAACGTCGAAATCCTGATGATATATTTCAACGTTGGACGATTTTGCCTGTCGATGAAGAGGAACATAATGAATTCAATCCTGATCTTACAAAACCTTTGTAAGCAAATCAATGAAATATTTTCTTCTTCATTTAATCGTCGAAATTTTAGTTTGATCGTTTCGAAAGCTCGACCGACAATGGTCTTGACCGTTCTTCTTCCTTCATTGACAGGCAATGAATCGAGTGAAGCGAATATTTCTTGTATCGGATGTACAGTAACTTTACAACAACGACGATACGAAGAAACAGGTTGTGCTAATCAAAAATGGGAATATGACGAGACGCTCAAATTTCTTATTCCGTTTAATTCAAATCAAGCTGACAAAGGTGCGAATAATCGGCTTTTCTTTCGAATAAGTATGAAATATTTATGCTTTTTTTTAAGAAATAACTGCTGCTAATCGAGCGAATATTTGCTCGTATACAGTCAATTACGATGCACTGTCTCAACCAGTAAGACAAAAAAATAATCATTTCGAACGAAAAGAATTCATTTTTTATTGTATTTTCAAGGGATTTTATGTTTCGATTTTAAATGTCAGTGATCAAGCTGAAGATGTACCTGTTTGCCTTGCATGTTCTCAAGCTATGCGTGGCAAATATCGTCTTGTTAAAATCGAGCCACATATTAAATTCACTTGTGCGATTGGCAAAAGTAAATTTTTTCTACGAAAATATTCGTTTATTGAACCAAAAAAATTTCCTTCTAGGAACTGATTTGAAATTCAACGGGCCATTTCATTGTCTTAATCATAAAGTTGATTTGACACACGATGAAGCTGAAAATACTCTTTTTCAACGACAGAATCAACTTGAACAGTAAACATATCCGTTGATTTGCTCAGAAAAAACGACGTATTTTCATTCAGATTACGTCAAGAAGCAAGTGTTCGAAATATTGCCAAGGAATTAGCAGCAGCTAAACCAATACAAATTCTTCATTTGCTCGCCTATCGAAATGGCGATGGACATACAAAGCAAGGCCAATTATTAGTTGGATCGAGTATCATCGGCGTAAGATTTCCACTGATAGCCACACTCGTTCGAATGATTTTCTTCTTTGAAGTTACTGGATCAAGCAACACATCGATTGAATTTAACAAATGCTGCTCGTCGACTTTACGTCAACGACGGAACTGTTATCTTAACAATTGAAGATCTTATTCAATGGACAAGCAATTTTTATCGAAAACGTTTTAATGAATTATCAAAATCCAATCAAGGAACGACATCAATGCTCGACAAGGTCGAATTAAATACACCACTGCCACCGAAAGGCGATTCTCAACGTCGTACGAGTCTCGATAATCAATCTGAACGAACGACATTTTCGGCTAAATTACGCGAATTAAGTCCATCGAAACAACGGTTTCTTAATCTTCCGAAATTTGCCGATTTAAAACGAGCAATGAAATCGAACACGACCAAACAAGGTGTCGAGGTTGACATAGATTATCTATTGAAATTTCCAATCGAAGTTTGGGTATCATCGGGCGAACCATTTATTCGACCGAATGGTTTGTTTATTTGTTTTTCTGATCGTAGGATTTTGCGTTTTTTCTTTGTTTTAAAGATGCTGATCAACGACACAATCTTCGATTTAATCAACGTGAACAGCGAACACCAATTGAACACGATTTGGAAAAAGAAAAACATACTTTACGTTTAATGAAAGGTTTGTTTAGAAAGACAATAGAAATCGATGGAATGTGTGTGTGTTGATTCTCTTCTAGGACGACGTATATCAGCACAATCACCAGGTGATTTAATAGCACAGCAAAATCCCGATGTGCCAGTTGTTAAACAAGGCCATTGGACACAGAAAACATACGCTGAATTGGACAAACAAGATGATGTCGAATTGTTACGAGTAGAAAATTGTTTTCTTTGTCAATTTCAAATAAAGAAAATCGCGTTTTTTTTTCTCAAGAATTCATTGGATGAACTTCGTCTATCACAACAACCGGAAATTACTCGACCGATTTCATCAACTGCTACAGATCGTCTTGGTCAACATTCGAAAACTGTAGAATTTCATTTTCTTTTCGGTTTTATTCATTTGATATTTTCTAGAAACGTGTTATGATCTATCTCAATGGCGAAAGTAAAGACTCAGCTGTTCAATGCTTTGGCAGTAATCTCAATGAATTAATGGAGAATGCGAAACTGAAATTAAATCTTATGCAACCAATACAAGCTCTATTTACCGAACATGGCGAATTGGTAAAATCAGATTTTGTCAAGAAACAAAAAAAAACTTTCTTTTTTTGTAGATCGAACGTTTCGATCAATTGACTCGTGATCAACTTGTTTGTGTTGCAATTTCGAAAACATTCATGACAGTCACCGAACGACAACGTGAAGTCGATATTAAAGCGAATTGGGCTCGAACAAGAAACCGTTTTGGTGATCAAGCAACAGACATTCGTGTCAATTCAACACTCTCATCATTTCCTCAATCAGTCGATCCATTTGGTCCACCATTACTAACCTTAGACGATCAACAACAACTTCATCCAACAACAAAACCACCGCCTGCACCTCTCTACCGACGATTAGCTATAGAACCACCTGCACCTGCACCACCAACCGCAACAACATCTGCACGTATCAAAGAAATTTCATCGACACCAACAATGGCAAAAGATTCGTTGGTTTTAAGTGAAGATGAAAGTGACGGACCAAATAGTGAAATCGAACGTATCACAAATGTTCAAGGAAATGATGACGATGATGATGACGACGACGAAATGAAAGAAAGTAGCCGACAGATAGCATCGACAAGTAACGAACGACCAAAGAGTCCATTTTCACAATTATTCGCAGCACAACCAACTCGAACAACAACAACAACAACAAATGGAAATTTACCATCGACAAAAAAGTCAGATAGTGATGACGATGATGATGATGAATTTATTAAAATGTTAAAACGAAAATGAATAATTCATATTCGAAAAAGAAAAGAAAATATCACAGAAATGCTTACTTTCGCTTTTTTTAATGTACGTGTGCTTCTGCGTGTCTTGTGTTTGTTGTTTTCAAAAATAAAATTAAAGGAACGAAATCTTCAATTACAGATGTCTCTCTCATACAGAACGAAGACCACATTTGAGATTGGTCAATCGCAAAACCTCCTTATTGGAAAATAAATAAATCAGCTGTCTTGTCTTTGAAAAGAAAAGATATTCATTCATTCACTTGAATTCAAATGGCAACAATTTTACCTTTTAATCAAAATAATAATTCGACGGTTTTTAATTCTCAACAAAAATTACGACTAAATTTCCTAGATTCTTCATTTCGGTTCGTTGAACATCTCTTTTTGTAGTCTTATCACCTTGTTTTCCTATTCAAGCTGTTTATCATCACAATCAAAGAAATCTTCGTTTGTTTGAACAGTTTTTGTGCTTATTTTCAGATAGATATGTCATTATTGAATAAAAATGAATGTGAACATCGACCAACAACGATTGTTGATGATGACGATGATGATGAATTGAATTCAGCTGATGAGAAAGAAGAAGAATTCAATGTTCTCGAACAAGTTCAAGGATTATTTTCGACAGATATCTATCCGAATGTCATCGATATGTTTCGAGCTTATCAATCGAAATTCGATCTCATTGAATTCTTGAAAACGCATAAAATCTCGTCGCAATATGATTACATTCGTTTGATAAATTACATTCGTTCAGAAGTTTGTTTCGATTTGTTCAATCATTTGATTGATTTTCTGTTGATTCTTAGAAACCGTCAATAGACGAATTGCAACAATTGAAAACTACACCGTGGACCAATGATAAATATTTCGAAACCGTGATTGATAATGATCCAGCATTACAATTCGGTAAATCGATTTTCAATTGAATGAAAACGATCGATTGAGTTTTCTGATTCGTAGATATCGAAGATGATTTAAATCAACTTGGTGATTTAAAACTCACCGAAAAATTCAATGATGAGAATTCTCAATTAGCTCAGGCACACGAACGAATTCGACAATTAGAAGAAATGATCGATACATTGAAGTTGGCTTTTATCATCAAATAATAAATAAACATTGGCTTTTTCCTCTAGATCAATGACATCGCGTTTATTAGATGATCAATCATCGAAATCTCCGACAACATCGAAACCGAAAACAAAAGCAGATATTCAAGATGACGGTTATTTCGAAACATACAGTCATTATGATATTCACAAAGAAATGCTTCAAGTATTCGAACATCGGAATGCATTTTCCACTTGTCTATTGAACAAAATTTGTCATTTTCTAGGATACAATTCGAACGGAAAGTTATCTTCAAGCAATTAAAAATAATGTCGATATGTTTCGTGATAAGATCGTACTGGATGTCGGCTGTGGAACAGGTATTCTTTCGATGGCTGCTGTTAAATATGGACAAGCAAAAATGGTCATCGCTGTTGATATGTCAGATATGATTTATGATGCAATGGCAATTGCTAAGTAATTTTCAAAAATTAAAAGAAAAAACAGAAATTTTGATTTGTAGAGCGAATAATTTCGATGAATCGAAACTTGTTTTCATTCACGGACGAATGGAAGACGTTAAATTACCCGTCGATAAAGTATGACGAAAAGTTTTCGAAGAGAAAAATCAGAATAAATTCAATTGAATTTAGGTCGATATTATCATTTCGGAGTGGATGGGTACTCTTCATTTTAAATAGAAGAAAAACAAATAATTCGAAATTGTGTGTGTTTTTTTTCAGGCTATTTTCTCTTGTTTGAATGCATGTTAGAATCGATTATCTACGCTCGAAATACATATTTAGACAAAGAAAATGGCTTAGGTAGATTTAGTCAATTTCAAATTAAATTGTAACGATGAAGTTTTATTATTGTTGTTCAGTATTGCCCGATGATTTTTCCATTCATCTTGCTGGTTTTCATTCGGAACGTTTGTATGAAGAACATATTGGCTATTGGTCAGATGTTTACGGTTTCGAAATGAATATCGTCGCGAAAAATATTCTTGCCGATGGTCATGTTATGATCGTTCCAGCTGAAGATATAACTACCAGTGATTGTTGCATTAAAGTAAATCGATTCGGCTTCGAGATGAATACAAATTTCGGTTTTTTTTTAGACACTCGATGCTTACATATGTTCGAATGATGATATTGCTTTCACACATTCATTTACCGTTCAAGTATTAAAATCAGCTTCTATCTCAGGTTTTGTTTGCCATTTCGATGTCAATTTTGCCAAGAATCTTACTGAAAAAGTAGATCGTTGTTTGCATCGTTCGAAAAAACGAGTTGTCTATTGAATTGTTTGATTTCAGGTACATTTTTCGACCTCACCACAATCAACACCAACTCATTGGAAACAAACAGTTTTCTTTCTTCCACGAGTTTACAATCTCAACGAAGGCGAACAAGTCAATGGCAAAATCATTTGTCAACGACATCCACAAGAAAAACGTGGACTCATCGTTTATTTGCATGTGTTCGATTCGAAATTTAAATATTATTTAGAATAAGAATTTCTTTTGTTATTGAAAAGTAAATAAAAAAGAAAATATCGAATCAACAGAATAAGAAGAACAATATAAATCATAAACTCGTTTATTGAAATTAAAAAAATGTATAACTATGCTCGTTGTTCGATTTGGTCCTTCCACAACTTGTGTAAATGTCTATGGAAACGAAATAAATTTTGATAGAGTTGCATAGCTGCTTGTACTGATCGTGACATTTTACTAGACACTAAGTTTTCTGTCTATTAAAGGTTTCAGTGGTAGAGATAATATATTATACTTCAGTCAATATAGACAACAAACATAAGAAGTAGAACAAAAAGGTACTGGCTGGATGTAAATCAGCAGTAGGATTCGTTTCTTTCGTCCCGTATGTAGTAGATCTTTATTCTAAATAATATAGTATGAGAACTCGAACTTTACAATTTCATTTCATTTACAATAACAATTTTTTTTTCTACTAGTTAAAAGCAAACAAAGAAAACATCAATTCAACCGGATGAAAAGAATAATAAGATTTTTAAAAACAGAAGAAAAAAGAAAACGTTTTCTTTGTGGCTAGAATATTCTACTAAAAGCATTTAAACATGAGAGAAAGAAAAACAATTTCACCTTTTTTACTCATTGATTGAAAATTGATTATTGAGACGAGAAAAAACTCTCGATGTCTTGCTGTTCTCTAAATTTGCCTAGCTAACAATTACTAATGCATAAATCAAATATGTTAACGACAAAATACTGTTAGAAATTCAAACGCGAAATAAAAGAAGAATAAACTCATCGAACGCCAAATCTGTCTTTTTTATTTACATAATTTATCCAATAGCAACGTTTGTATTGAATAGATTTGTTTAACTACTACTAGAGATTTGTGATTTTTTTTTCTTTTCATTTTTCTTCTTCTCTCTCATCGTAGAAACATATCGATCGGTTGTTGCTGTTGTTGTAGGTATGGTCAATGCCGAGGCTTTCTTTTTCTGCTTCTGAAGCAATGCTAATGATTTGATTGACTGTCAAAAATGTGATTGTTATCGATAATTCGAAGGGTTTCACCTATTTTTTTGCTTTAAATATGCATGTGCGATTGAAGTATTTCACGACAAAAATCACCATTTTTTTTCTTTCTTTTTCTTCGAATTCTTTTCAAGATGACTGATACTGAAGAAACATCAGAGATTTCTTCATCAGCTCAATTAGGTCTTCAAGGTTTGCTCAATGCTAATCCGTTAAATACCGAATCGAGTAAGATATTAATAGATGCATTACTTTTCTTTTTTTTCTATGGATTTTATCAATATTGATCTTTCAGCTGAACCTGAGTCGACGAATAATAGTGCGGAGAATACCAATCGAACGATGAACGATTTAGAATCGGACTCGATACTGCCCGATGATAAAGATGCAACATCTCGAAAAGTAATAACAACAGGTCGTTCGAATGATCTCGATGATAATGCATCGACACCGGCAATTATCGATTCAACATCGGATAATACTCGTCAAGGTCCACGACGATCGATTAGTGAATCTGCACTCAAAGATCATCATGATACATTCGAACAAACATCGACATTACCGATTCAACAAGATGAAAATTCGACGAATGAAGAGGAAACAACAACAGATCTACAAGATGTTGATCCTGATCGTGAAATAGCCGATGTATCACGTCGATCATCGAGCAGTAAATCTCCATTAAATCGACCTCAAGCGCCAACAAAATCGCCTGTTCAACTTGAACCATCATCTTCCGATGAAAAACCCGAATCTCGCGCTACATCTTCTAGCGAACAATCGAAATTGATTAAACAAGGTGAAAAACTTCAAATTCCAACGAATGATATTGACACTAAATCAAATAACAGTCCACCACCATCACCAATTACAAAAAATCTCATCACTGCAAATCCAATCTTAGCTAATCACTCTCGACAGGCAAGTCAAAGCTCAACGAATAAACAAAAATCCAAGACTAATTCTGCAGCAAGTCGAAAAAGTAAAACACCATCGGAAAATTCAAAACAACAACAACGTCAATCGCCGTATCAAACAGAAAAAAACAAGTCTCATACATCAGCAGCCTCATCTCGAACGGCAACACCAACAAATGATAATCTTATTAAACAAGCAAATGTTCCTGCACTTCAAACAACAACCGACGATGAAACACAAGCATCTCGTCCTCAATCGCCTAATGTCGAGCAAATAGCTGAACGTAATCAACCGTCATCAAAAAGTCAAAAACAGATTCAAGAAGAACGTCGAGCAAATAGCGTCGAATCCTTCAATCGAATTCGACTTGTCGATGATAAATCCCTCGATTCAGTTGAGGGTACAAACACTGAAGAATCAGAACAAACAAAATCACGTCGTATTAAATCCAAAAAGAAAGACGCTGAAAGTAATACCGATTTATACAATAGTAACCGCAACCAACAACAGCAACAACAAGGTAAATTTCTCCTCTCTTTCTCTGTCTCTCGTGATTGACGACATGAAATCAATTTTCATTAAACAAAAAGAAACCATAACTCAACCCGTATGTTTATTTGTTTGTTTCATTATAGTTTCAGAATCAACTTCTCGAAAACCATCGAAAACGAACAAATCAATGACTGAAAAATCGCCGTCGATCCGTCGATATATTCGTTCCAAAGGGGAAACACCCACGCCCGATACAGAGCCCGAAACAACATCGCCCAAACTTCGACATTCATCGAAAACAACCAAAGAAAACATCGAAAACGAACAAATTAAAACAGCATCATTCAACAACGAACGACAAACTCTATCCGATACCGAACAAATTGTCGGTGATAAACAGAAAAAACGTCGTCGACCCAAACGTATTTCACGTACGACACAAACATACGAATGCGTTTTCCGTCGCATGGAATACGATCAACATGACGAACTGCGACCAGCCAATGATACAGACAAAAATATTCAAACAAAAAAATCTTTCCTACGACCAAGAAATACATCGCCGAAAAAACACTATCCAATTGCGATATCAACCGATGAACTCAAGTATATTTTTGCCTTTTTCCTCTCATCGATCATAAGACATTCGCTTTGTTTTTCATTAAGAATCGAAGAAATTTTTCCGAAACAATCTGCTCAACTGTCTCGTAACGCCACTCGAACATCAGTAACAACTCAAAACACGTCATCAACAACCAGTAAATTACTACTTCTTCGTCCAACACTTCCGATTCAACATGCCGAGTCTCTTAATGTTCAACGTATAAGTGTACATTACAATATTGATCTTACTCCCAAAGAAAATAAACCAACAACATCAACATCAGATCCACGAAATAATAAACTTCAAACAAACAATAATCCTAAGCCCAATGAAGAGAAAAATACCAATCTACCGAATATACACCCATTGCCGAATAAATTGAATGGCAAAGAAAAAATAAATACGAATAAAAAAGATGACAAAACTCAACAACAACGAAAACCTTTTGGAAATGTTTGATGGGAAAACAAAACTCATTTCTTTATTGAAAAAGAACACTATGAATTCCGTGCGATTATGATCAATTTTATTTTATTTTTCTTAAGAATAAATAATGAATAAAACAAAGAAAGAAAATAGGTAAAATAAGTTCGAATTATGCACTTGTAGAAAAATAACGTTGACGAATCGAACGAAGACCGTCAACTAACGATTCATAACCAGTAATCGTTGAAGTAGCTTCGAATTGAACACCATATTTCGGTTGTTCATCTGTGTAAACATCAATCCATTCTAAGCCTTGATCATTACAATCAGGACAACCAATTGGTGAATCAACTGATTTCCATAATTGAATATAGCCAACATCCTCAACTAATTGATCGAATTCCGATTGTTCAATTGAATAAATTTGTTCAACATCAGGATAATCATTTGGATTCGATTGACTGAATTTTGTTGTAATGATATTCGTTGCATTGATATAAACCGAATTGTAACAATAACCAATACATGAACGATAACCTGTTCCAGATGCAATCGCAGTTATGCTTTCGCCTTGAACAACGCCCAAAATCAATGTGGCAAAAAGAAATGTTTTCAACATGATTGTTTCGACCAATATGAAAAGAGAAAATGATTTTGTTTTTGTCGATTCGTTTCCTTTTATTCAATTGAATTTGAAACATGAGTGAATAAATTGCCTTTAGAAAATCATGTTCGACGCATTTCATTCAAAAATTGTATTGCATAAATACAAAGTTTTTTCTTTCCAATACACTGTGACTCTGACAGACAAATGCTGCAGGGCACATCAAAATTTATATTACGTCTTTTGTATTTACGGGTCAAATTGAATTATAGAATGTAAAGAAAAACATGAAATTAATAATAAATCCAACTTTGTATCTTGTTTTGTTTGAATCGATCTATGAAAGATAATTTACTTTTTTTTTAATATTAGATCAAATCGAGTGATTAGAACAAAGAAATGACAAATTGTTGACATATTATTGTCACGTCATGTCATCGAGAAAGAGATCAGAGCGAAATCCATAAGACAACAAATGATCGTCAAACGAACATGTAATGATCAAAAAATAATTCTAATGATTATGACGCGGTTAGATTTTGTTCGGGTAAATATACGTAATCGTATAAAACACCGACGAAAAACGTACGATTAGTATTGCCTCATGAATGATCAGCATGAGTTCATATACGATGTTAGTAAATGAATAGTACGCAATAGATCAGCAGATTTTGTCTTTAGGAAAAAAAACGACGTAAATTTTTAGTTTTTTACATAACTTAATAGATCACGCGTTTTTGACTTCTCTTTATGTATATAAATTAGATGTAGTTAATTAAACATTAACAACGACATTATTTTTTATCTTCAACCACTGTTAAAGTACCACGTCGAGTCATCTTATTCAAAGTAAGTCGCTTGCCCTTTCACAATGTCGGCTGAGGACATCGACCATGAACATTAATAAGTAATTATCGCAACAGAGTATATAAGCAAAAGAATGTTTATCGAGATAGTGATGATCAAGTATTTCTGACAGAACACATATATATCCATCTAGCAAGGTTTAAAACATTCTCTCGTTTTTTTCCTTCTTCTTCTCCTCTTTCCTCATTCATCCTCGAACATCAAAATTGAACACATTATAAGCATTATTTGCTTTTGCTCTTCCTGCGTCTCGCTTTCTCTATCTATCAACCCTCAGAAACAAACAGACACGCAATTATATCATAGATTCAATCACGCGCGCATAGCCTCTATCTCTATGTCAGATGATAAACATCCCATTATTGAACCAGTAGAGTAGCTTCATTTGCTTTGCTTGCGTTGAATGATATTATAAAACAAAAAGTAGAAACTGACTTCTAATTATTACGGTATGTGTAATCAGGTAAGTTTTCTTGTTTGATTATAGAATAGAAAAAAAGTAGAATCGCCCGAGCAGGGGCTCGAACCCTGGACATTGTGGTTAAAAGCCACACGCTCTACCGACTGAGCTACCCGGGCTTATTTTACTTTTTCGGGTTCGTTTTGATCTATCTGTTACGTAACATAAATAGTTAGAAGAAAATTTGATTTTCTTAAACAAAAACGTGGAATCGCCCGAGCAGGGGCTCGAACCCTGGACATTGTGGTTAAAAGCCACACGCTCTACCGACTGAGCTACCCGGGCATGTCCTTCTAATTCGAATTCTCTTCAGTCGATAAGTTACGTCATTTAAATAGTTTGGAAAAATGAGTTTTATAAGATAGAAAAAAGAGGAATCGCCCGAGCAGGGGCTCGAACCCTGGACATTGTGGTTAAAAGCCACACGCTCTACCGACTGAGCTACCCGGGCTTGTCTTTGTTATTCGTCTTATGTGTTCTTGTTTCGTTATGGAAACGTTTTTGTAATAAAATCGAACAATTCAAAAAGGAAACGCCCGAGCAGGGGCTCGAACCCTGGACATTGTGGTTAAAAGCCACACGCTCTACCGACTGAGCTACCCGGGCTTGTTATAAGATCTTCGATATATGATCTTCTTTTTCGAGTGTTTTCTGATGAAAGATAAGGAAATTTTAAATAATTTATGACTCTGTTAACAACCATATTTTATTACCGATTCCGGTATAAGCATTGATGATCTTTGTAGCAATATATTCTTTTATATTTATGATTTTTTTGTTTTCATGACAATAGGAAATATAATAGAGTATTCATGATGAACTGTATGACGTCTCATTAATGCTAAATTTTTGCTATTCTTTCGAACAATTAGAACAACAGAAACAATGTCTGAGTAAAATGCTTGAAAGACTGGGAAGAAAACTGTAAAGATGCACTTTTATTGATTTCTATCTACTTCAATAAGATTAGTTTTTCCTGCTTTTTTTTCGAAAGCTATATAATATTTCTTTCTTTCAAAATGTACTCGAGTAGCCTTGAGGGCAATTTCTCTGCTTTTATACAAATAGAAATGACCTTTTCCTTGTTTGGAGTTTCAATAATCTATACAGAATAATATTTGATTTATTTATAGTAATAAAGAAAGTAATATCTTGATGTTTTTTTCTCTTTTGATTCGGTAACACATGCTGATATATGATTTATATCGATTTTTTAAAAACAGGTCCATGTACTTATAAATAAAAGCTGTTCGTCGTTTGTTTTTGGCTGACAAAAATCAAATGCACTTTCTTCGTCTAAGTAGTATATGGTGACTGATTTTTTAAAAAGTGCATGTTATTTTTAATCATTTTAGAAACTTAATCAAGCAAAAGTAACGCATCTTTTCTTTTGCTCGTCGATAGAATTGAGAAAATATAACCGAACAGAATGTATAGAAAACAAATCGTAGTTAAACATGACAAGAGTAGTAATCGTGCATAGAAAAAAGAATATATATATATATATATATGCACATTGTGTTATGGTAAAAGAATGAATAATTGTTGGGCATATGTTCGAGCATGTGCCGAGAGTGTGATACTATGCATCTTTAATAGAACTAAAGAAGAGAAAAAGAGAGAGAGAGAGAGAAAAAGAAAATGAAGTCATGATCAAAAAACTAGAAGATAGAAAATTACCCTATTTTTTTCTCTTTCGTCTTATTTTTATGATTATTACTAGTTCTGTTAATCTGTTTTTTTCTTGTGTTTGAACGTTTCACACATTTATTCTTTACTTTAACCATGCTAGAGAGTAGAATTTAAAATATAAATAATCATTCTTCCGAAAATTATAGGAGGAATCATTTCTCAACTACCAAAAGGTAAGTCAAGCAAATACGAATAACTTCATTTGATTGTAGTTTCAAGTTAGAGAGAAAGAAAAACACTTTCTATGTACGCAAAGGAAATGAACAAAGGAACATTTATTTATTACAAAACTTTTTTTTCCCCGTTTTCCTTGACGTAGACTATTAGCTTTCTAAATAATCATATCAATATTGAAAGAGAAAAAGCCGCTTATCAAAGTATGTAGAAACTTTTTCTCATGCCTTGTAAATTACTCGACATAATGACGTAGTTAAACGTTAAATAATTTGTTACCGTTTTTTTTCTTCTATTTAGTAACGTTTAATAAAAAAAAAAGAAGAAGAATTTTGACGAATTTTATTAAGTCGACACGTCAGTATGCTTTTATTTTTTTAATGCCAATCTAAAATAAATATGAGCTAGATTAGCTAAACGAGAGAAAAAAGAGTCCAATGCACACTTGTCAAATAGTTTTTTGCTTTTTATTATTTATCCGTCATATTAGTCGACGAGGTAATTCTAATGTTACAGTTCGTCACAGCAAGAATGACTTCTTCTTTTTCAGATAACACGTTTGTCTGTCTTCATTTGAGCTCTCTCATGGAATCGAATGAAGATTCATTGCCGTTTGCATCCGATTCGAACGAACGCTTTCGAATGATACGTGAACTCGGTTCAGGCACATACGGTCGTGTTATGTTAGGCTTAGACCGAGATTTACAACAACGATGTGCTTTAAAAATCCTACAGAAATCTTCAACAAAATATCGAGATTTTCATCGTGAATATCACTATTCACTCTTACTATCCACACATCGTTCAATCATAACGACCTATGAAAATCGTTGTTTTCAAACAGCAGATGCATATGTTATCGTTCAGGAATATGCACCACTCGGTGATTTATTCGAATCGATTCCGCCACAACGTGGTCTGCCCGAACGAGCTGTGAAAACGATCATGAAACAGATTGCATCAGCTCTTGAATTCATGCACGATAAAGGATTGGTAAGTCATACGAAATTTTCTTCCGGTTAATCAACAAGAACGGAAATGTAACATATGAATAATATTAATATTTCCTTTGTAAACAGGTGCATCGTGATGTTAAACCAGAAAATGTGATTATTTTCGATGCTGATTTTCATAAAGTCAAACTCATCGACTTCGGTATGACGAGAAAATGTGGCTCATACGTCCGACGTCTCATCGGCAGTATACCTTATTCTCCGCCGGAGGTTTGTACAGCAACTAACAACGATATTCTTGTTTCAACATCGATGGATGTTTGGGCATTTGGCGTTCTCTTATTTTGTAGTTTAACTGGTAAATTTCTTCCTCGATTTTCTATTTATATTCTATTGTGTTTTCAGGTAATTTTCCTTGGGAACATGCTCAAGAAGCTGATGTTTATTATAATGAGTACATTCAATGGCATCGACAACATCAGATCCATCGTCGTTTTCGTTTGCCTTCGCAATGGTATCGATTTACGAATCGATTGATGAAATTATTTCGAAAGATGTTAGATCCTGAACCGTTAAAACGATGTGAATTGAATGAAATCGGCAAATATTATGATGATCGATGGATAAACGATTGTGTAAATAGTCGTCGACGTTCGTCGAATGAAGACGAAGGCGTCGAAGAAGATTTCTCGTCATCAGGTAGCGGAATCGAATTGAATTCCTATCTGACAAAAACGAAAACCCAAACCGATTTCGAAGAATTAACACAAATCATGAGAAATTCGTTGACAAGTTCGAATGAAAATCGACAAACAACGAAAACATTTTGTTAACTGATAGTTTCGTTTCTTGTTTCAAACTCAATTCCGAGTGCAATTACTCTATTTTTTTGTTTCGTTTCTCTATTGTCTATATGTCAAATAGAAATCCGTCCGATGTCTAAAAAAAACAAAAAATGCACACACACACATACGCATTCAGCAGCAAATCAATCTTGTATTTATTAATTGTGCTTATTTAATAGTTCGGTTCTTTTTCTTTTTTGATGGATTTATTGAAATAAAAATTCTAAGAATAAGAGAAATTTACTATTTTTTGTTGTTTCTCATCGAACAATTCAAGCGACGTTTATATTTAGAATATCCGGCATGTTCGTCGGTCCTCGAAAGTCATGCCTCTTTTTTCTTCTCCTTCAATAATCAATCATTAAATGTATAAATCATGAAATTTCTTATCATATTTGTTTTTCATCAAGGCTTGCAATCGTGTTTCTTATTGCTGCAATCCAAATATTGGAATGATGATTTACTTGTTTTTTAAGAAATATAAACTACAAACAAACAAAGAAAGAAAGAACAAAAAATAGATATGATCATTGCATTTGTTTAGATTGACAATCGTTTTTGAATTTTATCTAATTGCAGATACGATCGTTGTAGAGCAACATTTTCATCTAATTCTTGTTTCGATTGTAATGAATCGAGTATCTGTTCACGTAACGATCGTACAACGATCACTTGTGATTGTAACATGGAATTTTTCGTATTCGAAAAAAATGTTTGTTGTTTACGTTTGAATTTCGTTTTGCATGACGCTGGCAAACATGATGAAAATGATGGTTGAGCACGACAAGAACACAACGATAAATCACTTGTACTATGACCCATTTGTATACGTTGTGGACCGGCAGGTCCAAGTAGAGACGGTGTATCTTCGTCGTCTTCTAATGTAACTAGCCGACCATTTGACGAAATAACATCGCCAACAACACGAACTTGTTGTCGACGACGTTCTTCCATTTCGTATCGTTCGTGTTGAGAACGTTTAGTGTTCGTTTCAACGAAACGTAGAATAAGAAGATTACCACTCGAAGCGACAATTGTTAAACCGGTTAAAATAAACATTATACAAAAGAGAATATATAACCAACCTATACTTCCGTAATCATCTTTTTGCATAGGAACTAAATCTCCAAAACCTTTGAATTAAAAAAAAACAAAAAAAAGTCGTTTTTCTTTTGTCGTCTTTCATTTATAATCAATTGATTGTTTGTCTTACCAATTGTTGTTCTAAAAGAAAACAAATGATTAATCGAAATTCTATTAATAATTTCACGAAACAACGATTTCCTTTTTCTTTTTCTACATTGATAAAACATGATACATATGCATAAAATTTCCATAAAATCTTCATGCATAATTCTTTTCGTTTCTGCGTTTTTTCTTTCTCTTAACTAATATCAACAATCGACGACAACAAGTACTTACAATGTTAATAAACAATAATAAAGTGCATGAAAATAGGACCATTTTTCATATAGATGAAATACATATGCGCCTGTTATAAGTGTTAGAACAGCCAATAAAGCTTCACATATTAACAATTCCATGGCTGTCACTTGTGGTTCACGTTTACGTTTAAATCGACGTTTAATCCGTTTTAAAACGAATGTTATCAAACTATTTAAACGTTCACCAACACTCTGAATCATAATGAGCCACAATGGTATACCAATTAATGCATAGGCAATCGTTACAGCACGGCCAGCTTTCGTATGAGGTATAGCATGTCCATAGCCGACAAGAGCCAGTACAACAGTTGCATAATAAAATGATCCAATGAATTTCCATTGCTTTTTTTTATATTGATAATTTAATTCAATAGTTCGTGCAAGAGTTCGAAAGTCACTTTCAGTCATATTATGTTTTTCACGAAAGTTTGTTATGAGTGCTGTTAAATTAGCTAGATTATGTGCTTCTTGTGTCGATTCTAATTTATCGAATATAGCTGCACCAATAACAAGATAAACAAGTGTTGTTACAACATAAGCTAATGTACGATAATTTTGAATACGAAACGGTGTTGTCGAAACTGGTGGTAAGATTAGATCGGGGCCAGTTGGCCTAAGAATTATCAAAATCTCTTTTGTTTCATTGGCTCTGTCTTTCTTGAAAACAAAGAATACATTACATATTTTAATTCAGATCATTGCGTCATAGTTAACATAGAAAAAAGAAGTCAGAATCTGATCGATGTTATGACAGCTGGAATCTAAAATAAGAGAAGAGAAATATATATCAAATGATATGTCAATGATAATGAGAAATATGAAGCACCTGGATTGATCTTTTAACATTCTTAATTCGTTAGATTATTCAAAAAATAACAAATCATAATTTATTCTGTCAGTCGAAAAGCAAACTGAAACCATAGATGGCATTTATCGATCAAGTTATGTATAAACAAGCAAATGAAAGATAGAGAGATTGGAAGACATGTACAAAGAAACCCATCATAATTGGATCTTCGAGGCACATCTTTATTGATAATCTTCGAAGAATTAATGTGCAAATTGAAAAAAAGCTTTTGCATACTAATCGATGCGAAACAAGAATAAAGGGAGTTCGAAGAGGAGGAGAAGAAGAAGAAGAACAAAGAATAAGAAAAGCATTGACGAGATCGTTTCGATCGTTTATTTCTTTTGATAAGATATTCTGAAAAACTCTTTAGAGCATCATCATTCGATCTCTTTCTTCTAGGACATCGTCTGATTGGAAATTCTACTCAATACTTATCATGGTTCGATCGTCACCAATCGATCATAATCTAATAAAGTAAACTTAAGAAAAAGAGAAAAACAAGAGACAAACTAGGAGACGACGACGAAGAAGAAAACGATGCGAGAGCAACGAAAGTGAACGATGGCTCGTGACATTTTCCCCTTTATCTCATTCGGTGCTAATGATGATCGATGAATGAACATAAGCGGCAAATGTCTTTCGACACGCGCATCTAAATGTGAAAAGAAATAAATACAACAACTAGAATCTCTAATAACTGTCATTTCGATAAATAGACAAGAAGAAATCAACTCAAATACTACTGTTTCTCAATATATAAGAGAGCAAAGAAGAAGAAGAAGAAAAAACCGAACAACGACACTTAAATTCTATATATCCATACTGTTGTTATTATTATTATGACTATTATTATTTCATTCAACTACATCCGTTCGGCGAGCCATCTGATACATACAAACTATACGTTCGAATAAATATTCTCCATTGTTAATTTGAGTAGAGAGAGAGAGAGAGCGAGTAGCTAAAGCACACGGTGTATGAGAGAATGTAATAATAATGAAAAGAATAATGATTGCAATGAAAAATGAAATCGGGAGTACTGAGATTGATAATGATTTTCTTTGTCTACGATAGAGATTTATTGAAACGAACGATTGAATCTGAATAGCGATAAATACAAGAAACTAATTGAGATATTTACACGCGCTCTATGAAATTCTTTTACATATTACAGAAAAAGTCCAATAAGAGAGAAAGAGAGAGATTTCTCGATAGATACTCGTATTGCATAGTATTCTCATGTTTTCTTTTTTATATATCTATCTCTATCTTCATCTCTCATGTTCTATGCAATGAAACGAGACGATAAGAAAAACGACATTCGTTGTTCTCTCCTCCTCCTTTTTCTTCTTCTTCGTCTCCTCTCTTGCTACTATTTACTGCTACTCATCAAATAAATACCATCTAGAGAAATAGCAAAAAAGAAAACGAGGAGGGGAAGAAGCAAAAACGAGGATGACACGAGCAATCTTTTTTCTTTCTCGTGTTTTTTAAATGAACATGCAACAATAACAGAGACTACAGTAATAAAAGAACGGAAAGAAAAGATAGTTTGCTCTAGTTGTTTCCCATTATTATTATTTTTTCTTTTCAAAATTGCCAAGTATTAGCCTTATAGATATGAACGACAACAGTAACATATATATATATATATAAAACTAGACACAATACACACGCAGGATAAAAGAAACAAGAGAATTACTGTTGAAACAAGAGAGAGAAAAAAAAGAATAAGCAATGTGTGTGCGCTTTTGTTGAATAATTTGCTAAATATAAGTGTCATCGTTTAACAACTAAACAGATAGAATCTCAAGTGACAAATCAAACAAGAGAAGGCCATTGCATTGTTATTGACAGGCTATTCCCAATATTCGACAAGTTCGTTCGAAAAATAATTTCTTAGCAAATTCATACAATTGAATATCATCAGAATTGATTTGCTGGATTAGTGTCAATTCATTGTCGGTTAAATTCTCTCGAAGGAAATGTTCGGTTTGATTATTAACTAAATCTTGTTGGAGATAAAATTCAAATGAACATGTCGAATAGAATTGACAGATATATGTGCGTTCAAATAAACGTTGACTTAATTCAAGATATTCAGTTAAACCGAAGAATTCCATTGATTGAAGATTTCTTTTTGCACTTTCAAGATGAATTAAATCCGAATAATTCAATTTCGATGAAAGACAATTGATTTTCAACGAAGATAACATTCGTGTTTGTCGATTGATTGCCGAATTAAATGGACAGAAAATATAATCTGTTAAGTTACTTTCTAGAAATATAATCAGATGATTAATATTAAACAATAGAATTGTCGTACTTTGCCAACAGGAACTTTGATTTCGATATTGTTGAGCTCTTTGACAGGATAATCTTTCTGAAAGCCATGTTGCACCACGGAGATTATGAAGATATTCACTTAGAAATCGTTTAATTGGCTCGCGAATAAGCGTTGCATAAACAAATCTAAATGGAAAATCGGTTCGTTTGCCGTTTTTTTTGTTTCAATAAAAATAACGGAACTGTGAAAAGAAATTGAATCTAATCAAGGTCAGATATCAAAATATTCATCGCATGACTTTTAATCAAAATTAAAGAATGTGTAATTCTTGTCTAGAATTGAATCTGTAACATGCAATGACAGAAAAAGATTTCATGAGTCGTACTTTCTTGGATAAAATCCGTATTCTAAATTGAGTCGTGTGGGTAGACAACGATGGTAATGAGACCAATCGGCATGAACACCACACAACCATCCGACACTGAATCGACTGATTAGCCAAGGTTGTTGATTTTGTGAACAATTACAACGTAGTTTACGTTTGATACGACGTGTTCGATTTGTAAATGGACACTGACAACTCGATTGATTGCCGAAATGTAGTCGACGAACAATCGAACGTTCGAATGCTGAACCGGCTGTTTTTTGTATGTGAATAAAAACTAATGTTCGAAGTGAATTTGTCGAGTGAATTTCATTTGAGAAAAAGATTTGCTGGTGAAATTGATTTGTTAAATAGATTAAAACGATGAAACTAAGACAGAGAAGAATGAATACTAATTTCCATCGGATCATTTGTATTTCAACTTATCCTTGGAAAAGAAATTGAAGAATGATGAGAAACAGAAGAAGAAAAAAAATAACAAATTTAGACTAGTCGAGCAGTGGCATTGTTGACCGAAGAGCATTTCTCTCTTTTCTTTCGCGATCATCAGGTCAGAAATAAAGCGAACAAGAGATAGAAAGATGAAAAACATCTGTTCAGTTCATACACGGAAATTAGTTTCAACAGAATTTATTTCGAATTAACATCAAAAATAATTTACATAAATTGTTTCTGCTCTATCGTTAAAATACAACAACAATAAACAATCTTGATAATTAAACTTCATCGTAACGGCCACCGCGAAGCGAAGACATCTTATGAACGTAACTGTTCATCGTCGAATCATTGATAAATCGATGAGTTTCAGGTGTTGGCGGCACTGGCGGACGTTTCATACTTCGCATAGTCGATGTTTGAGGAGCCTTGAGAACAAAAAAAAACAGACAGTAAATACAAAAATCGAATATTTTATTGTAAACCTCATATCGATGTGGACTTGTTTGAGCATAATGTGAATTCGTTGGTATTGGTTTGTACGCCACTGATGTATATAGACAGCATGGGGACCAAAGGAATGCTATCACTGATCCAATTAGAGATAAAAGTGCTTGAACAAGAGCTAAAGTAAATGTAATTAAAAGTGTTAAATTAATAAATGTTGCTTGATCATCGAATGGAAAAAATATTTGTCTGGAAATGAACGGAAAAAAAAACACAAAATCAAAGTTATCATAAGAATTCTATGAACTAACGTTGAAGGCATCGTTGTTGTTGTTGTTGTTGCCAATGGTCGATAAGATCTCGATGGATAGGCTGATATCGTTTGCCAGTAATCAAGTGTATGCATGATAAGAAGACCGATGTAAATCGATGAGGACATGAAACTTATTATTGATGATATACAAATAAGAATTGCCTTGAAAAAAAAGCAAAAGTCTAATCGATTTCAAATTAATAGATTTTTTTTTGTTTTCTAACCATTGATTGTCGTTTGAATAGAGTGTAGAATACGCAAGATATAAACGGGATAATTGTCTAAAGAGAAAAAAGTCAATTTAATCACGTTTTTAATTATGAATACAAAGTCCGAGAGATTGATTTTTTGAGTGTAAAAGAGTTGAACTAACACTATTGTTCGAGATCATCTGTCAAACAATAAATATTTCCTCGAAAGGGCAACATAAGGATTTAAACTCTCATCAAATTTGATATTTGCCTATTCTTCATTGTTTCATTAGTTAAACTTACTAATGCCGATGATGGATAAATAAACCATATATGAATATCATCTTTGGTGAATTTAATTGGAAACAGATTTCGTATTTGAATATTTTCATTATGTTGAATCGTTCGTTCGATAATATATCGATGTGTAATTGTGACGCAGATCTGCGCTAAACCAGTTAGAAATAAGAAGATTCCATAGATAAGTAATGTTTCAGCTTGTGCAAGAAATGTATAAGAATATTTGCGTGGTGTCATTTTGAAGTATTGACAAAGACAAAATGAGCTAAGGGAAATGTTGGAACTGTTACTTTGCTTGATCTTGTTTAATGAACATTTCTCTTTTACTGTCTGTCTGTCGGTCTTTTTTTTGTGTGTTGCTCTCGTTTGAGTAAATGTAATGAAAGAGAAGAGAGAATGAGACAGACTATATATAGTAGTTGAACGAACGATAGAGAGAAGAAAAGAAAAGACTATAGAGTGATTTTTGTCATGAAGCAAAAGCTACAGGACAGATTTTTATCTTTGGTCGTCGATGAACTTGTATATGTGCTAGTTGAACGAAGAAGAAGAGGAAGTATTACGATGAACTCTTTTGTTCTCTTAGTGAATGTATAGAGTAAGAAAGAAACTGCATCATTCGTTGTCAAAGGTGACACACAAGGATGTCGTAGAGAGCATCTTCAATGTATAAGGAAATGAATGTGTAGAGAAAATAGTCGAAAGGAAGTTATCGAAAACGAGTTCAAGATGTTCATGCACAAGCATCCATCATGATCAGTCTATATTTATTCATTTCTTGAAACATCATCTGTTTCTATAATTGTTAGACTAATGAGTTTTTCTTGGCGTTAACAAATGAAATATTTACATTGACTTAAAATAGTGTTCTGTTCTATGTTAGACCTACGAGCAACTCATTTTAGCTTTATAAATTTTTAATCAATCAACATAAATGAGAAACATGCAAGACAAATCGAGGTGCTTTAATTCTCCTTCTCGTATTTCATGGTGTCCTTTTGTCGTTAATTGTACGTTTTGAAAGACGATTAAAACGATGAACTGCAAACCGGAAGTAACCTTTTGATTGATGATGAACTCATCAGACATTCTAACTATGCACTCCATTAACTCTCAATAAGACTGATTATTCTATTGATGATGCAACATTTTGTTCAGTTTTCCATCAGGATGAACAACAGCATCAATTAAATATTTTGTTTCATCTTTGATTTTTTATTTAACAATACGTAGAATCACCTAGGATGACTATGCGACAAGATATTTAAAACTAAAATAAATATTTATTAATTTATTTCGATTGAATGAGAACTTTTAATCATCATCTAATTCGATAATTGGAATAGGATCTGATTTTGTAATTGTAGTTGTTTGTTCAAATGATTCTAAATGATGCAAAAAAGAAATATTATTTCAAAATGAAAAGATCAGTGAAATTTACGAGTACGAGTTGGTTCATTATCGGATTCATCTGAGTCATCCGACCGACTCATTCTTCCAGCTGATGTACCGTTTCTTTTCGATGATTTCTCTTCACCGATGCCTTTCCATTGTCCGTTTATATCGCATTCAATCGCTTTAATATCTGATGAACATTGACTAATAGTATCAATAAAAAACTGATCAACAAATAGATCAGTATATAATGCTTGTTTATTGCAAACTGGACAAAGCCAAGCTTAACAAACAAACAAACAAAAGAACAATTTCGTTTATTGTGAACTGGATGATGATTTTTATTAATTTACTTGGTTTTTTTTCATTCATTCTCAAATAACCTTCGAGATCAAAACAATGTACATGTTTGCATGTCCTGGCTCGTCCGGGTAGTTGCATTCGTATACGTAGTGCAGGACATTCGAGCGGCAAACGAAGTGAACTCGATGCAAATTCTAAATCATCATCGATTTCTGTTGATCTCTGTTGAACAGTGAGAGTTTGAATAATTGCTTGTCGAGTTTCACTGGCTAATCGAATCGAACTTGGCCGTGTTAAACGAGCCAGTAATTGCGGTACAGTTTTACGTTCAGTTAGATAGACAGATGCAATATAAGTTGGCAAAGGTACGGACGTATCTTGAGTGAACCAAGAGATTTCAACGAGATTAGAAATTAACGGACATAAACGACAGTATTCGGTTATGTCAATTGGTCGACCTAGAAATTTTTATTGATAAGATAAGATAAGAACAGAAAAGAAAGAATCGAACCTGGTCGAATAACATCGGAGTTTGGCTTTGCTGTTGGCTTTGGTTGAGGCAATGGGACAACTCGATTATTGACAATAACGTGTAGATTTGCTGGTAGTTTGTCCATTGCATACGGGCCGTTGTTGGTTGCATCACCAAGAGTTGTAAATCGAAGTAGAATCTGCTTTCGAAATTCTAATTTCGATTGATCAGGATTGAAATATGTCGATGTTGACACATCTAAATCGATTGAATTTTCGATCGACAACAACAACAATTGAGTTTTCCCTTCTCACCTGACGCTTGTTGAGCAGTTAAGAGGAAATAAAAATTCGCTAGACTTTGTGTTCCATTTGGCAGCTGTTTGATCGATGGGATGGGAAAAGGTGGTGAAATTAAACATAGATCTTCATTGAATGTCAATGGAAAAAATCGAATATCGATATTTAATTGTTGTTGATGAGTATTTTTCTTCAAATCTTTGGGATAAGGTATCGTCGGTAGATCGCCTTGACCGAACCGTTTATTTGCTAATTCATCGAATTTATCTCGTAGAGTTTTCGATGATTTAATCAATTTAAAACAATTTTCAACGAGATCATACCGTTTGCCCGTTCGAGATTGACCAGCAAATGTTAGCAGACTTTGTAGATCGTTGATGGAAAAAGATTTTAATTGTGAAAATATTTGTTCGTCCGACATAATCTGGAAAAAGAAACGAAGCATAAAATGAAAAACGAATTCAAATACTGTTGATTTATTTGATGTGAATATCACAAAGCAAAAGCAATTTAGATTTTCTTTTTCAATTAATCATCATCAATGAAAATAACGTCAGTTGATGGACAATTTGATAGAGTTCGACGGAATTCTTCGTGTTGAGCTTTCGGCGGAACGACAGGTCGATATGCTAAATCACTATTAATTATAATTTCAGTTACAGTTTTATCTTCAATCGAAGACAAGATGAATTTCATATAAGTATCGATTTGAAGATCTTCGAAAAACGCGTATTTATTGCAAACGGGACACGTCCATTTATTCGACTTTTCGTTTAAACCTAAAGAAAAACAAAAAAAGAACTTATTCGTTTATTCGTTCGAGAAATATGATTTTACTGATATAATTTATTAAATCAAAACATTGCAAATGTTGACAAGTCGTTGCTCGAACTGGTATTTTCAACCGTCGTTGATCAATTGGACAGGTTAATTTCAATTTCTGATCACTAACTTCAACGCCAAGATCATAATCATTGGCGTGAATCTTATTCAGAAATTCGACGAGATTTTCTCGACTAAAACACTTCGACTTCTGTAGAATATATTGACAAAGAGTATCGGATGTTAAATGTTCGGCAAGATAGATATGTAGAGCGTATTCAGCGCCGAAATATTGCTGATGTAGATTCGTATTATTCACATGATAGTTCCAAGCCATTTTGATCTCATTTTTAAGCATAGGATTGAACATACAGTTCGATGTAATGTCGATTTCTCGACCGGTTCGAACAAGATCAGTGAATTGCCGAGTGCATGGTTTTGGTGTTGGCAGATTGGTCAATGCATTTCCATTGACATAGATGAGTAAATTCGGCGGTAGATTGTCATCGTATCTGCCGTTGATTGTCGGCGGTTTATCGATTCGTGCAAGTCGAAGAATAAGACATTTTTTTGTTTTATGTGTGTTCGTTCGTAGATCGAGATCATACGAAAGAGATAGTTCATTGCAAGCATCGACTGACAGAAGAAATTCATCGTGAGACAAATGTTGTGTTCGAGTGTGATCGTATTGAAAGATGTTGTATCGTTCGTGGACGCAGCGTATCGGCCGATAGAATGGCAGCGGCTTATACGAGATTTTCTTGGGTAGGAGGCGAATAGATGACGATGGAAGAGAAGAAGAAGAAGGAGGTGGTGGAGGTGGAGGAAGATTTGGTGTTTGAAAATGTTGATTTGCTGGACGAAGTTGTGATGGAACAGGAGAATTGAATGGAGTTTGGAGAGGAATATGTGCACGAAGATTTTGAGCAGTAGCCGCTTGAATTGAACTCGGTGTTGGCCGAAGTAAACGAAGTTGTTGACTGATCGCTGGTGAATGTCCAGGGAATCGATAGTTCGCTGAGTTTGTAGTAGTATTATTATTATTATTGCTGAGCCGAAGATTTTGTTGATTAATTGAATTGATTTGCGCCTGATAGTCAGTCGGCGTTTGTCTCAATGCGTAGAGAGTCTGTTCGATTTCATTTGAATTTGTTGCACTGATTAAACTCAAACATTGATCAAATAATTCTACACGGGAATAATGTTGAAAACGATGTGGTGCGACTGATCTTTGCACGTGTTTATTGAGAATATATCTTAGTTGATCATCGGTTAGTTCTTTTAATAGATGAAATAAACGTGTATGATTATTTCGAGAGACATACACTGAAGAATTGCTAATTGACTGTGGCTGCATAGATGACTTTGAAAAAATAGACAATATACATATATATTTTTTGAAGTAATACGCTGTACGTACTTGACTAATCAAAAATGATTTATTTGTAGATTTGAGAACCAATTAAAATTCGAGAGAGAAATTTGATATTTAAACAAAACTTTTCAGTTCTTTTTTTTCAAGACAAAAATTTCGAAACTAAAATTAGAAATCTCGGCTTTTTTTCTCTCTTTTCGATAAACAAATTCACGACATCTATTGAATTGACTTGGCAACGTCTTTCTGTCATATGTCTAACTCACGGTTTAGTGAACAATTGAAATTGAATGTTGAATCTCTTTGTCAATTATTTGCATCATGTAATCAACATTATGCACTTCAATGCAATACCGATGGGCATTTTTCTCAATTGATATTTGCCAGTGATCTCGTTCGAACATATCGATGTTTATCCAAGGAGATTTCACCGATTCTCATTGAACAGTTAACTCAATTTGAGAAACTCTTAGGAACCAATGTTAAAATATTAACATATTTTCTACGAGATTTCCTATTCGATGATGAATTTCATCGATTAACTCATCAAGAAAAACGTGTTCTTCTCTCGGATATTAAACAAAAATTAATTTCAATTCAATTTCAAACAAATAAACAAACTAGTTGGACAAAAGAAAACATTAATATCGAATTATTAGTCGGACATATACTTGACACTTTACCAAGATTAATTTTCGATAGAAAAGGTGTCTATCATCAACTCATTTCAAATTTACTCAAACGTATGTTTTGATTTTTCAACAAAAAAAAAACGTCTATTTCTCTCTCTCTCTCTTCTTGTTAAACAGATAATCTTGATCGATTAGACGATTATCTCATCTATACTCATCAATTATCCTATGTTACAACGGGTTGTTCCATCGATCAATCACGTTTACTCGATGGAATTCTTCTTCCAGTTCATAATCAACAAAAACTTCTGCCAAATTTCATCTCCAATAGTCAATTATCCATTGTTTTTCTTAATCTTGACTCGAACGAATTCGATCATTCGAATTCAGCGATAATTCATGATTCGAATCACGAATTTTTCTCTTACGAAACATTGATCTATCGAAGATTTGCAAGAAACATCTCGTCAAAGATCAATTTAGTTGTTTCATTGAATTTAATCGATGATAAATTCGTTTTCGAATTACATCGAGAGAATATCAGTGTGATCGATTGTATCGATGAGTTGACATTCGAATTTTTGTTAAAAGTTTACCGATGTTCGCCGTGCAATCGATTGTTACTCGATGAAAACGAACAAATCGATTCGATTTCAACGATTCTACTCGATCGACATGTTCGAATCGATCAAGACACTTATATTTATCTCTCATCGAACGGTTAACTTTGTAAAATTCGAATTCAAATTCAAATTTTGCTTCTTCTAGGTTCTTATCAAACTCTGTTGACTTGCATTCCAACAAACACATTAACACATACGACGAGAAAAATCCTTCTCAATTCCATTCGTCTTGTCAAATTCATCGTCGAACAACTCAAACAAACGTCTCATCTCTCTGTTTCTACCGAAAATGAATATTTAAAATTTTTATCGAATTCAATTCCCGAACTACGGCATATTCTCGAATATCGTCGAATCTATTTGTCTAAACATTGCTCATCGAATCAGTCCTATCCAATTTGTATATACCATGAATATATTTGCAATGCAATCGATTTTCTTTGTTATACTAACAAAATCGATGATGTTTATAGTGTAAAAAATGAAAAGAAACAGAAGAACTCTGAATGAATGAATAAATAAATATGTATTCTATATAATTTGTCTTTGAATTATTTTGTTTATTACATTAAATTGCAACAACAATAGGCACCATTCGGTCCTGCACCGTAGAAAGGCGGATTATTTCGTTGGTAAACAGGTACCCAATATTCACGTTGACCTGGCGATGCTGCTGATGATGATGGTAAAGCAGGAATATCAATAGTTAAAATTTGATTATTATCGAACCGTGCTCGAATTTGTTCAGGTTGAATATTCGATGGTAATTGATATTGTCGGTAGAACTGACGATTAATACGATTGCCTGCAGTATTATCCACATGTCGAGCACTGATTTTCAATAAACCATGATGATTTAATTTGACAGTTATATTTTCTGGTGAATAACCTTGCAGATTTTCTGTTATAATCGGAGTTGTTAATGATTGAGTATTGTTCAGTTTCGGTCGAACATCGACATCGACACGAAGACGTCCGTGATTGTCGAGCGTATTTCGTACGAGTGTAGTTTCCGTATTTGGTCCGCCGAGATTATATTCACATTTGAATTCTCGACAGGGTGGACGATAGGCACGGATACGTAATGTACCGTACTCGTCGACTAAAACTGTAATCTCTTCGGGCTCATAATCGTATAAATCGTATTCGTATGAATACGTTCGATAGCCTTGGCCATGATCTTGAACTGAGTATGAGTTTTTTGCAGATTTTTGTGAAGGAAAAAGTGTTTTTGTGGTTGTTCCACTATATTGAACGGGAATTATCGTTGATGAAACCATATATACGATTAACAGTAAGATGAATAGAAGAATACCTTTGTCTCGTTTATATTTTCTTCGTTGTTCTATACCAAAACATTTGCTGTCATCAAATAGAAATAACTAAGTATATCCTTGACATTATTTTTAGCATGCAGATATATGTATATACGTACGCAGTAAAGAGAAGAAAAAAAAAGCCTTTTCTGTATATATATATGTATGTATGTATGTATGTATGTTTGTATGTACATAGAAAAGAAAAGAAAAAAGAAAATTGTATTATATGTACGAAATACGAGACAGAAAGAAAAAAAAGAAAAGAAAATGTTTAACAGAGAGAAAGATTCTCATTATGTATTATTAATAACTACAAAGGCGAGTGTTTGTGTACACCTACATATCTAATTTTGATTTATATAACATGTATTGAAAAGAAATGAATTTGGCAAATTGGTTTGCACGTCGCGAGAGTGAGAAGATGACGAAGAAGATTGTTTTTAAATTAAATACGAAGATAATTAATAGAATTACATCATCAACTGTTACTCAATATTTGTATGATATACCACGTCAAAGAAAGAAAAAAAGAAGACGATTGATTTGACCATTTGTTTCATCGAGTTATACTTGACAATAGACAATATTCAATGTTAATCTTTCAAGATTATTGACACGATTATATAACTCAGTATTTTATTATTTACAGTATATTGAAAAAGATAGTTCTCAGTTGATGATTTATATTTCTTGTTAAGTCGAGAAAGCATAATGTTTACAACATAGACAAAAAAGAGAGAGAGCGAGAGTATGTTTCATCTTATTTAATATCACATAAAAGTGCCACACCTCGTAATATCCATAGATCTGGTCCTGCTTTATCGCCAGATGGACATTCTAATTTCAAAGTGCAAACATAATTTCGATCGGTGCGATGTGGTTTTTTGTAAACCGGTGCATAGTAAATTTGTCGTCGTTCTTGTTTCGGCAAATTAACATTGACATTGACATTCAACTCGGATTCAGCTGATATATGTATCACAGGCATTGGATGTGTCAAAACTTTTTCGTTGACTTTTAATTCATCGAGAATACCGTTTCGAATTTTGGCACCTTCGATATGCAGACCATAGACATAGATGCCTTCTCGAGGTGGTTCTTTTAAATTTTCTCGATCCATTCGTGTGACTTTGTTGGTTAACACAACGTTATCTAATGACCAACCAGGATTAGCTCGAGTAATTTCCTTCAAAATGAAATTGATTTCAAGCAACAAAAAAAAATCTACTAGATTTTACTTGTCGCATAGCTGTTAGAAATCCTTGTGGATTGAAGAATCCTGTCATCCAAAATGCAATTGGTCTCGCATCTTTATCTAATTTTAACCACGAACGATACTGTTCATTTCTCGCATACAATTCCGTAAACCACGCGCCCAATGTCCACGATTCCCAGGATAATTTTCTCCAAAGATTAGGAATTTTTGCGTCATACATTCGGTCTAATGCATCGCGTAGTTCTTCGTTCATTACGATCGTTCCATCGATGGCTAATTTCAAATCGATTAAAGTTCGTCGAACAATAGCGAGTACACGTTGAAAACGATCGATTTCTTGTCGAAGAAAGATATTCATTGGCTCGAGCTTTGATAAACGTTCTTTGACTTCATGAGAAATATAATCTGCTGGGAGTTTTTCTAAGGTTTCAGTTGCTAAACGATAGATAACCGATTCTCGGGTTTCACCTGTTCCACTACGAGCTTCTTTCGGTTGAATACTTAAGATTGTATCGAGAACTTTCTTAGTCGTATCTTCTTGATATCTATTTAAGAGAAAGATTAAGCCTTTTGAAAGCGAATTTTAGTCGAAAACGAACCGATCATTAGCTAAAGGACTTAAACCAAAGACTTTGCCACTGTCGTAATTAGGAATTGTATCAATATATTCGAAAACATCTTCGATACGTGTCATTTTCGGAATTCGATAGGTTTTATCTTCGAATTGAAAATTTGGATCGAACATTTCATCACGAAACCAACATTTAACATATGTTTTCAATAAACGTTTATCAAAATCATCGGTTACACGACCTAAATATCCCGCATTTGAAATCGATCATTATCTTCAACATTCATATTTCTCTTACCTCCATATTGTACTTCTGATATCATATAATGAATTGTTTTCCATTGAATTGTCTGAAGACAGAAACAAAATACAACATTTTGCGTAGAAAAAAAATCGTTAGTAACAAACTTTCGTTGGATCTAATTCATCTAAATGATTTTGAATAAATTGAATCGTTGCATTGAAATCCGCTTGATTGAATTCATACGGTATATTCCAACCTAACGGTCCGAATTTTCTTCGTTCTTGAACAATCGTATGCAGAAAAGCGATTGTATACAACAAGGGTTTCCAGAAATCATGTGGATTCGATTCTAATTGTTGTTCTTGTGTTAAACCGTTAAATGTACGTTTCAATCCAGCTTTGATACCTTGCGGTGGTTCAGCCGTATATTTAATCGAAATTTGTAATAAACCAATCGGAAATTTTGGATGTACTTCCATCGTTATCCAGAGACGAAAATCCGGATGAATTCGTTCGGCATGTTCAGTTAATTGTAAGAGAAATTCTTCACAGAAATCCAATGATAAATGACAATTTTGTAAGAGAACCCATGTGCCATTTGCATAGGCTTGACTAAGCAATCGTCGTGCATGAATTTCTTGTCCTTGTCCCATTGATATCGTATGATAATCGATTGATTTCTTCTTGGCAAGCATTTCGATTTGTACAGATGGATCCGAGCCCATCGAAAGAAAACAAATCATTGGCGAACATTTGTCCGATTCATCGTACATTTTCTCCATATCAAACGTAACACCTTCGCCATATTTCGAACCTAATGATTCGATGATATAATCATTTGCTGATTTAACAAAACGTGCTGGTGTCAAAGAACGAATCAGAAGTAAACGATGGAATTTATCGAGATTATATTCCCAACCATCGGGCAATTCAATTCGTTCGGGTTCGTCTTTCTATAAAACGAAACGAAATACAAAAAAAAAACGAGTTTTTGTCTATGGATTTACTTTGAACCAAGATTCCCATGCTGGACCAGCACGATAGAGCTAAACAATAGAATAGAAAAAAACAAATTGACTAGATTGTTATCCTACTGAATTGAGAATATCACTAAATTGAAAGAGTTTCGAGAGTTCAACAAGATTTAACCAGGCTTCATTTTGTAACCATTTGTAATTTGGTTTCATTGGTACTAAAATATTCGAATTGTTAGTCGAAATAATAAGAGATAATTCACTTCGAACTCTACCTGTTCCAGCATCTAATGATGCTCCACCTTTAATTAGCGTTTGAAATTCCTCGAATTTTAACTTTCCAATTTGTAAATCAATTTTCAGTGCTAATAAAAGCGTAAACATAAATTTATGTTCTTCATAATAACCACGAACAGCATATTTATACATTTCGTATGTTAAATATTCCATTATGTTAGTAATACGTTTCGATGTTGCTGGTGACTAAACAAGCGAGAGAAAAAAAAAGGCAAAATAAATAATAACCATGATTTAATCTACTCGTGCTGAACGTTCGAGTGCAAGATTGAATAATTGTAAGAATTGTTTCAATGATGTTTGATACATGACATTGACAAGAGACATTTCAACAATGAGAAAATAAATAATCGAACCACGTGCAGCTACGGGTCGATATTCTTCTCGAGCAATATTTATCTTCTGACTTGTTTCAGTTGCGATTTGAAGTTTTTGTTTGACATCATTTGAAGTTAGTTTCGTTGTTTTTAATGTTCCAATTAAATCATCATCATCAACTAATGAACCCTACGTATTTTAAATAATTCGATTACAGAACAAAAGAAATTCGTTTTTTTTTCTTACTTTCGAATTACTCAATCTTAGCAAGAGATTATCTTCTAATTCTTTCATTCGTTTATTATTTGCTTGAATGTCTTCGAGCATTTTAACACGTTCACCTTCTAATTCAGCTTTTTCTTTGAGAATCGTCAAACCTAATAATTGATCTTCGAGACCTTTGATTGTTACAGTAAAATCAATGACTGATGTTTTAGCCGAGATTTCCGGTGTAAATGCTGGATTAGCTAATTTTGTTGTAATATATAAATTGAAGCCTTTCAATATATCGACTTCTTTATCGCCGACTTTCACTTTCAACATTGATCCTGACCGAATAAAATTCTTCTCGAGAATATTATCCAATGCTGGATCGAGTTCTTCTCCGACATCTTCGATCAACAATGGCCGACCAAGTGAAAGACAATCTTCTAAATGTTGCCGAAAATGTTTGGCATAGAAATTTGTTATTTGTAGTTCATTATGAGATTCTTTATTTTTAATCCAAGCTTTGCCCTGTCCTTGAGGATCGATCAATAATGGATAGCGTTTAGCACGTGTAACAATGATTGCATTCTGTATCGATAATTCATCGTTTGGTAAACCTTGCAGTTTCCATTCGCCGATCATCGTAACATCGGTGAGATATTCCGTAACATTTAATGTTCGTGTAAATGGAATACGTCGTTCGGCAAGAAGATTTTGCCAATCTTTTGTTAATAATAAACGAAAATCTTGATTGAATGGACCTTGATAGGAGAGAAAACCGGTACAGAAAAGAACATCACCGACGAGCCGATTGATTTGCGCTTTGAATTGTTTACTCTGTTCTGTCCAACGTTTTTGCTCATCGGCAAGACCAGTAATTAGTTCTTTAGCTGCATTCATACGTTTTAATGTTCGATCAAGATCATCTTGTAAACGTTGTTTAATATCCATGGCCGTATCGTATTCAGCTTGTGTCTCAGCTACTTCCATTTCACGTCGATCAAGTTCTTCTTGAGCACTTTTCAATTGAATATTTGCTTTGATTAAACGAGCTTCTTGCATGGCAACATTGCCTTTCAACGGCAGTACACGTTTGTTAACATAGAAAAAATCAGCCATTGCTCGTGTCCAAGTCAGTAGACCGGCAATAGCACCAGCAGCCGTCTTTGCACCTTCAGGCGTATAATCCGACACGCGAAAATACGGTTGAAGGAGTTCGATTTGTTCGTCATTGATACGATCGCGTGGATATTGACGAAGATTTTGTAGGAAACTAGCTTCGGCCATCATCTACAAATAGACGAAAAACAAAAATGTATGTTCAATCCGAATCGAAATGTTGATTTGACCGGACCTTTAATGAACTCTCCCAACTTGGCTCAGCGCCTTGCAGTTCGGGATCGATTTTAATTGGATTTTTCAATGGTCGTCCGAACAGTATGAGAACACAATCCATCATCTGTCGAATAAGACGTGGTGGTCGTCTCAATTGTCTTACAACAGCGATATCCGTCGGTGTGATTGTTAACAATGCTTCTTCTGCTGCCTAAAAAAGAGATATTCGAACAACTTTTTTTTGTTTCTCTTCAAAATATGAAACAAACAAGCAGAGCTGGTTTTGCATTTTCTAATTCGGCATTGGCTTGTAATTTATCTCGATTGATATCATCGACTAGAATCTGTGCCGTATCTTTAACGTTCAAAACTTGTTGTCGAACAATTTCCGTTGCACCTTTCTTCGCTGTCACTTCTTTCAAAACTTCATCAGCTTTTCGATTAGCGATATCTAATTCTTTTTCTTTAATTGTTAGTTCTTCTTTCATCACCGTTACAGCCTTTTCTGCATCGACTAAACGCGTCAATCCATCGTTCATACGTTTAGCCATCGATTCAATTTCATGAAATTTCTTCGAATAGATTTCTTTGTAACCATTTAAAAACGAAAGATACGATTTCGGTGTGACATGAGTCGATCGACGATATTTCTGAAAATATTGCGAACAATATTCAGCAACACCATCGTGAACTGAGCCGATGCATTGAACGAGTTCTTGTTTGATTTCATCGATACAATCGATGCCGAATGACGAGAGAAAATGATCGGCAACAGCTACGAGAGCATCGCGAGGCCAACGAAGAAACCAATCGATTGTACAATTAGCAATCAAACCAGGAAATTGAAGGCCACGTTTACGAAATTTCTCGCCAACGGGTGAAAAACAAAGGACAACATGCAGATTTTGTCGAACACGTGAAAGAAAATAATCATATAAATTTTCATTAGTTGCTGGCCGTCGTGGATATTGTTTCTTCATAATTGGTACTAATTCTTGACAGATTTCATCCATTTCATCTCTTGCAAACATGCCCGGTACCTACAATTGCATAGAAAACATAGAAATTCGCTGGTTTTTTTTGTCATTACGTACAACTCCTGATGAAAGAACATTGTTAATATATTCCAAAAATGATTCATCTTTGATATCCTGATCCGAGAAAATGAACGTTATGCCTTTGCCATCTTTGCCTGCTGTACGATAGAGAACTTTCAAATCATCCAATAGATTATTGATGTTATAGGCTCGTGTTAATGTTATTTGAAATGTCTTGTAACCAGCAATGAACGAAGCTAATTTCGTCAATGATTGTTTACCACTGCCGCCAACGCCGACTAACAGAGCGTTGCCACGTGGTGTTCGAATAATACGAGAGATTTTAATGAGATGTGTCATTGCATCTTTGAAAAACACCAAATCCATTCCTGAACCACGAATACTTTCATTGTATTGAGATAGGTACGTTTTTAAACGGTCTTCGAGATGTTCGAATGATGGAATCGATTCGTAGATTTTCGGTGCATGGAAATCAGTATCTTCGGGTTCTTCACCTGTTGGTTCAGGTGGATCTCTTTCAAAAATAAAAATAAAAGTCATATCGAACATTGAAATCACATTTCGTTTTTCGTACCTCAAGAAATCAACAAACCACTCATCATTCTGCACCATTGAACCATAATCATTTCCTAATTCTTCTTCAACAACACGTTCGATTGTTTTATAAAACCATCGATAATCATCCGTTTCAGTAAATCGATCACAAATCACTCTCGAACATTCATGTTTCCATAGGCCCATTAAAATCGTCTCATTCGAAATGATTTGTGCCTGTGTATTGATCATTCCTTGCCAAATACGTGACAAATCACGAAGATTAAAAACATAATGAAATTTCGCTGGCGTTGGCAACATTTTCACTTTAGTCAATTGCCATAAACGTCGTGTAATGGGCACCAATTTATTGATGAGCAATCGAATTTGTTCACTGAAACCACGTTCTTTCGCATAGTGACCGTTGGCAATAACGGAAAAGATTTTATCAATTGAAGCATTCGATGGTAAGGTGCAATTGAATATGCAAAATTGTCGTTTTAATCGTTGAGGAATATCGTTTCGACCGCCACCTGGATGAATCATGGCGGCAAGAAATTGAATATCAACAATACTCGTGAATTCACCAGGTTTTTCCAATGAATAAAAACCACCTTGTTCAATAGTTTGTCGAACAATTTCATTTGTTATTTGATCGCCCCATTCGTTTATTGTCGGCATATTGATATCATCGATAAAAACTGTGAGTTTCTTGCCAGCTGGCGGTCCGTAAGTCGTTCCAACACGTTTATCAACATAGGATTCAATGATTCGTTGGACCATATTCGGTGCTGTTGCCGATGAGAAATTCACTGTTTTCTGCGCATGATTCTCCGAATTGTATCGATTCATATACGATTGAATAATAATTGTTTTCGCGGTACCTTGTTCACCGATTAACAGAACAGGCTAAAGAAGAAGAAAAACAAAACATCAAAAACGGAAAATTCGATTTTCTTTACTTGAAATTGTTTTGCAATTGTATGAATGAGAAAATCCGTTCGAATATTATCAACATTCGG
>Ga0209930_1000443_pt1 | contig 106036 bp, 122 predicted proteins | sample ThiBiot_500_biof_2_FD_183948 | JGI IMG/M metagenome (GOLD analysis project Ga0209930, IMG submission 183948) | Wastewater bioreactor microbial communities from Cape Town, South Africa - Thiocy_cont_500_biof (SPAdes) | ecosystem: Engineered > Bioreactor > Thiocyanate-remediating >...
TGAAAATAAACTGCAAAGGCTGTCATCGGTCGTGTATAATATGTTGTTATCCATTCAGGTTTAAAAGCCATGACTTTCGTTACACGACGATTTCGACCAGCAAGAAAAATCGAATTAACAGCAAGGAAATTATGTCGTATTTGTGAGAGTTCATAGATTCGATTCGATGAATTACCACATAACGTTCCATCTTCATCTTCAATCAAGACTTTACCAATGAGTTTATCAGGATCCAAAGTACTACAAACAAGAAATAATGCACGTAGTTCAATGTCAGTTAATCGTTGATAGTTTCTATAATCACATAATCGATCGAGATCACGATCATCACATTCAATTAAATCACAAACTACGCTTAAATAATACATTAATCGTGCAATATTACTGTCAGGTATAATTACAGGACGACTTGCACGAGCTATATCGTACGTATCCAAATGAAGATAAGCCATTGCTTCTGCTATTTGCTGAATATGATATTCAAAGTGAAGAAAAAACGAAAGCTTATATACTAATTTTCGAATGTACAATACAAAAGGAAAGGAAGTCGAGCCTCCTTCTTCTATGACGATAATCATGTTGTTATTTACGGTTCACTACTTTCCAAGTATGAATCAGACGGAAAAAAAGGACGTAATATGATATTTTCTTTGTAAGAAATAAATCATCAAGAGTATGAATGTGTTTTTATTTGGTCAAGTTAAACTTGGTTTTTCTTTACAGAACACAGAGTATATCTATTGATCTCAGAGATGAAATACAACAATACAAGTACGAAACAAAGAGAAATTGAATTATACAACAAAAAAAGAAAAGGAAATGAAATGAAATATTGTCTATGGACATTTTCTATCGATAATAAATTTTCCACTTTCATCATATTCTTGTTTCGATATCCACATTTGATGAAATGAACCTAATGAAGCAAGAATTGAACCGCCAATCCACGAGCTAAAACGTCGTTCACTAAGCGACGGTGGAATATGAACTTTCATTCTCATCGCTTGCGGTAAAATCTGCGAAAGTTCACGATGAAGACGTTCGACAAGACCAAGGAAATACGAATTACCACCGACAATACTTATATTCGAATAGAGTGACGAACGTACATCAGGATCGCACATTGTCACTGAATTCGTAACTAAATGTGGAAGATCAAGCATAGATGTTAATTGTACACCTTTAACTATCGATGGATTAAATAAACTTTCGGGTATACGATAACGTTCTTCGCCAAAATCCAAATTAAGACCATTAGGAAATTCATATGAAACACGTGGCAATTGACTGATTTCACTTTCATTATACGGCGTATCCGATATTTGTAAAACCGTTTGAGCTAAATCTTGTAGAACTTCTTTAACCATAAATTTCTTATATGAATCCGAGATATTCTCAGGTAAATTCGTTTTCATTGTCCATTTCGGTGGTTCATAAGGTGGCACAGGTTCACGTGATTTAATCATATAATGTGGTACAATATCATGTCCATGATTTTCAAGTAATTGTTTCAATTGTGTTAAAATAAAATCACCACCAAGTGGCGATTGAACAATGGCTTTTTGCAAGACCATGCCTTCGTGTACGGGTACAGCTGTCGTATGTGTTGCACCACAATCGAGAATCAATGCTGTTGCTTTACCTTGAGCAAATGACGAGAGAACAGCATTTTTAGCAAGATAAAAAGCTGGTATTTGAAATTTTTCAAACATAATTTCGCACAATTTTTCACGTTTAAAACGTTGATTAATCGGCGGTTCGGACATGACAATCGGATGATATTGTGGACCTTGTTCCTTATCACAAAGTGAATCGAATGTATATGACATCATTTGTTCAAACAAATCCCAATCATCGATCATGCCATCTTTTAAAAACGATTGCATGTATAAATTCGAACGTGGTACACGTAATGAATTTAAATCAAAGAAATATTTCTTCTTCGAACTTGTGATTAGTTGACTGTCATCGACAAGCATTGCATTCTCTTGATTAATCGTGTCACTGACATCTAAGATACCAACGTGACTAGGTATTTCATATTTCGGTGTTTCTTCACCGGCGTAACCAGCACGAACTGTATGAGAACCAATGTCAATGACTAGAGCACCGACTTCATCACTACCTACGATAGTAAAAAACAAACACGAAAATAAGAATGAATTCAGTTGTTTTTCGTTTACCATAAGTTCCGCTACTCATGTCGAAATTGTCTTATTTCTAAGAAAAATATAGATCTAGAATTAATAGAAGAATTTTTATTTCGAATAGAAACAACAACGGATGATGATAGAAAAAAAAAGACAGACCAAGTGGACGGACTGTTGTACATGCACACGCATAGGACAAAACAAGAACAAAGAAGGATCGTCATCAATAGATGTCGATCATAACATGTATACAATTGGCTGATGAATGAGTATATCGAAAAAACGACAACTAAAAGTCGGATGATTATATATAAATATGATGCTTAATTATTTATTGAACAAATATGTATAAAAACACTAGGATATAATAAAAATTCTTGATGAGCTCACTTATTTGATGTTGTTGTTGGCGGCGGCGGTGGTGGTGCTGCTAATTTAGCAGCTGCTTGTTCCCAAGCATTGACAGATTGGTTGTAAAATTCGACTTTTTTACTTGCTAATGATTGAAATAATTGACTAAGTTCTTTATCTTTTGCATCAGTCCATCGTTGAACATCAGCTTTGATCGTTTCATTTGCAATTGTCAGTTGATCGAATAGATCTTCGTTATTATTTGTTGTAACAAGTTCAGCTAATTGTGAACGTCGTTTGAAAATATCTTGAACAATACTCGTAAATTGAACGTATTCATTAATTGGTTCGAGAAATTTTGCATTCGTAAATTTCAAAAGATCATCTCGATTATCAACGATCGTTTGTTGTGTGTTAACAATCGTTTCGATGAGACTATCATTTTCATCATATTTTCTTTCGACATCAAGCCATTGTTTAAATGTTGATAGGAATTGTTCATCATCGACTTGTATAGCCGCTTCATCGGTTTCGATTTTTCGTGTGAGACGTTCGAATTTTTTGAGATTATCTTGGAGAATTTGAATTTGATTTTCCGTACGAGAGAATTCCGTTGGTATCGGCTTGCCACGACCAATGATCGGCGTTCGAAAAGAATTCGCATTTGAGCCTGTCATTTGCGATGGAAGTGCTGATGATGGCTGTTGTTGTTGCTGTTGAGCTGAATGAAGTTTTTCATCGTCAGCTATGAGAAATAATTGAACGGACGAATCAATTGAAATCACCGGATTATCGAGAATTCGTTGAAGAAAATTCTGTAAACCAATCATTCGTCGTCGAATAAATTCGCCATCATCGGCAACAACTTGTAGTTTTTTCGATAATGTATGTTTCATTGGTAGAGGTGAGATGATATTAAATGGATATTTGACATCGAGATAATTTTTCAACCAAACAAAATCATTATAACGTCGACGAACGTTCGATTCACTGATTTGAACACCGTCGTTATAGGTTTGTGTTCGAACTAGATACGTAACAAACGAATCGAGATTGGTCTTGATTTTTTTCGGATCACACACAGAAATTTTCGTATATTCACGATTGATTTCGAGTTCTTCTTTACGTTCGTGTGTCGATGGAAGTATCCAGTCATTATGCGTGTGACTTATTGAGAGAGATGATGTGGCTTCATTGAAATCTGCATCTGATGATGATGGAATACTTGTTCGTTCGATTTCTTCACGTAGTGCTCGACTCAATGGATCATCCATTTACTTTCGAATGATAAGGAAAAAGAAAGGTTTGAGAATTTGAAATTTAATATCTGATCGTTCTGTATTTTAGTAAATAAGAAGAAGAGAAGAAGACACCTCCTCTCTCTCTGGTAATGAATCATCATTTAACAAATCGAATTTTTTTATTTGATAGATGTCCGTCGAGTTCAATCCAACGTACGAACAATGTTATTGTAATGATTTCCGATTGAAATGAAAATTATTTCTTTTCTTTCATAATCAAAATTTGAGTTCATTAGTAACTCGGAAAGAAGTCGAATCGAATGCATGAATGAACTGTTTCCTAATCAGATGATTTTTTACACATTAAAAAGAAATGAAAATGGCGTCATAATCTAACAGATTTGTGTTCACAAAAGAATACGAGAGTTTCTTGTATTTATTTCTCAACAACAGAATAAATAAAATCATGATGAACCTAGGCCATAATCCGATTTAAATAACGACCGAATAGTGTTGGATCGCCCTTTTCATATAATTGAAACTGATGATTAACCAACTTTTTTAAACCTTCATCTAATGTTGAGCACGTACAATGAAATAAATAGCCTTGTTTTTCCATTTCATGAGCTATTTCTAATTGATGATTATTCATTAGTTTTTCATTGACAACAACAAGCAATGGTCGATGTGCTTCTAATGTTTGTAAAATTGTTCCAGCACCAGCATGACTGATAACGAGAGAAGCATGTTGAATATCATTTTCAATTGAATCTTTATATTGATAATGTTCAATTGCAATTGGTAAATGATCAAACGATGGCATTTGACTTCGACCTGTTTGTAGAACAATTTTCTTGATTTTTAATAAATCAACGAGAACATGAATCACATCCGGATTTTGTATAATCGTTTCGATTAACAAATCAAATTGTGTTGTACCTACAGTGACAAATGCGTATTTGTCCATGATCTACAAAAATCCACAGACATATATGGACGGCGGTTCGGAGCCATTCTCACTCATATACACATTTATAAATAGAAAAAAAAACAAACAAACAAATCACGAGAAGAAAAAAAAATATATTTCTGTTTTTTGTTTTTTTTTCAAAATAATAATTCTTATAATAAAGTACAATTACAAAAACATTTGTCGTGTGAATGTCTATCTAATGCGACTTTAGCAGCATATTCGAATACTTCTCGAACGCCTTCGCGAGTCTTTGCGGAACATTCAAGATAATTTCGTGCACCGATACGTTTCGCACATAGAAGTGCATCTTCAGTTGTAATGATTTTTTGATTTTGAGATTTAATTCGTTCATGTACATCAGGATCATCACGTAAATCACGTTTGTTCGCTATTAAAAGTATAGGTACATTGTGACAATAATGTTTTACTTCAGGCGCCCATTTATCTAGCACACATGCAAGACTATCTGGAGAATCGAAAGCAAAACAAATTAGAACAACTTGAGTATTTGGATAGCCAAGTACGCGGAGTCTAAACAAAGAAAATCAAAATGATTTTAATTGAAAATAATATTCTATCGTTTTTATTCCTTTTGACAGACTGTAAACGATCAGCATAAGATTTAGATACAAAGATTAGACTTTAATATTATTCTATTCATTTTTATTAGAATTCATGCATAATCTCTCGGATAAATATTATCAATAGAATATGAAAACAAACAAAAAAAGAGAAGAAAAAACTTGCCCGAGATGTTGTCAGTGATGGTTTCGCTTAACAAGAAAAATACTTGAATCTGCTTGAATGATCGATATAATTCTATTGATTTGACACGCAAAGAATAAATTTTTTGCACGATTATGGAAACAAGAGAATTTTTATTCTTAGAAACAAAATCAAACAAAACAAGCAGAAAAACATGATTGTTTCCTTTTTCTACTTCTTCTTCGTCTCTTTTTTTGACTTGATAAAGAATAACAACACTTGAATGAATGAATAACGGATGTACTTATTCTATTCTATAGTTTAAATATTGAAACAAAAGAAAAAAAACCATTCCAAAAATCCAAATAACTAGTCAACTGTCACCGATTATTTTTCTTCTCTCTCTCTCTCTCGCTCTCTGCTTTGCTTGCTTTTCTCTCTTCAACATCAATCTAAGTATGTTAATGATACTGCTTTAAGGCAAATAGATAATTAAGCATGTCTCAAATTTATCGTTAATAAACTATTATTCTAATTTTTGCACTAAGAATCATTTGTATGCTGTTGAAATTCTTATGCAAATAAAAACAAAAATAAACATCAAACTTTACCTAGCATATTCTTCTTGGCCAGCTGTATCAATTAATAATAATTCAATACGTTTATTATCAACATCAATAATATGAGTATTTCCTTCGAATAAAGTTGGGACATAATCTTGACAAAATCGATTATCTTTAAACGCATAAAGTAATGATGTTTTTCCAACATTACCATTACCAACGACGACTAATTTCTTTCGAACTAAATCAACGTCCGAAGTCATTTTTCTACTTGTTTATTATTCTTTTTTTCAATTCTTTTTTTCTTCTTCTTCTTCTTCGTCGTCGTTTTTACTTAATTCATTATTATGTTCGTCTTCTTGCAAGCAACCTTCAATGAATAAAAGAACAAGAAGAAAAAAAAATCCAAGAGAAATAAGAAAGCTTGTCTTTCTTTTTTTTTCTTATCCATCTTCTCCCCTCTCTCTCTCTCTCCCTCTCTATCGCTTGTGGTCTATTAAAGGAAGCATAAAATCCATTTCCTTGAAAAATAAAGTGAAGAGGAAAGAATCTTGAAAAAGAAAAAAAGAAACAAGTAAAGATGCTGCTGCTGCTGCATTCGACTGATAGTGATTATTGATCTTAGTTTACCTGAATTACACAAAAGAAATAGTCTTGAGGGCGTTTCAACTCACGATTTTATAGCTAAACAAAAACGAATCAACAACTAATTCGTTTTGACGAATGACAACGAGAGCAATCGAGAAAAATATTGATGTATATACATGCAAGAAAAGAGAACGAGAATGTCAGAGGTAAACGAAAAGAAAGGCAAAGGTAATGTAGAATAAAAAATGAGAAATAAAGAGAAAAGAGAAATAAAAAAAAGAAGAAGACGAAGAAAAAGAAGAAGAAGAGGAAAAAAAAGAAAAGAACGAGTTGCGAACGACAAATGCAAGCATGCAAATAAAATATGTAAGCACTACGACGACATGAGGGTTTTTTTTACTTGCTTTCTTTTCATATCCATAATTATCATTCGATAGTCTCATTAACAATCAGTAAAACAGACCAAGAAAATTCCTTTACAATCAAGAAACAAATATGTATATGTATATATTTATATATGTGTGTGTGCGTGCGTGTGTATGAAGAAAATAATCATCCAAACGAACTATCAAGTTTATTAGGTTTAGAGAGATAAGACACACACACACACATATATACATATACATATATATACACACACATACAGATTGATGTCATCAACAATATTTAGAAAAATATTCGCCGAAGAGAAACAAAAGCTTACTAAAAGAAGCACTAATCGAATTATATGTCTTCTCGTTTTATTTCTTTTCCGTTGATCTGATCTGATTTTAATGACGCATTGTCTATTCACACTAATAAATTTCATCTTGAAAAGTAAATTTACGTTTAGTTGTATTTATCTGCAATCGATAAATTGTCCTTGGTTTCCTCCCTTCTTCTCTGTCTCTCTAATTTCTCTTATTCTTCAATATATTGGAGTTTGGATGTTTGATCTTGAAAAATCCAATTAGAGAAGAGGAATATCTAGCTCGCGTTCAATCAACTTTCTTCTTCTCTCTTTGCGTTTTTTTTTGTGTTCTATTATTCTTTTTTTTATTCCATATGGTCTCAATCAATATTTCACTCAGATAAAAAAAAAGAAAGGAGGAGAAAAAGAAGAACAAGAACAAGAAATCGATACGGATCATTGACAGACCAAGAATGATAAAAGATGCTACTAATGAAAATAATGATAGCAATAAGTTGTTTTAATATATATGTATATATATGGCATATTATTAGTTTTTATTATTATCATTATTTTCTGTAGTGACAATCATTTATGATTCTACGGAGAATTATTTTCATTGCTTTTTATTTTAACCTACAAAAAAACAAAAACAAAACAAATGGAGTTCTTCGAAAATGAAACACTCATCCTATTCATTTCAATCTGCTATTTGCTTAAGGATTAACTATTTTCGTTATTCTTTCGTCTGGTATAATTTCAATCGAGAATCTGTATCGATTCTCATAAAATAAGGAAAAAGAAATGAATTCTATACTCTCACTCTGGCTTCACTATAATGTCTGTGTGTTTCTTTTTTTATATTTATATCTGTGAAATACTATCACAATCTAAACTGAAGAGTGAAAACTACTAGCGAGCGATAATAATAGCGACAAGAGCAACACTGAGAGCGGATGAAAAAGAAAGACAACAAGAAACGAGAGTAATGTTCGGCAGCTCCGTTTGATTCCGTGTGTCATTGCATAAACTACTAAGCACTTTCAGCTTCCTTTCTTTCTTTTATATATATATATATACACTCTCATCGTCGTTCTTCTCCTCCTTCTTCTTCTTTTTCTACTTACGTCGTCCTCTTTTTTTTTGCTGCTGTCTATTACAGTTTTATATCTTATTCCATGCGGAACTCTTACCTGTCTTGTTTAGCAATTATCACTTTGTATTAACGACTCATAATAAAAACTAAGAGTGTCAATAAAGAACAAGAATGAGAGAACAAAAAAGAAACTAACCAATTCACTTCATTTCTACAGAAAATAAATTACTATTGTCTGTTATTTAAAAATGACTAATTTCTTTTTACTTTTTTTTCTCTCTTCATATTACCTTTTATTAAATAACCATGATTAATGTAAAGAAAATTCATTCATTCATTTATTTATATCAATTAATAGAAAATCTAAAATCAAATTTCAAGAAACAACAACAAGAACTATGCATTCGTATATATTAGTTGAATTAATCATTTATTCAGGCGTTTCTTCTATTGTGTTTTGTGATATGCATGAAATATAATCAATAAAATAATCATAATTAAACTGAATAGAGTATAAAAAAGAAAAAGTATAACATAGGATGAATAATAGACAATCGGATGACAATAGTTGGATGATGTTTGTAAATGAAAATCAATATGATTATTTGAATTTCGAATAAGTATGATAGTTAAAAGTACTAAACCGAGAAGAGAAATAACTAGAAAAAGAATTTCACATAATGACAAAATTATTAATGTGAATTTCGATTTATGGCAAGTTAAATCAGATGTTAATTTCATTGATCTTTTCCAAAGAAAACTCATTATTAAAAGTAAAATTGTCGATAGAAATGAAATATTTCCGCATATAATCATATGTAATGGAAGATAAAAGATTTTTTGACATGAATTATAAAATAAACTACCTATGGTAATCATCGAAATTGGAAGACAAAATAGAATTATGATTGAAAAAATTAATATTCGTCGATTATACCATTTTATAAATATCTGAATCAATTGATGAATTAACAATCCATTCGGATTAACGAACTGATTTTTCAAAGTTTCGACTAACGTTTTCTGAGATTCATTTTCAGTCATTTAATTTTTTTTCTTCTTGTAAAACACGAGCGAAAAAAAAACACACACAACAAAAACAATTCTATTCGCTGTTTAGTTACTTAGCAAAATCAATCGAGTATTTGTTGATATATCTGATCGATCGATCGATCGATCGATCAGTCGGTAGATATCGATTTAATTATTTGATTAAATATTAATCAACTAGCAAAAAAAAAGAGAGGAGGAAAGAAGCAGATCGACACACGAAGGAAATGAATAAAAATCAATAGACATTCGTGGAATATTAATTAATTAATTCTATTCGATCTCAATCTTCATGATTCTACTCGAGTTTATCCAGATACGAATAAAAATAAAAACAATTCCATCAAATAACTTATTTATAGACTTTGACTCGGTTTCTTTTATTCTATTTTGGTTGGTCGAATATATTTCTAAAAAAGAGAAAGAAAAAAAACAAGGACATAAATATATTCATGAATAAGATATAAAAGAGATGGGAAACATATTTTATGGTTACAAGAAATATACAGAGTTAAAGAAAAAACATTTATATGCGATCAATCATATACACACGCACACTAAATAGAAGGTGATTTTAGAATCTGAACAAGAGAAAAGGTTACTTAGAAGAAGAAGAAGAATTAAGGCTTATCAAGTTGAACCATAAGTAAACGAAAACTGATTGATGATGATGATAACATTCTATTGCATTCTTGTGAACTAATTGGTAATTTTAAATATTCGGTTTCAGTATTATTCTGATTGAATTCAAAATGGTAAATAATCGGCTGAATTTGCGACGTCGATTGGTCACCATGCGGACCTTTGAGAATGAAAAACTTCAAGTCAATTGTTTGACTAATTTTCGATTTCAAAACTAGTTGATAACTCAATGAACGTGTAACTGTTGTATGTGGATGTGGAATATTATCATTAATACGTGCACGAACTTGCCATTGATATTGTAGAGCTGTGAATCGTGATGTTTCGAAATATAATTTCGCAACGAAATCATCCGTTCGAAATGGTTTTAAAATTAAATCTAAACAAAACAAGAATTTCCGTTTTCAAGAAATTCCATTTCGAATAACACATACCGCTGACTCCGATTTGATTGAGTGATAGTAAATCAACGACAGTTTCGAGACATTTTTTTTCATCATCATAAGTACGTTTTTGGGCGCGTATGGTATCGATCAATTCGAGACCTGTTTTCGATGGATATTCACAAGCATCGAGATGTGATGATAGACTATGAAATGGTCCTGCCCAATTGCAGCCAAGTAGTGAATAATCACATGTTACCGGTCTGAAAAATGACTCAACTCGAGAGAAAAACAAACAAACGAAATTTACAACGAACCGATCGGAACAATTTTGTGTTTGATGTGTTTTGATTTCAGCACGTAGATATGTTTGCAAACAATAATCACATTGAATCGGCAATTCGGATATTGTTTTTTCAACGGCTAAATTTCTCGTACAATTCGATTTCGATATTTCACATCGACAATTCGGACTAGAAAAAGCAAAGACAATCGTGTGTTGTTCTCTTCGAGTTTTTCGACAAACCATGTTGTTTGTTCGTCTTTTAATTTACAATCAGCTAGTAGATGATTGAAACATGAGGCACACATTAAATGACCATTTACACACTACAGATAGAGAGAGAGAGAGAGAGAAAATGTCGTTCAAATTCGAAGGATTTCGATGCGATATTCACTTGATAGATCGGTAATGTCGAAAGATCCAAGCAAATACAACATGAGAGAATTGAACCAATACGATCTTCGAGTAGGCGTGATTTTTCGTTTGTTGTTATCTTAGACTTTTTTACTGGTGGCTCATCAATAGTTGATGAATCAACAGTTGAATTCGTCGTTCCTGCTGATAGTAATGATGTTTCAGTGATATCAGAGAGTTGATTCATAACTTCAGACAGGAGATTTTGTTGGATTTCGTTATAGATTGCTGAACTTGTGATTTCTGCCATTGATTTGAATTGAAATGTATTTGTATGTTTGTTTCAATTCTATTCTAGAGAGAAATATTCCACGTGATAGTGTTCAGTCAGCTGACGTCACTTCGATCTCTTCAAGAGATTGTTGATTGGTCAAAACAGATCAGTGAGAAAAGATAACGCCGATGTTTTTTAAACAAGAAAAATTACACGAAAAAAAATTTTTTTTTTTGATGAATTTTTTTCCAAAATTTCTTTTCATAAATGCATATTTGATTTTCTTTGCCAATGATTTATAATAATATGTAAATAAAGAGCGCTATTGGTCGAATTTATTCACCGATGAGAGTGGCGCAACAAACAGCCAGCCGAATAGAAAAAAAAAGAAACAAAGCGGAGATACAAAAAAGACATTCAACGATCAATTTGAAAAAAAAGTGAATCTATCGACAAACATGTCAATTCCACAACCTCCAGATGGTAGATTTTGAATTGAGGCGATGTTTTATTCGATTTATAAAAAAAAAACTCGTTATTTAGATCTGGAGACAAGAAATATTATTGAAAAACTAGCGAGTTTTGTTGCACGTACGTGTTTTGCAAATATTGTTGGCGTAGAAATTTCATTTCGAAAAAATTTTTAGGCAACGGTCCAGAATTCGAAACAGCAGCAAGACAAAAACATGAGAATAATCCCAAATTTGCTTTTCTCCGTGGTGGAGACTATCAACATTACTATGCATTTCGTGTTCAAGCAGAAAAAACTTGTAAAATTTTCGTTGTTTTGTTTTCTTCTCCTCTCATATTTCGCTTTTTCTAGTACTTCAACAACCACCTAATCCTTTTCATTTACCTCCTCCTCCTCCAACATTACCACCATTTCCTGGCTCATTGCCACAGCCACCACAATCAGGAGCAAATGGTCCACCTCCACTTTGGAATGTAAGATCTTATTCAACAGAAAAGCAAAGTTTTTTGATTGAAATTTCAATTTAGCAAACACCACCTTCACATTTATTTCCATCTGGACCACCACCACCACCGGCAATGCCTATACCACCGATACCTCCACCTGCATTAGTTATTGAACAAGCATTCCAACAGCAAATTCAATCGTTACAAGAACGTCTTCGACAAAGCGAAGTCAATCTCGCTGCACAACGTGATTTAACACAAATTAACAAAAAAGTAATTTCTCGAAATTTTTTCTTGCGCAACGATTTCGTTTTATTTTTAGACGAAAATCAACGAAAATATTCGTGCTGCTCGTCAAGCACGTATAGCTGCACAAGCAGCCGAATCGAACATCGATCTCGCTGAACTCGATCGGATTCTTTCGACTCTTATCGAGGCTTGTACAAAAGATAATATTACCGTAAGCAAAACCGATCTTTCATTCGAGAATTTCGATCGATTGTTTTTCAGCTCGGTCGAAATTCCGTATTCAATTACAGTCAAACATCTTTACAAATTCAAACCATTTGTTTATATTTAATCGATCGTATTCTATCACCAGAATCAACTGGTGACGTTCGTTTACATTTAATCTATCTTATCAATGATGTTCTACATAATTGGTAAGACGAACGTTTTTGTTTTTGAATGAACTTTGTTCAAACAAATGATCGATTTCAGTATTCGAAAAGGCAACGATGAACTTCGTTTTGAATTGAGTAAAATAATTATTCCCATCTTTTGTTGGACGGTTGAACAATCGAATGACGATCATAAACAAAAATTGGTCAAGGTACATACATAGAAAAAAAAACACTGGATAAGACATTTTTTAACGAGATTTATTATAAACTCATTCTCCAAATCCTTTTGTCATACAGTTACTCGATCTTTGGGATAAAAACAGATATTTCAATGGTGATATAATGGAGGTAAGTTTATTCAAACGAATGATCTTCGTCAATAATCAGTTGATTTGATTTTTTCATAGAAACTTCGAGATATTTCGCAAGCAAAAAAACATTTCGAGGTAATTCGATTGATTTTTCGTTTGTTGTTCGTTTGTTCGCTGATAGAAAACGTGTTTTTTGTTTTTTCTTTGTCAATTAAGGATGCTATTCGTATTGAATATGCACCGATCATCCAAGCAACTGAAGCGAATCTCGATGAAAAATACAATCAACTTGAACGGCAACATGGTGATTTTGCTGTTCATATTCAAACTCAAATTAGTCAAATTCAACAACAAATCCATCAATTTCATCAAGTTCAACAGCAAACACCGCCGCCACCACTTCCTCTACCTCCTCCACCACCACATCTACTCAATAATACTTTTGGTATTTCGAAAAAAACTTGTTTTTGCACGAAATTTGTAATCGAATGTTTCATTTAGGACCACCACTTCCGCCAAATATGCTACCTCGAATGCCTCCGTCATCATCACAGTCAAATAATGGTAATCAATCACAACCACCACCTCTCATGTCATTAAATCCATTCACTGAAAATGCACGAGATAATTCCAGTAGGAGATTTCAGTTCTTTTCGCGAATCGTCTTAAATTGTTTGTTTTTTTGTAAAGATCATCGCTCATCATCAAACGCCTATGATAATTTTCCTCCTTCACTTATGTTCATGTCAACATCTCACTACGACAATAACAATTCGAATCAGTACGATGATTACCGTAATTCTCAGATCGAGCCAACATTTGATTTGCATATGGTCACAGATGAAATACCTTATTTCGATCTGCCTGCTGGTCTAATGTGTTTGCTTGTTAAAGTAAAGTCTTTCGAAAGAGAATCTCGTCTGTTTTTATCATTTGTATTTGCTATTAGGATGAAGATTGTGATTATAATTCACTCGATCCATCGAGAATGCGTTTGCCACCATCGGAATTGATTAATGATCGACTATTGAATGCTGTTGACAACTTTTACAAACCACCAACACATGAAACACCTCGAAATGCGTATGTTACTCAACGAGATTTCGAAGAAAAAGCAACATCTTATTCATTTCAGTGAGGGTTGGGAACGTTTAGGTTTATTTGAATATTATAAAATTAAGAATACGCATAAATATTCGAAAGAACGAGTTCAACGTTTGCCAACCGGAAATAATGATGAAGATAAACAACGAACGAAAAATAATCGAAGTCGTTCGAAGAGTTTATCATCGAGATCATCATCACGATCGTCTTCATCCTCATCATCGTCTTCATCGTCGTCATCGTCATCTTCATCTTCTTCAGCTTCATCAAAAACTCATTCGAATTCAAGTCAAACAAAGAAACGTTCCAGGTTAGAAATTCTTTGAGATAAAATTTTCTATATTCTTTAAATCAGATCTCGTTCAAGAACACCACCCTATAATAAACAATATTCATCAAAAAATCTCCCATCAACAAGATCCCGATCACGTAGTTTAACACCTCCATCATTCTCCTCATCATACACGAGTCACATTCAACAACAAACGAAACTCAATGATTCAAATGTCGGTCATAAACTTCTACAAAAAATGGGTAAAATCCTTCGAATAGTTGATAAATCGAATTTGAATTTTGTAAATCTATGTCAGGTTGGCAAGGTTCAGGTCTTGGCCGACGTGAACAAGGAATTGTCGAGCCAATCATGGCAAGCACGAGCGTAAACAATGAAAGCAAATCCGATCAATACAAAGGCATCGGTCATGAGGCCGATCCATTCGAGCAATTTCGTCGACAAAAAGCCAAAGGTTATGTCAGTCGTTTGATCGCTGCACAAGCTGAAACTGCAGCTCGACGTCAAGAAATTGACCATGAAGACTCGTCAACAGATCGATCCACAGGAAAAAAACATAAATAAATTTCGAAAAAAAAAGACAATATTTCTCTCTTCTCTTCATTGAATCTCTCGCTCTCTGTATTTCATTTTTTTTGTAATTAAAAATGATTTCGAAAAAAAAACCAAATAGAAAGAAAAACGATTTGTTGCCTGTTTTTTCTTTTAGATAAAATGGTAAAATTACAACGTGTTCAACGTCCGAAAACACAACGTGGCAAACGTGCATTGAAAAAACGTGAACCCAAATTACTCGAAAATCCTCGTTCATTACTATGCATTCGAGGCAATAAAATCAATAATCAAATGAAATTTCTCTTGAAAAATCTTCATCTACTCAAAGCACCACATTCAACCATGTATCAACGGAAAAATCTCGACATATTTCCATTCGAAAATACCAGTCAATTGGAATGGTATTGTCAAAAAACGGACAGTTCACTATTTGCTTACATAACGCATAGTAAAAAACGGCCGAACAATTTAGTCCTTGCACGTTTACATAATCATATCGTTTTGGATATGTTCGAATTCGAAGTTAACAGTTCGACATTTCGTTCGTTTGAAGATTTCAAAGGAAAGAAATTCGCGCCGGGAAATAAGCCATGTTTGATTTTTCACGGTGAATTATTCGATAGTGAACCCGAATATAAACGTTTGAAATGTTTCTTCATTGATTTCTTTCGTGGAGAAACGAATCAAAAAGAACTCGATCTCAATGGGCTTGAACACGCGATTACATTTACATTCGATATACAAACGAAAGTTTTATCATTACGTGTCTATCGAATGGAAATGAAAAAGTCCGGTCATCGTGTACCGCGAATTGAATTAACAGAAATAGGACCTTGTTTGGATTTGACTATTCGTCGAACGAAATTGGCGTCCGATGATTTTTACAAGAAAACATTGAAACAACCAGCAGCTATCAAAGAGAAGAAAGTTAAGAATGTAACAACAAATGAATTAGGAACGAAAATGGGACGTATTCATATGGAAAAACAAGATTTCAGTCAATTACAAACAAGAAAAATGAAAGGTTTAAAACGAACTCAACCCAATGAACAAGAACAAACAAAAGAAAAACGAAAAAAGATTGAATAAAAACGAAAAGACAAATATTTGTTATCAATTCTCTTGTTGTTACTGTTTTTTTTGTTCGAGAAGAAATGAAAACTAAAAATATATTGTGATCTTCGTTTTTTTAGTTATCTTTCTCGATGTGTTTTGTTTTTCTCTTTCAGATGGCATCGAACGCACCAACAACATCTTCTCAATCGTCATCAGCTGCTGGTAGTAACGCAAAAGTTACTTTTAAAATAACATTAACATCAGACCCGAAACTACCATTTAAAGTGTACGAAAATTCGAACTATTTTTTTTTGTCTTCGATTTTTGATTTTTGCGGTTTCTGTTTTCAGTTTAAGTGTACCGGAAAATACACCATTTACTGCTGTTTTGAAATTTGCTGCTGAAGAAGTACGAAAAAGAAAAATGAAAACAAATTAATTTCGAATCAAATCTATTTTAGTTTAAAGTTCAAGCAGCAACAAGTGCAATTATAACGAACGATGGTATCGGTATCAATCCATCGCAAACAGCTGGAAATGTTTTTCTCAAACATGGCGCCGAACTTCGAATTATTCCACGTGATCGTGTTGGTCATTAGGAAATCGATATCTGAATATCAAAAGGATTTCTTTTTCTTCTGGGAATGTTTTAAATGAAATAAAAAAGACCAACATATATATTTATTCATCAATAAATTTAAAAGACAAAACAAAATATATTGATTTGTAAACGAGATATGAACATAATTAATTAATTAAACTGTAAAATAAATAATCGGTGCAAGAATGATTATAACTAAAAGACGAAACAGATTCGATATGATAACTAATTTTTCTTGTTTTAATCGATTATGTTCATAATATGAGCTAAGAGTTTGTTCGTCATCATCAACTCGAAGATCCGTACTAGATTGAGCTGATTCATATTGATCCGTTGTTGTTGTTGTGTCGGGTGATGATGTTAATGTTTGCAGGTGTATGCCACTATTGGCTCGGTTACGTTTCGAAAATATGATAGCTGCTGAATGATAGGATGATGAACGATTGTCATTTTCTGAATTTAAATTTATACTCATGTCTGATGATGAAAGAGATGCTTGAGGTGTTCTATATGAAAAAGATGTTGACATTCTATCTCGAAATTTTCTTGATAAATAACATTTTTCAAGATAAGAAAATATATTCGTAGTCGAAAACGAACGAATAATATACGTTTGCAAACAATTCTATTTTGTTTTGGTCTTAAGCAGAAAAAAAAATCTAACTTAGTAACGAACGTTTATTGTTTTTATTTTCAGATATTTCGTTCTGATGTAAATTGCGTATCGCTTTAAATGTCAATAAAAATAGATTTTCTGGAGAAACAATATTCAACAGGCAAATCAAATTATTAACTATTAAATTCTTGAGGGCATACTCAGACAGGATTTACCGTTAGATTCTTTTATTCGTAGCTTTAATGCAGGATATTTAGTTTTTCTTCTCTTGAGGGTGTGAAGATAAAATCCAACAAAAGTAATAATCGATTATAACGTAATCAAAAGGATAATCATGTAAATAGGAAAGAAGATATACTTGTTGTTTCAACTGACATATGATTAATGAGCTATGTGCGTGTCAAATAAGCAAAAAAGAATATATTAGAGGTTTCTCGAATGTTAATCTTCAAAAATAATTCAATTCTATCAGTTAAAGTTTTTTTTTATTATAGAAAAAAAAAGGAGAGAGAAACAAAAATAAAGTCATCATCATGTCGAACTCTCACAAGACATGGCCAATTTGAACATATACATGAACATGTATGCTAGACAAAAACAAAACAAAACAAATACTGTTCATCTATCCACCGGAATGTAAAGAGACAGACAAAAAAAAAGAAAGAGAAAAAGAAGAAGGAGAGCCAAAAAAATAATAATCATGTACATCGTATGAATATGAATAAACAATAAAAATCATCACTGCTTGTGTTTTTTTTCTATTTTTTGGTGATATATGAAAAAAAACAAGAAAAAAAGCGAAAGAAACAAAACAAAAGTGAATGACTGGATCTAGATTTTTTTTTCTTTTCGTTAAGGAAATTCGGAGTCAACACCGGATAGAACACACATATTAACCATTCAAATGTGCTTCATGAACATAAGTAAATCCATTAAATAATGGATCCTTATTCGTGACACTACCACAGTAATGATCTTGAACACTGGGAGAAATAAGTTCGTCGGTAAAAACTTTATCGACTTGTCCGAGATCGGTGGGACCACTGACGGATGGTTTCCATGGCGGTGGAATTTTACGTGCTTCTAATTTTTCCCAATCGATCGGATCGAAGAATGGTTGACGTTTTATATCGGCAACATCTTCCGGACCACTGCCTAAACGTTCAGCAGGAATCTTTTTTAATAACTAAACAAACAAAAGCAAGAATAAGATTTCATCAGATTAGTTAACATAACATCCGTCATTTCTATTTACCTGTTCGATTAAATTTCGAGCACGTTCAGACACATTTCCAATGAAACGTAATGGACGATTTAGAATATTATCGTACATTTCATTGACATCACGAGAATAGAACGGCGGCTAAATTAAAAGAAGATAATCTACAGAAAATCTTTGTCGTTTTTTTCCTTTTCATCATACTCTAGCACATAACATTTCATAAGTAACCGAACCAAGACACCACCAATCGACTGCTTTGGTGTACGCTTCACGTCGTAGAACTTCGGGCGCAAGATATTCAGGAGTACCGCAAAATGTAGCTGTTCGACCTTCACGGCCTTCTGATGACAACATTACTTTACATAAACCGAAGTCAGTCAAACGAATATGACCCTTGAAATAGGCACACAAACGAATTCACTTTTGTAAAATTATTATTTCTTTTTCCTACCTCTCGATCAAGTAAAATATTCTCTGGTTTCAAATCTCGATAGATAATATCCAATTTATGCAAATGTCCAATAGCTGATGTGATTTCTGCGGCATAGAATCGTGCACGTTGTTCACTGAATGCACGTTCTTGTTGTAAATGAAAGAACAACTAGCAAACGTAATCATTCGGAATATTTTAATGAATTTCATAGAACAAAACGAAACTCACTTCACCACCATTAACAAAATCCATGACAAAATAGAGTTTGTCAGGCGTTTGAAATGAGTATTGTAACGAAACCAAAAATGGATGTCGCGTATTTTTAACTAGTACATCACGTTCAGCCATTATATGACGTTCTTCACGTTTACGTTTGATCAACGCTTTGCTAACGACTTTTATCGCATAGATCATATCTTCAGATTTGTGTCGTGCTAGATAAACTTTGCCAAATGAACCTTTGCCAATACATGTTCGAAATTCGAAATCATCAGGTTTAACTCTACGTACACAAAAGTAAATATTGATTCAGAATTATTTTCGTTACATACGAAGCTTTTTCTGTTTTGCCTAAATTGACTCGCATTGTATCGGACTAAATTTAAAAAATCAATTCTTCGAATTCTATTGATTTTTCTCTTCGTTTCGCTTTTTTTATTACCGGTGATGAAGGATCTTCTGTTTCATCGGTATTTGCTTGTGCAGCGTTATTGTTATTCGTATTATTCGTATTATTATTGTTGTTATTATTATTGTTTGTTGCTTTGCCATTACTAATTACTGATGAATTTGTTGATACTGACGATGCATTCGATGGTGGAGAATTTAGTGAAAAAAATTCGATGAATTCGGGTCTAAAAAATCGAGAGATACTTTTTGTTGTTTTTTTTTCGGTTCTCGATTTGAAATGTAAAATAACACATTCTCATTAAATACTTTTGCATTTTAACTATTACGTCGAAGTATTAAAATAAAAATAGAACTTTAACCTTTGCTCGAAGACAAATACGAGAAAAACAAAATGCACACTTTCATGTTTTTTTTTCTGCTTACAAATTAATGATTTGAGGGTTGGATGCAACTTGTTGTACATAATCATTCAAACCACGTTGACGTTTTAATACGAAATCGGGCTCGAACGAATCGCCCAATAGACGACGTCCGGGTAATTTTAAATCACTACGAATACGACGAAGCTAAATCAACAAATAAATTTTCTTTCAAATTCGAATTTCTATATCTATCTATCTACTCTTTCGTTTAATGTATGAAATTCTTTATATCGTCTCCAAATTTCCCATTCTTGACCGTGATAATTAACTACAACTTTATATTTGGTAAATTTTCGGCCATTTTCAGCACTTGTTTGAGCTTCAACCACACGTAAACTTAACGGGCCAGTTATCGTTGGATTTGAATTGATAGCTGTTTGTGCAGACATTTTCTCTTGAAATAAATAGAAGAAGAAGAAATAATAATAAAAAATATATAAAAATTTGATATCGTTCCAATAAAAAGAAGTGTAAAAGTCGCCAAAAGAAAGGAAAAACGAAAAAGAAACGCATATACAAGTGTGATTATTATCATTATTATCATATCATCGACGATGACAACAAGGGTGACGATGGTGATGATAACACGCAAACGAAAACAAAAGACGTAAAATATAAAAGAGAGAACGAGAGAGAAAATAACACGAACAAAAATGGTAAATATTGACTCGCTTATGAAAGATCAGCGAGATGAAGATGAAAGTAAAACGGATTCAATATAAACAAGAAAAGAATTGAAGAAGATTAGTTATCTTAGACATCGACTCTATTTTCTATTTAAAAAAAAAGAACAAGAAAAAGCCAAGCATCTACGAAATCAGATTTCATCTAGTATTAGAACAAATCTAATCGTGCAAAATCGCTGGCTCATTGAGTCGGCCAGGCTGTCTTCGATTGCCTTTCTCGTTCGTTTTCTGTTTTTTTTTCTTAACATTACACCACACCACACCACACATACACCCTCCAAAACATACAAAATACGCGCGTACAGAATGGAAAAGGACAATGACACGTGCATTTTTCTTCTTCTTCTTCTCCTCTATAACAGGCAGATACTAAGCGAGCAAACTCTGGGTTCTCTCTCTTCCCTTCCCTTCCTTCTCTCTCTCTCTCATTCGTTCTGCATGTTTGCTATTTCTCTCTATCTCTTTTCTCTTCTATTATACTTCGTATCTTTTTAACGTTTAAGATAAATGTCAGTAATCATATTTATTGAATATTCGAACTATGGTAACTCTCATAAATTTTCTCGGTACTCGATATCGATATTTTGCTTTTGTTCTCTCGTAAATTGAATCAAAACAAAATGTTCGTCAGAGAAATAACGACAAAAAAAATCCCCCAATGGTTTAGCAAAAGATTAAGGAAAAATCATTTACCAATCGTAATTCTATCCATAACTGTTTGATGATTGATATTGTCAGTTTAATTTTCCACAATCTTTTATTTCTTCGCTATCGACATGATATATATATATATATATTTAGTCGTCAGTTAAGTTAACATGCACTTCTCATTAAAAAACTGTCATTTTATGTCTCTTAATACGCTGTATTCATTTTTCCTTCGGCATAGTTCTTCATGAATCTATTCTTGATGCACTTTTATCTATTTTCTACTGAATAGAATAATGTCGAACAAATTGAGAAGTGTACTTAACAATTGCAAAGGAATTTTTTTATGTTCGAACTCGATCGATACAAATAGACACATAAATTGAAAAGAAAAGAAAAACAACGTATAATGTTTATATATTTATAGGACTGAGTAGTTGACAGATCGATATTTTGCATGTAGGAATTGTGATATATATATATATATAAAAGAAAGAAAAAGAGAAGAGAATAAGAAAATAATCAGAGTCTTTTCTCTTGATGATATATCTGAGGTAAATAGAGAAGAGAAGGTTAGGATAACTTCGAAGATAAACATACCTAACCACTTTGGCATATCTTCAACTTGATGATCATGAGAGAATCAATAAGAAATATTATTCTGCACGGACGTACTTATGTGGTGCATGTACGTCAATTAGTTTCCAATAAGCGTCGAATCCGTCGTCGTCTTCTTCGTGCCATAAAAAAATAGTGTCTCTATGTCGCGACTTTTTTTTTCTCAATACTGTCGTAAAGTGAACATATGTCAACGATCAAAGAGAATGTTATTACGAGAAAGAAAAAAAATCAGAAGAATAAGTATAATACAGACAAAAGAAAAAAATATCGTTTCTCGTTGTGTCGACTATCTTGCATGATCCATGGAAGCTACTGTTGGATTTCGATTTCTTTTTGATTTCCGGAATCTGTGAGCTGCTTCATTCATGATTCGTTTCATATTTCCCTTTGGCAAAATTCCTGTGATGATAGATACTACTCGGCTTTTCAAAAAGATGGTGGGATTATTTCTTTTTTTCTTCTAGAATATCCTGAAAAACTAATGAAGAAAAAAAAGTAGTGATAGCGTATTTAATTCTTTGTTCCTCCTGTGCTAAACCAATGTCATCGATCTAAATCATATGATATGCCAATAGATGTCTACGACTAAATTTGACATTGTTCGCTATTGATGACTTGATTAGAAGATACAATTGACGTTGTCGTTTCATAGCTATCGTTGAGACTGCATCCGCAGTTCTAACTGTAGTTTCCGGTTACGCTACGATTCGTTCTATTTTTATGTTAAAGAACGACATGACTGTGTAGACGTACGTTGAACATACTTAGAAATGAAAATCTACTGAGCTTTATCAGAATTATTCGAACTGTCAGTCTCTTGAGATAAGTAGGAAAATTTTCAGACGTTATTAATTATTTCATATTTAACGTCGTCTGCCCAAATTCTGACTGATTTCTCATTACAAAAAAATGTATTAAATAACAAGTACATCCGTTATTATTATTATTATTATTATCTCTATATTAATTGTCATCATTTTTCAGTTATTAACTTGACTGATTCAGTGTGATGTATATATATATATATACACGTATGTGTGGAGTACGATGTCACTTGAAACATATAAAAAGAAAGACAAGACAAAGAAAAACAAGTAACTACAGTGAATATTACTCATGAGAATCCTTTGATGTTAATTGTATTCGACTTTTAACTGTCTTCTGGTGTCATATTCGTCGAAGTACTGACTGCTCGGCTTAGTCTACGTATTGTTTTCTTTTAAAAACACACAGTATCTTCATTAGTATAATGGAATTATTTAACGGCAGAAAAAAGGATTACGTAGACAAAAGTTATTGATCTAATTTTACATGAGAAACGATTGTCTTCAGTAATTTATAATTAATATAATTATTTGACTGAAAAACAAAACTTTACAATGAGACTTAAATAAGAATCCGTCCTGGAGGGATATATCAAAGATTAAAAAGATGTAACACATGTCTAAGAACATACTTTCGACAGATTGCAAAAAATATGAATAGAAATGTCTTGCACACAAGGACAAAAATGTTTACCTCGATTGAATATATCAGTACTTACTTGAAGTAGAAAAACGCATCATTGGTATTAAATAACTGGATAGGTTCTGTATGCCAAGTATAATCCGTTTTGTTCTCTTTTCGGAGAAAATATATATACGTAAATGATTCAAATGAGCTGTGAACACGACCGTTGCGGCTATATTTGAACTTATTTTTGTCTCGATCTGAGCATGCTTTACTACTTATTTACTCTTGTTTTTCCTTTTTCTATCTTTCTCGTTTCCTTGTCTTATCCCTCTTTAAGTCACACACAATATTCATCGTTTTCTAACGAATCCGTTCAAATATTAAAAGAAGAAGAAAGAAAACGAGAGTCACTTAGATCTTCTCAATATGTTTTCTTCTACGTCGATTGTCAACTGTTATTTCTTTCCTTTTCTTTTTCTTCATATTCTATTTTCTAACAAATAATCATTCAACGAAAAAACAATAACTCGACACAAAAAAAAATTCGTTCAGCTTAATTTTTGATTAGTTGAATCCGTTCGTTTTAAGTGCAAACTTACATGATTTAATGTAGCTACGTTATATAAAGATTATTTCAACATGACAAGAAAATGTACGTGCGTAAGAATGGAAGACATATACATGCGTAAAACGATGAAATGTAGAAGAGATGATTGCCTTTGGCTGCTTTATTTCTCTATTTTATATGACGTAGCAAATTGTCATGCATGTTTCTTGCTGTGTTTTTTTCTTTTTTGAGTTGCTTACTGTCGCGATATTGACACAGACAGTAACAGGCGAAGCGCCAGAGCCGAATTGTTTTCTCGCTTTTTCTCTTCTTACGCTTACATCCATATATATATATATATATGTGTGTGTGTGTGTGTGCTGTTGTGATTCTTATTTACATGCTGCTTTTGCACTGACTATCTTTATATGCAGTTTTTTTTTCTTCTATTTTCTCGATGTCTGTCGTGATTGCTGACGAAGTACTAGACAAATGTCTTTTTTCAAACTATGTAAATACATCAAAAGATGCAGATTTAAGATAAATACATTTCATAGATATACATTAGCAATCATTTAAACGACATACAATTGAGTTCCTGTTTTTTTTTGTGTATGATTGCTTTCGTTTTGTCTAATGTTAATTTCATATTTACGTAAAGTTTTTTCGAAAGTAAAATTTCTGTTTGAAGTAAATAAACTTCGGCAAGCGATGATTTGAATTGTTTATTTAAGTGAATGAAATTCAATGAAGTTTTATAAATATTGTTCATGGATTGTTGATGAACTGTAGATAATAAAAACATTTTCTGCATGAGCAAATCCAAATGTTCATGTAAAATCATATTATAATGAGTTTTACAGATGAGACGATACATAATCGATGAGCATTTTTCTTGTAAATTAATCTGATATTGTTGCAAGTTGTTGTCTATGATGAAAAGACAAAGAGAACCCATTGTTTTGTTTTCAATTCGTGATTTTGTCAAGAAAAAAATCTAATAGATTATCGATCTGATCGTGCCGAGTTTTTCTTCTAGTATTTTCTACTCGATTTGTCAATTTCCGATTTCTTTCGTGCTTATTATTAATAAATGTTTGCTCACTATGACAAATAGGACGAGTATTGAGGACAAATTTTCGAAAAAAAAACGGTAGAAATCAATTGGTTGATATTAAGTTGTTTTTTTTTCAAGTGGGAGATATAGTCATGAGAATGAAAGAAAAAAAGAACATTATTTCTTTATCTTTCCATACCGTTTGAGATTGATTTATTATCAAATCGGGTCAATATTTGTCGAACAAGATGACGTCGATTTATTCGATGTTGATAATCGTTCGTTTTCTTTTTATATTCAAGTAATTGCTTTCGTAAATGAGAAATTTCCTCTTTGACTTTCATTGTTTGTTCATGTCGATCGAAAGTTTTCTTTTGTTTAATTTGAAATAGAATTTGTTTTCTTATTTGCTGAGATCTATCGAATAACTGTTGATTGGATAACGAAGATTTTCGAAGATGATTTTCATTCCGTTGAATTTGTTTATGAACGAGAAGTATTAAATGTTGTTTTCGTAGTAAAGAGCTGATGAAATTTTGCTTTTGAAAATTATATTCTTGAGATTGTTGAGTTGTTAAATCGATTGAAGATTTGATTTGTTTGTATTTTTTAAATAAAAATTCGATTTCTCGATCTTTTATAACGATTTTCTTTTCGAATGAATCGAGATTTTGATTGAATTGTAATCGTTTTTTGTTCAATGTTAAGATTTGATTCGATAGAATCGATGAATGTTTTTTAATTATCAAAAGATTTTGTTCGATTTGATCTGCATGCTGTTGACTGGATCGAAGAGTTTGTTTGAAATGATTTAATTTGATATGTAAACAATTTTTACTTTCATTCGTTGTTTTTATATGACTTTCGATATCATTTTTTTCTCTTCTACAACAAACAAGAATACATTTTTTAGTAAATTAAGAAAAAAATGAACCGTTGCTCTATGAATTGATTGAGTTTATTATAGAGTATTAGTAAATTTAATCTTGACGAAAATTTAATCTGATTGAATTGTTGAAGAAATTCATTTGTTTTCGTTGTAAATTGTTGAATTCGATCGATTCGTTGAAATAATTGAATCAAACGTGTTCGATTCGAATTCATATGTAATATCCATTGATCATGTAATTTCTCGTAGGAGATAATTTTTTCTCGTTGTTCTTTAACAATATTCGCATACTGATTGATCATAGTTTGTTTATCTTGAGTTTCAGATTTGAGATTATGATAGATAGTTGTGAGATTTAATCGATGATGGAGTTCATTTTGTATGGATTGTTGAAGAGTTTCGTTCGATTCAGTAAAATGATCAACTGAAACGGTGCTAATCGATTGACGAGTACAAATATCTCGTTGATGCTCGAGATCGAGGATTTGATTCTAAAATTTAAAAGATATGTGTGTTTGTAAGATCAGTTTTTGAAGATTATACTTTGAATTTTTGTTCTTGACGATGTTTTATCGAAAGAAGTTCTTCTTTTCTTCTTAATTTCTGTTTTAACTGAATTCGATTATGGGAAAGTTGTTGTTGAAGATCATTTTCTCTTTCGATTTCTTCGTGTTTTTTCTTAATACTTTCAATTAAATCCTTATTTTCCATATGCAATTCATTTTGTTTATATTCTTGTATTTTCAAAAGTGATCGTTGAGATAGTAAATTATTGTTCATTTCTTGATTGACTTTTTTCAATTCAAATATTCGATGTTCTTCGTTGATTATTTGTTGTCTAATAAAATTTAAATCAGAATCAAAATGTTCATTTTGAAGAACAGTATCAATATTTTGTTTATATTGTTTGAATTGTTTATTTAATTGAACGTTTTCTTGACGATGAAATGTTAATTCAAAATAGATTTGTTTGTAATCAAAATCAAGTTTATGAATTGTCTGTTGAATATGATAGACTTGTATTTGATTTGAAAAATAAGTTGTATTCGAATTATTCAATTCTGTTTCGTAAGTTTCACCTGAAATACTAATATTCAAGATAGATGTATATTGCGTGTGTCAATCGAATGAAACGTACGTATTTTATAGAGATTATTAATTTCATATTTGAGTTCTTGTATTGTTTGATTGAGATGATTGAAAGATTTCGATGAAGAAATCAGACTTTGATTTGAAGTTTTTGATTTTTGTTTTTCAAGATTTGTAATATTTTGTTTGATAGTTGTTAAACTTTCTTTTTTTTGATTATACTCAGTATGAAGATCAGCTAGAACTTGATGTCCTCGTTGAAGTAAACGTCGAACTTGATAGGCTACATCAGATTGTCGAGATATTCGATCTATATTAAGTCGATGTAGAATTTCTTGTATTCGTTTTTCTTCAACTAGAAGCGCTTGTTCATTCGTTATCGAACGATCAAAATATTGATATAGAGTTGTCCAATATTTATGACAACGATTTCGCATTGTTTCATTCGAAATATCAGAAAGAGCAGTAAGAAAACATGTATAACGTACATCGAGAGGTATTGTGTAATCATCATTCGAATCTGTTGATGATGAATGACTAATAAATGACATTGTATCGTTTTATATTTTAGTAAAATATTCTTAGTAACTGAATATCAATGAACAATTATTAGTTAATATACGCGCAGTATTTATTTTGATTTGTATTTTTCAATAAAAAAATATGAACATACAAAGAAGAAGATCTGATAACAATTTATATTCATTTTCTTTTCTAATCCCATTGGCCGATGAATTCAAAGGCATTTCAAGAATATTTTAAAGATTTTTTGCAACTGTACAAGATTGATTCGTATTTTGTTTGATCCATTCTTCATAAACAGCGATACGAGTATATACACCTACGAATCCTGGTCGTGCACAACCTATTCCATAACTTGTGAGACCGGCTAAAATCCATTGTTTCTGAGATGTAAATATCATGACTGGACCACCAGAATCACCTTTACATGTATCTAAAATAAAATATCATAAATAAATAAATAAATAAATGTCATTTTTAATCATGGTTAAATTACCTTTGCTGTTGTCGGGAGTACCTGCACAAAATTGAATATCCTTATTACTAATTGTTCGATTGCATTTATTTTCTCGATAGTCTATCGTTTGTAAAGTTACTTGTTTTAGTTTGTTAGCTAATCGACCATTTTCTATAGTAAGACCCCATCCAATAGCTACAATCTATATTCAATACAAAATAAAGTGAAAATTAGAATAATTTACACAAGAAAACTCACATCCGTATTGACTTCTGGCCATTCGCTATTCTTCAATATCTGTGAACTAATCGATGGAATACAAATTGTGGCTAGTGCTGGATCATCTAGATTCAATGGACTTGACAATTCCAAAAGAGCAAGATCATTATTCCATAGTCCAGGTTGATAGTTAGGATGTTTGATAACTCGTGTAACAGTACGATTTTGAGTTCCAGACCATCTATCATTCGATCCGGCATAGACAACAAGTGACAATGCTGAAGCATAATCAAAACAATGAGCTGCTGTAATTATCCATGAACTCGACAAAATCGATCCACCACATAGGTCAAATCCGTTATCAATATTCAACGATACCATCCATCCCCAACTTCCAACTGCAGCATTCTGTCCATTGGCAATACGTGCAACACGTGCAGGTCGAGTTGAACAACCACACTGTGCATTAGGATCACAGAGATACTTTGTCTGATCACTGAGCGCAACGAATAGGATCAATATTACAAACCAATATAAGGACATCATTTTACAATATTCTAATTGGTTAGAGACAATTATTAAAATAAACCGTGCTGCATCGTGCTTATATAAGAAAAAAGGTGCGCCTTTCATCTAGGACTCTACACCGGATATTCCTATTTGGACCACGGCGTTACCGCATACGAAGAGAGAAGGAGTGGGAGATGACGTCATGACCTTCATATTCGACATAGGTATTTTGTTTTGAAATCAAAATAATAATGAGTAAGCACCTACAGATTGATGTAGGCCAGTTAAATCTATCCGAAAATATTTTGATGTTTTTTCTACTAGTTATGATTTACAAATAATGATGAGTCGTTTTTCAATGAGTCAAGTAGTCATTCAAATCTATGATTCATATCTAATTACATGCGATCAAGTCAGTAGATAATTGATTACTTGTGTTCAAAAGAGAATGTCTTCTACGAATGATAATGACAATAATACACATTCAATACTATGCAAACAAACAAATACACATGATGACCAAAGCGGACATCATATACCATACAAACTCATATTTCTCTTATTCATTCTATTTATTGGCTGTATGTTGTTATTTTCGAAACTAGATCCGATTGATTGATTGTTTGTGATATCTAAGGTCTTTTCAAAACAATATTTTCATTCTTACGAATTCCTTATACAAGCGTCATTCTATTAATTAGTTTTCTCGGTGGTATTCTCTTGAATATTTTTACAACTGATGAAGCATTTCATACGATCATAAGTTCATCACCTGATTTACTTGCTGCAATGTTCTTGCCAATACTTATTTTTGAGTCAGCCTATCGAATTGAATATCATGCATTTATGAAATCACTATATTTCATTTTACTTCTATCAATCTGCGGTTATTTTATATCCTTATTGAGCATATCGATATTAAATAAATATCTATTCTATTTTCAACATTGGACATTTGTTCAATGTTTGATTTTAGGTATTATATTAAGTGTAACGAGACCGGTAACATTAATGCATTCATTAGATTATGGAAAAACAAAACGATTGAATATAATTCTCGAAAGTGAAACAGTTATTAATACTTGTTTAGGAATTATTCTATTCAATGCTGCAAAAACATATGCTGTTGTGAATAATCACGTTCTTTTAGCAAATCAATTCTTTCAATCGACAATTTTAACTTTAATTGGTGGCATCGGATTGGGTGTCATCGCTGGTATTCTCGAAATTATAGGTCTACCCTATTTCTACGATGATCCAATTGGTGAAGTTACCATAACGATCACTGTTCCATATATACTCTATTGGCTATGTTAGTAATTTTCTTGAAAGAGGAGAAGAAGAAGAAGAATAACTATTCTAAATAATCAATAGGTGAACAGTTACATTGTTCTGGTGTTCTTGCTATAGCGATTCTTGGTTTTATTCTATCGCACCATAAAACAGTCATTAGTTCTGAAGTAGCAAGTTTTATGGAAAAGTACATCAATGATTTTATCTTGTGTATATCATTGAACATTTATTGATTTACATAGATTTTGGGATATGTTAACATTAATTACGAATACAATGATTTATTTGTTTGCTGCATTCGTATGTAATCATATATGCTAACGATTGAAAAGTTCGAAACTAAAAGAAATATTTTCTAGGCTCTGGCAGAATTGATAAAGATTAATCTCGATGAATATTTTGAAAATAAGGCTATTTTTATTGAAATAGGTTTAGCCAGTATGATGTTAACGAATAAATAAAAAAAGTTTATCTAATATACGTATATTGAATTTAGTTCTCAATTATTTCCTATGTTATCTTATTCGATTTTTCGTAATCATCGTTTTAACTTTTTGCACAAAATTCTGTCACATATATCGTCTATCTTGGAAAGAATCTATCTTAATAACTTGTGGTGGTTTTAAAGGTTCGATATGTTTAATTCTCGCATTGGATTTTGCTAGTGAATTACAACTTGTGAATCATTCTTTGAAATTTAAAGTATTTACTGCATCATGTTCTCCTAATCGAATCAATTCATTTTAATTTAGTATCAGATTTTAATTCATACAATTATTATTGTATTCGTCTCCAGTTTCATCAATTCAACTTATTCATTTCTGTTGAAATTACTCGAATTGACAACAATGACACAAACAAAATATCTCTATACAATTCAATGCATCGAATCATTACGAATTCTAATTAAAGACAAAATTCATGTTTTAAAAAGAAATAAATATCTCGCCGATGCTCATTGGTTTTTTATCGAGAAAAATTTCATTATTGAAAATTTACATATGCCAAATGTGGCTAATAAAGAAATGCCAATCATAAATCGAGATAATCAATGTCAAAATTGTCATCGATTATTATCGATTGAAACGAATCAAAGTCACTACTATGATGATTTACTTGAAGAAGGTCGAATACATATAATTAATATTCAAAAAGTTTGTTTGATATTTGAATATACGTATTTATGACAAATAAACTTCAATTTTGAAGACGAGCTTTTGGAGACAATATAGAGATTATGAAATTTCATCACAAACTGTACGTATTCTATCATCTCTTTGTGATTTTGCAATCGATATAAAAGATCAATATTTAACTGTCGATCAATTGAAATATTATTACAAGTATAGATAAGTTTGATTGTAAAACAGAATTGATATTAAACAATTTTCTAGACCAAGAACATTTGATTTCATTTGGAAATATTTTGTAAGAAATCATTCATTGTAAATCAATTTTCATTTTACTATTTCAAATTGATAGGAATCATTTTTCGAACAAATATATAAATGTACTCACAATGATTGGCAACAATATCAGAGAATTCCTCAAGATTCATGGCGTTTATTCTACTATAAAATTCTCAATCATCAACGATACAATCTCTTTATGACAATTATTATCCTGTTAAACGTTTGTCTCTTTTTTGTGAGCATAAATAGTTCAATTTTCACACTGAGATTGTATCTAGGTAACATTAGCTTGTCTTCGATGTATTATGAATTTTTCAATGAGAATCAGTATCATATTCACTATTATACAAAGTATTTGTATTTTGATTTACTTCATCGAATTTATGATCAAAGTTAGTAGATTGTATTGTTTTTTTAAATTTACTATGCAATTGTATCGTACTTTGTACAGATTTATACATACAATCTGCAAATTTACTTTCGAGCTTGGATTTACTATCGAATTGAATTCATTCTTCTGCTAATTGCAATCATTGAATGTGTATTTGGGTATTATTATCATTTTATCAATTCGACAAGTAGTTTTTCTCGAATATTCTCTCTCGTGCAAATTCTCATTATCCTTCAAATCTTACGATTGAGTCGAATCGTTCAAGTACAGATCTTTTCCTTTATGAGAGATCTTATTTAAAAAAAAACTTTTTCAGCAATTATCAGCAAATTTAGTAGGTTTTTTCAATCGTATGGCTAATCGTTATATGACACTTTCACTTGAATTATGCAAAGCATGTATATCAAGTGAAGATGATGTTCAGTCGAAATTAAATTATATTATTGAAATTAATCAAATACGAGATCGTTTTCAACAAGATTCAATAGAACGACGAAATCAGTTTATCGATGAGCTAAGTCAGTGTGATTTCTATCTTTGAAACATAGATCCATTGAGAAATTCATTTTTATCTAGCTTATATTCAACACGAACATCCGAATATTTCTGCAAGTGTGAAAACTAGAGCTGTCATTCAGAAACTACTCAATTATTCTAAAAATCTGGTTATTCATTTAAATTAAATCAAATGTTTAAATTGAAGTTTACGTTCGTTTTTTATAGATTCATCATATGACAGAAAAAGGTTTATTAGGAGAAAATGAAGCACATCGAATTTCAGAAGTAATGACATTCCTTTGTATTTTTATAATTCCTTTTCTTGCGATGGAATTCTCTAGGATATCAATAAACGTCTTCATATCGAACTTGTTCCATCTATTTTACATTTTCCACTTCCAGTAAAAATTCTTCTTGAATAAATAAACAAATATGTTTCTTCACAATAATATTGATTTGTTTTAGTTACATTTTTTTCACATTTTCCCTTGGCTTCACGATGCTGATGTTTTCGAATATGTTCTAAGTCATTTACATGCGAAATCCTATTCATTAAATGAATATATCTATCAGACAAACGATCATGCACAAACACTTATGTTTTTAACTTGTGGTTATGTTGAAATTATTCAATCAAAACAATACTATCACGATGCATTATCGATTGAAAAATATTCCAAAAACGATCATGAAACGATCGAATCAGATACGGACGAACAACAACTTTGTTATCAATGTCGAATGAATCAAAGAAATAGTTCCGATGATGAATCGAAACAAAAACATTTCAATGGTAAAAATCTTCTCTCATATTTTAATCTGGATGATGTCAATTCAATGAAATCCTCTCGTCTCCTACGTTCACCTGGAGATCTTATTGGTGAAATCGATCTACTTAATCAAAGAAAATATACTGAAACATGTAAATGTCTAACAAATACTCTTGTAAGAATATATTCTTATATTGAGAAAAAAAATATATGATATTCTATTCATGACAGATTTGGTACTTAGAATCAAAAGATTTCATTGATTTACTTCAACGATTTGATCACTTGAGAATATTCGATAAAATTTGGCATTATTCTGCTTTACAAATAGGTGAAACTATTCTCTATGAATATCTAAATACATTAGTAATTATATATTTATTCATTCATTCGTCTTATAAAATGTATTTATTTTGTATAGCCATATAATGCAACTGAACAGGAACGTTTGCATATTTATGGTTATTTAAAATCTGCTTTTCTCATACCTGAATCATATTTAATCATAAATCCAATTATTTATTCTTCTCATGAACTTATTCTTATGCAAGGTAGTTATTTTCACATGTGTTTATATATCATTAAATAGTTCGAAAATTATCTTGAGGTCAATTGCAAAATATTCTCTCATCACTTGTTTATACCGGTCCGTGTTTTATTCAAACAGAGATAGGTCAAAATGGTCTTAAACTTATGGTATATACATGAGAAATATTTGTCGAAAGATAGGCTTAATTATCGTTATTTTCTTCAGAATATATCGCAAACAAAAATTCTTGTACTTCGAAGTAATCATCATATTCAACAAGATGAATTTGTTCGAACGAACGATCTAATCGATCTCTCAACACATGTCATTTATGATCATAAATCAGCTATTTATCTACCTCGTACTAGTAGTGAAAATGAAAAAGCATGAGATATAAGACAAAAACAATAGCATTTGTATTTACAAAATATCTCGAGAATCTAGTGACACCTATTTCTCTGTCTCCAATCGATTAATAAACATGATCATTCGTTCTTTTACTACTATTCGTTTTGACGATGATAATAATAAAAAACAACACAAAAAAAATCAATGTTGTCGATATGTCTGGGTTTCTTATTCCATCTGTCGTCGTGCTAGTCTATTGTTTGATGTGATAGTATTCGGCCATATAGTAACAACATGTAGTGTAAACGTGCCCATATTTCATTTCTAGTCACATAATATCCCAGCGATATACATTCGAAGAAGAAAAAAAAATAGTATTACAAGTGCATATTTTTCTTTTTCTGGATTTATTCTGCCTATTTAAACAGACGTCGATTATTTGATTTCGAAATATAACAAACAATAAAAAATGTTCGTTTCAACATTTACCGAAAACGATTCATCTCAATCAATAAAACCATTGAATTCAATTCTTAAAAATACTTTATGTGCATTTGTACGTTCTCAAATTCTGTTTGTTGCAGTTCGATTGAATCTATTTTCGATAATCGATGAATCTCCAACGAAATCACTTTCATATGAAGAATTAAAATGTCATCGAATCTCATTAAACATGTTAACTTATTTGGTCTATCTTCGTCTATTGAAACGTTGTTCAATAAGTCATCGTTATGAATGTACGAATGTTACGCGTACATATTTAGTTTCATCACGTGAAAATTATGTTGGCCGAGGTCTTGGTGTTTGGGATAGTCGTCGACAATATACATTCTTTCTTCGTCTTAATGAAACATTAAAATACGGCATACGAACAAGTGAAGACGGTAGTGAACAAACAACATTATGGTCAATTTTAGAACAACAACATGATCCAATGATATTTTTTGCAAGTATTATGTCATCATTTACTCGTTGTACGATTGCTGAACTATGTGATTCGGTCGATTTTTCATCGTATACAATGTTACTCGATATAGGCGGTTCATTAGGCGATCTGAGTCGAACAATTATTCGACATTATCCACATATAAAAGCGATTAGTTTCGATTTGCCTGAACTAACAAATTATGCACGATCACTGACAACTGATCATTCGAATGTGAAATATGTTGCCGGTAATTTTTTCGAAGAGAAATGGTCCGATGAAATTCTCGATAATCTTCAATATATTGATTTAATTTCATTGAAATATATTCTTCATGATTGGACGTACAAACAACGGCAAGTTTTAGTCGAAAAAATCTTTCAATTAATGAAAAAGAAAATTGAAATGTACGGTGGCAATGAAACATTGTTAGTCATCGAGAAAATGATCGATCCAAATCGAGAGAATGTTACAACTCTATCAACGAGTGTGTCCATGGCTATTGAATGTGGAGATGGAATCGGTTATGATACAACACAGAATGAATATGAACAATTGTTAATCGATGCTGGATTTCGAAGAATTCAATCTGTACATTTAACTGGTCCAATAGTCGCACTTTTTGCGCATGTTGTTTAAATTAATCCAAGGTGCAATGACTCGAACGCATTTTATTCATTTTTTTTCTTCGTCTTTTCTTTTTTTTACATTCTGATAGAGAAAAAAAAACAAACAAATTGGTGAGAGTGTAGTTCCATTTTCTTCCTCGAATGCTTTTAATCAATAAAAACAAAGATATCTTCTTGGTGCAATGAGATATATTCATTTTAGATGTCTTTTCTACTTTGTCAAGTTCATCGAAGTCTTGGTTTAAATATGTTTGCACCAAAAGTACGATATTAAATTGAAAATATAAAATAATGTTCTTGTTATTGTCTATTGAAATTAGCTTTCGCTCTTGACACCTGCTGCCAATGTTATTAATACTGATCAACAAGTACGAACGAAACTTGTTGGTTATCCTGGTCGAATGATGCTAAGAGATATTAAACGACGTGAACTTATACGAAAATATTGGCCACAACGATTTCGATATCAATTATTGAGAAAAAATATGATACTTCCCGAATCATTTAAAGTAAAACAAACAAGCAAAAACTCGTGTTCGTGAAATTTCTTTCTCGTTTTTTTGTTTTGTGAAGAACTATTGTCGAGAAGAAGAATTTTCAACATTTACCAATGAAACCCAACCTTGGTGGAGATGGAATCGTTGTGCATTGACGTCAGTTGTTGTTTTTTTCTCTCTATTGACTTAAACATATAGCATAAAAACTCTAGGTCTCGCCAATGGGGTGTTATCGAACAATACCGTCTCGGTCGTATTATGTGGCGACGTTTTGCTGATTACAATCAAATGTCCGGTGTTATGCGTTCGACATTCGATCGTTATTCACGACAAAATACTGAAATGATGAGTCGTAATCGACGAATTATTCGTGAAGATCCTTAAATAAAATTTCATTTTCTATGTTCTGTTTGTTTTTCTTTCATCTCTTCTTGTTCTTCCGTCCTTTTCAAACACGAAAAAAAAAAAACTTTATGTAGGCTAATCATCTGGTTGTTTTGGCTTCGAAAAAGAAACGCATAGATTTTTTTTCTCTTCTTCTTCTTCTTCTTTCAAATATGAAAAAAAAGGATGATGCAATTCAATGTAAGAATTCGAAGTGTAACATCATATTTCTTTCTGCTCAGGTGAATACATTAGGTAATTGCATAATTATAAACGAGAACAACGACGACATTCATCATCTTTTTCTCTTCGATTTCAAAGATATTTAATAAATGTTTTACGTTTATTAGTATCTAGTTTTTGTTAACTTCCTTTTTCAGATGTCTAATCAGGACCCTATATACAAAGCTAATCGACAGACGAAACCAAATGTTCATACTGTAAGTTTCAATTGAAGCAAACTAGTTCGAGGTTTGTTTTTCGAAAATGAATATTTGCAGATGGATCATCACGTGACAAGTCTTTTTGGCTCAACAGACGACGACAACGATAATGAACCAGTACCTCGTTCACCATTCGTTCTCACTGGTTTACCACCCGAAGTATGCTCGATTTCTTCAAAGTTAAAACTTATCGTTTTTTGTTTTCTTTAGCCTCAAGAAGGTAATATAGAATATAAACTGAAATTAATTGATCCAAATCCCTATCGTCTTGAACATTTAATTACGCAAATGAATTGGCGTTTACAAGAAGGTCAAGGCGAGGCTTTATATGAAATAGGTGTTGAAGATTGCGGTACATTGAGTGGCGTCAGTAGTGACGAATTAGAGGCATCATTGGCAACATTGAAAAAAATGGCCGATCGATTAGGCGCATCGATAACTATCTTATGCGAACGTAAATTAGAAAACGATCGATTTAGTGTCGAAGTACTCGTTCGAAAGGTTCCTGATGATCAAGATTTTATTGATCTACGTGTTGCCGTTCTTGGTACAGTTGATAGTGGCAAAAGTTCATTAGTCGGTGTTTGTACACATGGTGAACTTGATAATGGTCGTGGTCGTGCTCGATTGAATCTTTTTCGACATTTACATGAAATTCAATCGGGTCGAACATCGTCCATAACACATGAAATACTCGGATTTAATGACCTCGGCGAAGTAAATAACAAGATTGCCTTTTCTTTCAAATTGAAAACGAACAAGGTGTTTTGTTTTTTTTTCTTTTCAAGTGTATCGATTATGGTTGTTGTCGAACAGCAAATGAAATTTGTGATCGATCAACAAAAAGTATTCGATCGATAATGAAAACAATTTTCTTAGTCTGATTGTATTTTAGTTATCACATTCATCGATCTTGCTGGTCATACGAAATATATGAAAACGACTCTGTTTGGTCTTGCTGCGCATGCTGCTGATTTCGCTATGTTATGTGTCGATGCGCCATCGAGCGTTGTCGATACAACACGCGAACATTTCTCCTATGCTCGAACATTGGACGTACCTGTTTTCATCGTTATTAATAAGATTGATTTATGTTCGAAAACAAGTATTCAACAGACAATAACGTGTTTAAGTTATTTATTGAAGAATACGGCGAACAATAATCATAATTTACAACCATTTGTTGTACAAAATGAAGAAGATTTAGTTAAAATAGCAAATATGTTCGTTGAAAAGAGTATCTGTCCAATATTTACAGTTTCATGTGTCACTGGAGAGAATATTTCATTATTGAAAAAATTTCTCAATATTCTTCCGCCACGTTTAAGCAAAAAAGATCAAGAGAAACTTTCGAATTTACCCGTCGAATTTCGAGTTCGTTATTTATTTGTTTGTTTGTTTTTCGATTCTACTTATAGAGATTCTTTATTTAGATTGATGAAATTTATTCGAATAATACACCTGGCGGTGCTGTTGTCGGCGGAACATTAAAATGGTAATCATAAATTATTTTCTTTTTATGAATTAATCAAATTTTCTTCGATTTTCAGTGGTTTAATTCGAGAAGGTGAAAGTTATTTAGTTGGTCCACTATTAGACGGCAGATTTTTACCAGCAAAAATTTCGACAATACATCGTTACCGAGTCCCAAAACGTGTAGTTCATGCAGGTCAAGCAGCTTCACTTGGTTTACTTCATATTGGTGGCAGTCATTTACGAAAAGTGAGAACTTTATATATTCGAATTTCGATTTTCTATTCTTGTTTTTCCAAGGGTATGGTACTTGTTTCATCGACGTCAGATCCGCATGCGTGCGTTGAATTTGTTGCTGAAATCTACTTGACAATGCATCATACGAATACACCTATACGAAAAGGTTTCGAAACAACCGTTCAAATAGAAAATATTCGACAAACTGCATTAATTATTGAAATGGACGAAGTAAAAAAAAAAACTATTCGATTGATTTTTTTTATTCGTTTTCATTTTTTAGGATGAATTACATGCTAATAAACAGGCAATAGTCAAATTTCGATTTCGTAATCGATGTGAATATGTTCTCGAAGGCTCGCGTTTGATATTTCGATCTGGACAACAAACCAAAGGCACTGGTCGAGTCACGAAAGTTCTTCCACAAATATACAACTATAAAGAAAACTAAACAGCTACTCATTTTCTTTCTTTCTTGTAAATACATAATCATTTTCCTCATATACGTGTGTATGAAATCTCATATTGTATATTCATGACAAGTACAATGTGTGATCCCTTTTTCTTGTTGTCCTCTCTCTCTCTCCCTTTGAGCTTGAATGTAGGCAAATAGACATATTTTCTACCTTGTGTGACTTTCCGTCCTTATTTACAATTGAAACGTCTATTGAAAGATTTTATTTTGTGTTTATAATATTTATTTATTTTTTCTTTGAATCTATAATATACGAAAAAATATACATATACACATACATACATTCAAAAGATTGTCTCTTTTTTTATTTTAAAGAAAAAACAGAAATGCTTCGATCACCAGCCGAATTGTTATATGAGAAATTGAGCGGTATTGCATGTCTATTCAAACCTGCAGACATGCAAATGCAACATTTTTGTACTATTATTCAAGAAAGATTAGCATCAGGTAGTTCATTGGAATTCGTTGCAATCATCGTCATCTTATAACTTTAACCTAGCATTCAATCAAATGCCTACACGTCCACCAACGCATCGTGTTGATATTTTACGTGATCAACAAACAGGCAAAGAAATGGTCGTTCCATCCGTGGATTTATCTGATACTGTACAAGGTTCAATTACAAAACGAAAACGAAAACGAATAAGAATCGTTTTCATCTATTTTTTTGTTCGTATCTTTCAGCATTAGGTCCACGTTATCAACCAGAAGATTTTGACATTCAATCCATATTTTCTTTAGAACCATTTTCATCCGGTGTACAACGTAAATATTTTATTTCTGTTCGACTAATTGAAATCATATTGATTTATTTGACAGTTGTTAGTATAAATGACTCGTCAGAACGATTAAATCGAATACAGGATGGGCAACCATTGAGAGTAAATCTATTTACGTATTAGTACATTTTTAATATAATAGCTTTCATTATGAATCCTAGAGTTATCGAATTCATGGTCGATTAGGCGAATCAACGAATACCTTAGACGCAAATGGTGTGATCGTTGAGAAAAGCACTTTTAGTATGTCAATTATTTTGACATTTTTGTATCAAAATAATAATGCTTTTGTTTCGATTTAGAACATGTCAATCGATCGAAAATTGAACGTGTTTGTGCATTAATTCAAAGTAGTTTTCAAGCAACTATGTACAAGTAAAATATTAAAATCATATCGTCTGTATCTATTTCTCACACCCTACCCTGCATAGAATGTCTGGTATTAGTCCATTTACTCAAGCTGGTTTTGAATTAGCTAAAGCTGGTCTATGGAAACCTCGTGATCATACGCTTCCACCGATTGTCTACGGACTTAAACTACTCGGTTATAAACCACCATTTTTTGATATTGGTAAATACGAATTAGAGATTTTCATCAAAGATTTTTATTTTTGATATATGTACAAAATAGAAATGCACGTTATTAATGAACAAGAAATGCATTTAAAAGAAATTATTGTCGATATTGGTGTTCGTTTACGAACGAGTACTCTATCAGAATCGATACGTCGATTAAATATTGGACCATTTCATATTCAACATTCGTTAGTTATTGATGAGATTACACCTTCAAGTCTAATAAATAACATTGATACAATTGAACAAATGATCGAAGAAAATCATCTGTTAGATACGACAATTCTTGTCAATAGAACTCATCAAGATGAAACTAAACTATTGGGAAAACAAATCGATCAAACGTCCGTGGATCTCTACAAAAATAAACGACCGATCAACTATCAATGGAAAGTGGATCCAAATCAGGACAGTAGATGATAATTATATTTAACAATAATCAACTATTGTTGTGTTTATGTGTGTTTTCTCTTTTTTTTTTCTTGCGTTTTTTTTTATTTAAAGATACGTAGTCACGCATCAACGCATATTAATATATTCTAATAATAAAGAAAAGAAGAAGAAAAGAAAAGAAAACGAGAATCTAAATATATAGAAAAAAAATAGAAGCAAAAAAAGAATTTCTCTCTCTCTCTCTCTCATTCGCCAAAGCCACCGAACTGGGATGCCCAAGGCAATCTTACATATTGTATTATGTATTTTTCTTCTTTTGCATCTTACTGATGGAAAAATTCAACGTATTAATCGAAATAATCGTACGAATGCACTTTTACATATTCTACGCGATGGGCTAGACGATTACTACGATTACTATGATTATGCTCTACCAAATGGATGCCAATTAGTTCAAAATCAGATGCTTTTTTATATTTTAACATCTATGACGAGTCTTTTTTCGCGTGTAAATATTCGCTAATTATCAATAAAAATTGATTTCGTATTTTTTTCCCCCCAAAAAAAAAATCATTTATAAAAGAGACAGACTGTGGTTGTTGTTGATAGACAAGACTAACTGATTTCGTCTATGTCTTTTGCAGAATCTCATTTACATACTCAAGATCTTAATAATAATAAAAAACAAAAACGGAAAGAAAAATAAAAAGCACTCTAATGACGTTTACTTATTTTTTCTTCTATCAACGCCTAGTTAGGGCGTATACACGTATATTCGATTATCTTTACATGACAAGACCAATCGCATTTTCTGTCCATCAAGGTGAGAACTAACTTCTATTTTTTTCTAATTATAAACATTCAACATTTTCAGAAATTGTTTATTAAATGCTGTTTTCTTGTTCGATTTTATTTCCATATAAATATTAAATTAACAAAATGAAGAAGACACACAAAAAAAAGATTTCTAATCAGCTTCGATTTCAATCGCTTGTTGATAAACAGCTCGACATTTCGGACAAGTTTTGGTTGATTTTGCTTCATAATCATTTTTACACGGTGTACAAAAAATCATATGACCACATGGGATCAAAACACATGTTGCTTTAGCATCGTAACAAATCGTACAACGATCGGAATCGTCATCATCTGTATTAGCATTGGCATTTGTATTTAAATCGAGATTCGAATTATATTCGTTGGTTTGAACATTTTGTGCAATGAGACCAAATACTGATAAAGCTGTTATACGACCATTGAGAAATAGGAATGGATAAAATGTTTGATTTGGATCGGCAAATGTTAATATGCGTGGTTGAGATGCATGATCATTATTTCGATTTAAAAGTATTTCTCCACTGGTTTTATCGAATAAAATTCGATATTCATCGAGTTCACTTAGATTTTCATCGAATGGTTCTTCGCGAAGAAGCCAATATTCTTTTCGATCGCTTAGAGCGGCGGGATCATTAGCTGGTAATGTTTCTAATTTGTTAGCAAATACTGTTGGTCGAACATTTGTAAAACCGAATATACCTCTATTTTCAAATAAAATCTCCAAATTAGAGAAATAATAACAGAAAAAGAAATTTGTATTTACGGTGTTCGATAGTTGGAATCAATTGAAAGTATTCGAATGTAAAGTTCATCACCGGGTCCAAGAGGAAAATTAATAAATAGATAAGGTCGGACTAGTTTTTGAACGTCTAGAAATTAAATATGAAAAAAAAACAATAACAAATTATTCGGTTTAAATTAGTCATACGTTTTCGTAACGCCACTTTATATTCACAATATAGTTCTAATTCAGGACCATGAACATTACTGAATGTTACTGGTTGAAAGTTTTCCGGTTGAAGTTGAGTGAAATAACGTATAGGTAATCTGTCTGGTTTTTGAGGATATTTGGAAAATAAAGATTTACCATCATCGGTTGTTTTTAATGGAATAGTAAAATTAACAGCTGAAAACAGATGAACGTTCGTTTTTTGACTCAATAAAATTTAAATATTATACCTTTGACATTTCCGTAGATATCCATGACGGCCCATAACGGCTTTTTTATATCAATATTTCGAGAAATTTCTTGTTCTTGTCCATCGAGAATGAAATACGCTCCACTATCAATGAGAAAAAGATTTTAAAAAATGAGATTCTTTTTTGGTACTCAGGATTATAATAGAATATAATACAAAGTTGTTTGGTTAACGTATTATAAAGACGTTTGACATAAGAAAATTTATTCATTAGACTAAGATTGGGTAAGGCTGATTTGGGTAAATCCTCTTGATTGATTGTATTCGGATCGACTTGAGTAAATCCTAGATAAGATTCCCAATGTTAATCAAATTCGAAAACTCAAAAACAAAAACACAACAATCTCACCGATAGCTAACGATCCACACCATTGACGTGTCTCGTCAACTTCAATAATTTTCAGATGTATACGTTCATTTATATTAATTGGTCTGTCGGTAAATGTAATGCCTAAAACATTCGATAAAATTTGAAATGAATATCAATCGAACAATGATCGAAATCAGTACCGTGATCAAAAGATGTATGTCGAACAGCTTTAGTGCCGTTGTTTTCGATTCGAATATTGATTCCGAATGTTTTTTCATGAAAATGAAATTCTGAAGTATTTAAATCGTCATTTGTTGTTGTTGTTGTAAGTTGTGCCATTTTCTGAGGAAATATCTCATTAAGAAAAATGTCTTTTTCACTTTTACTCAACTACGAGAGCAAGAGCAGAGGAAGAAGAAGATGGTGAAGAAATATTGGAGTAGGGGAATTTTTCAAATATAACTACAGCCATACATATTTTGACTGCACCTGTGGCGACATCGAGCATTTTTTCCGATAGAAAAATAAATTGTTATATCTATAATTTATTTAAAAACGTAATTTCTTCGAATAATTTCATCTTTTTTCGATTAAGATCTATTGTCAAATTTTTATCAATCGACTATTTTCTAATTGGATAAAGACAAAACATTTCCATACAATATATATCATCTCTATCTATCGCTCTTTCTCTATCATTTCTCTTATTTCATCTCGGTTTTTAAAAAAAAGATCTTATTGCGGAAATTCGAAGTATGACGGCAATCGACACTGATGTGAATATAAACGAATGTCAAGTTGTTGAACTTCTACCGACGTTATTTCGTCTTCAATCACAACGTTGTTTAACTTATCAACGTTTGGATGACGCTCAAACAATGTTTTTAACGTCGAAGAATTTTCCAGCCTTTCAAAATTTTCTCTCCGATATAACGGTTATATTCGCACGAATATCTGAAGAAATTTTATTGATTAAAAAACGTTTTGAAAAAGAAAAATTCATCTTTAAACATATCGAACAATTACAAGATTATGAACAGAAAAAACTTCAATTGACCAACGATTTATTTTTGGCTAAAATCGAACATAAAACGGACCTCATCGATGAATATAAACAGAAATTAGTTGTTCTTGTTGAGAATATCAATGAAATTCTACAAGAATTACGTTATGATCAAGATGAATTCGCTCCAATTTCAACAGAAAATTCAAATTAATAAAAAAAAACAGAGGAATTCAATTTTAGTCTCGTTTTTTTTTTCAGATAGAAATTGACTTATGTCAGATAACAACAATAACATTCAAGAAACAGTATGAATTGAATTTGACATTCTTTTAATTAATCTTTCATTTTGAAAAGATCGTTGAGTTACTTAATCAAGCATCAATCTATGGCAAAGATAATCAACGTGTTCAACATCTTCGACATGTACAAGAATTAATTTTAAGAAAACATCCTGATTTACTCGAACATTTTCTTCCGGAAGTCTTGACATTTCAAACAGATAAAAGTATAGAAATTAAAAAAACGATTATTTCATTTTTGGAAGAAGCTTGGTTAGTTTCAGCATTCTATTTGATTCGTAGAACTGTTTGTTTTTTGTGATTTAGTCAGATAAATCCAAAGATAATCTTTCGACTTGTTGATAATATTCATTTTTTACTCTATGATGATAATTTATTTGTACAGAAAAAACTTATAACAAGTCTTTGTTCAATTTATAAATCAACATTTTTAGTATGGAAATAAAGTCAAAAACCAATCAGTGAATAAAGATTGTTAATTTAGTGGTTAAAACAATCGAAAATAGTTGAAGATAATTTTGATTATTTATGGGAAATGTTAACTAAAATCAAACTTTATATTGTTTCACAATTAAATTCTAATAACGAAGGGTAAATTTTGTATTGAACAAAAGTGACATCATATTGGACCATCTTCTAGACTTTGTATTCCGATTATAAAATTTATCGAAACACTTATTATTATCTTTTCGGAACAATATTATACAGTTCTTTCTCCCGAAATATTCAAACAACAAAGTCAACATTTGATAGACAAACTGATTGAATTTACTCTTTGTAAACATATTTCCAAGTAAAAAGAAATAAATGAGTGTTTTTTTTTGAATATTTATCGAGTATTATTTAGTAATAATCTAATCGCGATTATCGAATCATTGATGAGTATTATTCGATATCAACCAGATTTTATGAATCGTATTTTACAAACGTTGGAAGTATTACAAAGACAATTACCCGAACATCTTACCGAATCTCAAATTGAGAATATAAAAAAGATTCTAAAATGCAAATTAGTTAATTTTGTCAAACATTCAAATAATACAAATTCGAATATGATCGAATTATTAAATCAATTAGGTGCTACACCAACAGAAGTATATCGATTTTTATTTTGATATTTTGTTCTTCAGTGAAAATTGTATTTTCATAGATACAAAAATATCTACCGAAACGAAAGCCTTCTTTCTCGGATTCGAAATTAAATATTAAAAGAGCAAAGAATTTTCATGTAAGTTGATCATTTTCTTTTCACACAAAAAAAAATATTTCCTATCAATTAATTTCTAGGACAACAGAAACAGTACGGATCTTGTGAAGAATCGTGTACGAGATCAATCTATAGATAATCTCATTCGAAAATTAACCTTAGAAAACGTCGTTGATTTAGTTCTTCATTCGATGCATTCATTACCCGATGAAATACCTTTGCCATTCCAAAAATCATTCACTCCCATAACAAATGCTGGCAGTCCAAGTCAGATTGAATATCTAGCTCGTTTACTTAGCACACAAATCGAATCTGTATCCGTACCGTCGAATAAAGTCAAATCATCGAAATTAGTAAATACAATCAAACCGTTCAGTGAAAACGAAATTCAACAAATGTCAATAAGTTCATTTCATCGAATACTTGATTGTTTCCGACAAATATCAAACATCTATATTTACAAAATTGTTCTTAGTTCATTAGCATGTTTATTCCGACAAAGTTTTTCGAATAGTAAACTAACAACTATTCTACAAATATCCATCAAATACGAATATATTTCAATTTTAGTTTACAGAGATTTTATTTTTGCCGATATAAATGATCGATATGACCTTGCATTGATATGGATCTATCGTGAATATGTACATGCCAGTGGCTATCTAATAGAATCACAAACAAATCAATTAACAAGATATGATCAATTACTTTGTGAATTTCTTGAATACCTACAAGAAAATAGTATCAAGTAAAAGAAATTGAATAAAATATTTGAATTAACCCTGTTTTTTTTCAAGTTTTTTCTGTCAATTAATTAAAGATATACCATTGGTTACTGATAATGCTCTGTTATTACTTCAACGAGTTTGTCAAGATGAAGTAAGTTTTTATTTGTATGGATAAAAAAATTCAAATCTTCATCGATTTTTCCTTTGAAGGATCTTTGTGAAATTGGATTGGATCTATTGAAATATTTTATTTCTTATCGAATACCAATACGTGATAAATGTTTGAACATATTATTTAATTTAACTCAAAATGAAAATCAACTGATAAGAACTCCAACTGTAGATATCACCATAGGTTTATATAAACGAGACAAATGCAGACAATCCATTAATGTAAGACTTTCGAACTATGTACGTAAAATTCAAGTAAACATTTGATTATTTGTTTGTAGAAATATGTTGAAAGATTGTTAGATGATTTCTCGTTGTCAGCTAGAGGATCAACTATTATTTCATGTTACTTTTCATTATATTTTCCATTACTTCAATTAAATCATTGTCTAATTCAACCGTAAAATTGATCAGAGTATCATTTTTCATTAATTTCGTTTTGTTTCATCATATTTTCATAGTTTGATCATGTTTTATAGTAAAACGAATGAGAATGTACAAAAAACTATCTGTCAACAAATGCAAATCTTAGTAAAATATATTCAACTTACAAATATAAGAATTCTTTTTTTTTGTTAGATAAAAGAAACAGGTTTACAAACTTCTGCATTACTACAATCGATTACAAGTTGTCCAAATGGTGCAGAAACTATGATTATACATCTAATCTCAACCGATGCTGAACATCGTAAGATCGATAAAGATTTTATTACAAATGTTAAACGTTTATACTACACTCACAAATCGGATATTCGTTTTCTTCTTCCGATAATTTCGCACTTGAATTCGGTAAATTTTTTAGCAAACGATCGAACTAATTGAATTTATGTTTTTTTTGTACATAGAATGATATTACCAATGTGCTACCTGAACTCATTCAGCTTCATCCGAATGTAGTCAAAGAATGTTTCAATAAACTATTTAAATCAAATAGTATACAGAGTCAATCGAAATGAAATAATGCTATTATTTATTTTCTAGTTTCACCATCTGAACTTTTCATTGAACTTCATCAAATTTCAATTGAAGAATGCGATCTAAAACATCTAATTTATGGTAAATATCTTTTTCTTATAAAATATTTTATTTAACTGAATGATAAATCGTAGCAACATCTTTATGTTTCAATGAACGTTTGATTTATACTGATCATATTCTCGCTGATATCATTGATAAACTTGTTGAACTCACGCCTACTCCAATTCTATTTATGCGAACAGTTTTACAAACACTTTGTGTCTATCCGAAAATGATCAATTTCATAATGACGATCTTACAACGTCTTATCGCAAAACAAGTAGATTTCTAGACATCAAAACGAATCGTTTTTGCCAATTCGAAGCTTTTAGCCATGGAAACAAAGTCGAATTTGGGAAGGTTTTATAAAATGTTGTGAAAAAACTCGACCCTATTCGTTTTCATTGCTTCTTCAATTACCTCCTGTACAATTGAAACAGATTCTTGATACTACATCGGATTTACACGATAGCCTTCGAAATTACATTTGTTCGATGTCAACGGTTCAAGTAAAATTTTCAATATAGAAAAACGAAATCGTTTCGTTATTGAAACGAGAATTTATTTTTAGCGTTCGTTAATATCTTCGTCGATTTTACAAGTGATCGAAAATAATTAAATTAGTTTTGTATATAAATAAAAAACAAATCGATTTCGATCTAGTCAAAGGGAAGAAAAAGAAGAGAGAGAACTTCATCGACTCAATTTTCTTTTCAGATAATTAAATCGAGAATCAAATTAGTCAATCATCATGTCAGCTATCACGACATTAAATCCCAAAGCTGAAAGTGCTCGTCAAGCACAAGCATTAGCTATCAACATATCAGCTGCTCGTGGTCTTGCTGAAGTACTTAAATCCAATTTAGGTCCCAAAGGCACAATGAAAATGTATGACCATCAATCATTATTGTTTTTTCCCTTTCTTTTCTTATCATAAATCTAGGCTTGTATCGGGTGCTGGTGATATCAAAATAACAAAAGATGGTAACATACTTCTACATGAAATGGTACCGCATTTCTTTCAATTGCTGTAATCATCTGACGAAATATATTTGTTTCTAGCAAGTTCAACATCCGACTGCATCGTTGATCGCTCGTGCCGCTACAGCACAAGATGATGTCACTGGTGATGGTACGACATCGATTGTTTTATTAATTGGTGAAATTCTTAAACAAGCTGATCTCTATATCAATGAAGTTCGATCGATTTAGATTTTTTGTAGAAAATTTCGAATCAATTTGTTGTTCTAGGGTCTTCATCCACGTATCGTTGCTGAAGGCTTCGAATTAGCCAAGAAAGAAGCTTTACAAGTACTCGACAAACTCAAAGTACCCATAACACCCAATCGTGAAACACTTATTCAAATTGCTCAAACATCATTACGTACAAAACTATCAGCAGAAAACGCCGATATTCTCACTGATGTTCGTCAATCGATTGATTTTTCTCTTGAAATTAAATATTTTTTTCTCGCTTATAGATTATTGTCGATGCAATATTAGCTATTTATGAACCTGGTAAAGCCACGGACTTAAATATGGTTGAAATCATGGAAATGCAACATCGAACCGAAGCCGATTCTCGACTTGTACGCGGTATTGTACTTGATCATGGTGGTCGACATCCATCAATGCCTAAAGCATTAAAAAATGCTTACATATTAACGTGCAATGTTTCACTTGAATACGAAAAAACGTAAACTTGATTTTTAGGAATAATTATAGTGAATCTTGAGTTTTTCTCTAGTGAAGTCAATGCTGGTTTCTTTTATAAGAATGCTGAAGAACGTGATCGACTTGTTTCGTCGGAACGTAAATTTATTGACGATCGTGTTCAAAAAATTGTCGAATTAAAACGACAAGTTTGCTCGGGTGATAATAAAGACAAATCATTCGTTGTTATCAATCAAAAAGGCATCGATCCATTATCGCTCGATGTATTGGCTAAAGAAGGTATTTTAGCATTACGTCGTGCCAAACGTCGAAATATGGAACGTTTAACATTAGCATGCGGTGGTGATGCAATGAAGTAAATTGAATTTATTAAACAAAACAAAATAATGAATTGTTTGTTTTTTAGTTCAGTAGAAAGTCTTACGAAAGAATGTCTTGGCTATGCTGAAGATGTTTACGAACATGTTTTAGTATGAACGATTCATTTTTTTTTTTGTTAAATTAAATTTGATGATTAAACGTTTTCGTTTCAAGGGCGAAGAAAAATTTACTTTCGTTGAAGGATGTAAAAATCCAAAATCTGTTACAGTTTTACTTAAAGGTTCAACTAAATACGTCTTAACTCAATTGAAAGACGCTTTACGTGATGGTCTTCGTTCGATCAATAACGCCATTGAAGACGGTTCGTTCATCATTCTATTGATAAATATCTGCTCACTGTTTAGGTATATTTAGGTTGTGTTATTCCTGGTGCTGGTGCTTTTGAAATCGTTGCTAATCAAGCTCTTAATCAATACAAAGAACAAGTCAAAGGACGAGCACGTTTAGGTGTTCAAGCATTTGCTGAAGCTTTATTGATTATTCCTAAAGCAATCGCACAAAATGCAGGACATGATCAACAAGAAACTATTGTTAAACTTCAACAAGAATATGCTACATCGAAAATACCTATTGGTATCGATGTTTCGACAGGTAATTGGTTCTCATCGATTGAGAAAATTATATATGTATGTATTGAATTTCTTTCTAGGTGAAGCTATGGAACCAAAATCTGCAGGCATTTACGATAATTATCGTGTTAAAAAACAATTAATACATTCAAGTACAACGATTGCTACAAATTTGATTCTCGTCGATGAAATTCTTCGTGCTGGTTTATCATCATTACGTCCAGGCGGACAATAAGATGATTATAACTTGGCGCATGCGCGTTTACAAATTTTTCAACAAAAAGAATAATCCGGTTTCTCTTTCTTCTTCTTTTTTTTAACCTGTTATTTTGCCATTTTTTTGTTATTTTTAAAAACAACATTGAAATAAACAAACTGAGAGTTCAATTTCTTGTCGTCCGATTGTTCCATGTGTAGACCACGTGCGAAAGACACGCACGTGTCAATCTATCACATACATATGTATCTACACTGTGTGGCCTTCGTTATTATGACTCATCAAAAATAAGGAGAACGCACATGAAGAATATATAAACGGTGGAATGAGTGCAAACAAGAAGAAGAATAGTATTTGGTCATGTCTTCGATTGAATTCTCTCTTTTTGCACCAACTATTGCTGAAACTGTATTAATCGGTTCGTTTTCGGAATGGAAAGACATTCGAATGAATGCCGAAAACGGAACATTTCGTTGTTCAATAGAATTAACCGATGGTAATCATGAATATAAATTTCGTATTCGACGAAATCATGAAGATCATTGGATTGATGTTATTGATCCGTATGTAACAAATTATGATCCAACAAGAAATACAGGTATCATAACAATTAAAAATGGAAAGAAAATCTTAGATGAATATGTTTGGCAACATGATAATGTTCAATTACCAGATAATAAAGATTTAATTATTTATGAATTGTATGTCGCAGATTTTGCCGATAATGGACAGTTTTCTGGTGTTATTGAAAAACTAGATTATCTTAGTGATTTAGGTATTAATGCTATTGAATTATTACCTATTCAAGGTAGAATCTATCTTTCTGTTGACTTTGTTGTATGATAATTTGTTCGATATAGAATCGATGGGTTTAAATCATGATTGGGGTTATTCGACGAGACATTTTTTTGCATTGAAAAAATCCTATGGTTCAAGTGCAGATTTGAAACAACTCGTTGATGAATGTCATCGTCGACAAATTCGAGTATTTATTGATGCAGTATTTAATCATACATCAACGGATTGTCCTCTCGAAATAATTGATCATAACTATTGGGTTCGTTTTTTTTTTGAAATTTAAAAAAAAGAATTGTAAACAAAGGTAATTATAGTATTACAAAGAAAAACATCATCCCGATGGTAAAATAGAATAATGATTTCATTTTTATTTGTAAACTATATTTGTGTATATATGTAGATCCATTCTATTGGGGCCCTGAGCTTAATTATGAATATTATGATGAACAACAAAATCTGAAGCCAGCATCGAAATTTGTATCCGATGTTATTCGCTATTGGATTAGTGAATATCATTTTGATGGTATTCGTTTTGATGCTGGTAAAATCTATGTTTATATTGATCATTTTTGATAATGTCTTCATACGTATCTAGCTAAACAAATGGATAATTATGATATTCTTCGTGAATTAGATGGAATTGCACGATCTGTTCGTAGTTCTCAACCATTTTATACAGCTGCTGAATATGTACCGGAAACACCAGATATTCTTAAATCAAATGGTGGTCCAGTCGATGTATGTTGGTCTTGTTCGTTTCATGGTGTTATGGCAAATAATCTTATTGATCAATCCAAATTCGAACTTGATCTCATGAAATATATCATCAGTGCATCGGATTTAGTTAATTATCTGTCATGTCATGATAATGAACGTTTTCTTTTTGTACTGGGTAAAAATGGTAATCTATTTGATGATGATGCATTTCTACGTATGAGATTTGCATTGATTATTCTTATGACATCGGTTAGTGTGCCGTTTATTACGCAAGGTGATGAATTTGGTGAATCTAGAGAATGGGGTAGTGAAGGACAAAATACGAAAGAATTTCCTATGCAATGGGATCTATTGAAAAATGAACGAAATCGTTCGTTATTTGATACATGCAAACGACTTATCGAACTACGAAAGCAACGTGAAGATGTAAAAGAGAAAACAGTGAATTTTATCTACGAACATTACGATAATCGTGTTTTAGTCTACGCTAGAAGTGACACATTAGTTGTCGTAACTCATTTTTCTTCGGAAGAAAAGAATGACTATGAAATCAACAATTTTCCCCAAAATGGTAAATGGATCGATTGGTTAACAAATGAAGAATTTCAAGTTGATAATAACACATTAAAAACAACCTTACGGCCCATCGATGGCAAAATTCTTGTGCTACAAAAATAGACTATATTCATGTCGTCTAGTTGCGCCATCTGTTCAATAGATAAAATATAAATTCTTCAAATAAACAGAACTAATTCTATCAATGAATATCAGATATAAGAAAGTATATCGAAAAAAAATATGAATTTTAAAAATATTTCCCAATGATTAGTGTTGTTAACGATCACTAAGTGAACAGATAATGTTTCTATCTTGCTGTTGCTTAGTTGCCATTCTAAGATTCTGTCAGAATGATGGAAGCAACGGGCAGCTGGCTTGGGCGTGCAGCTCAAAGTTCCCTAGATCTCCCTCATCCAGCCGAAAATGATGCTATAAAAACATTTCTCGAAACGAAACCACCAGGAGACAACAAATCCAATCCAAGTGACATTGTTCCATTTCGAATTTTAATCAAATCACTTGAAATCTCACCATCATCCGTTCCTGCAGTATACACATACTCAATCTTGTCAAAAAAGAAAACGTCGTCAATCTCTTTTTTCTTTGCATTCTAGTCACTTGCAACACCGTATGAAGTACGATTTCAAGCGACATTATTCGATAATTTATACAAACGATTCTATGGTCAAACATGGTTCAGCGGTTGGCATCGAGGCAAACTTGCTACCGATAGTTTCTTTCGAGTTAATCTTAGTGAAGTAAAATGTCGTTTCATTTCAATCGAAATCACTATCTTTTTCTTTCTTTCTGCTAGCCATTGTATTGTCACATACCCATGAAAAATGATCAAAATTGCTTGGTTATTCAATTTATAATCCGTAGTGCAGCAGGCAATTCCGATGACGAACTTGTTGGTGGTTGGACTATTATTAAGCTAAAACCATGGACCGATGAAGATGACATTACTAAACCAATTAGCAATCGGTAATATTCATATTGAGCTCGAGCATATGGTAATTTTATTTGTTTGTTTTTTAGTCAACCACTTTATCATGGTTCACCTCGTGCTTTGATGTTTCTAAAAGAAGCATTAGAAAGTAGATTCATTGCTTTTCTTTGTTCAGTTATTCGAAATAAATAAACAAAAAATATTCTTTTTTCAATCGATAGCATGTCAAAAAGTGTCACAAGTTGCTACAGCTGGTTTATTTGTTGAAATTAAGTATCACGAACCGCTCTTTTCGGTTATTCAATATCTTTCTGAATGTACGATCTATGGCCGAGGCGATCATATTGGTGGTATTCAAGGATCGAACGAACGAAGTATTTGAAAAGACAAGAGCCAATGCATATCGATTTCGAAATGAATATGATTTTAGATGATGATATATTACGACAGCCTGTTGTCGATGCACTTCGTCGAAATATTTTAATTGAACAAGTCGAAGTCGATATGGAACCATCGATTAATGTTTTCGAAGAGGAACTTTGCATATTAATAAATAAAGATCGATTGAAAACTAAAAAGAACATGACAATATCAGCAGCAGTCAACCAAGAACCACATAATCGAGTTTCAATTGTTGAACGACGTTTACGTGTATGTAGATTTCTATTCGAATAGATCAAGGCAATGACAAATTGATTTAGGTTGGTGTGCATAATGGCCGATGTTATATTCAGGATCCATTAGTTTTCTATCTAACAGCCGAACAAGAAGACACGGGCATGTCGTCATTATCGAGAAAATTAAGTTTTCGACAAACACAACGTCGACGAACAGTCTCTGCCGAAAGGTTTGTTGTTCGTTACTGATTTCTAACAAGACAAAGATGTTCCATTTTGCTATATTCGCAGTCGTACTGGCGTTCTCGACGAACGAAAGAAACTCTATCTACGAAATCCTATTCGACTCGATGATGTACCTTTGGATGAATCAGTTGCTGTTGTTTTCGTTCTCGAATATATGGTTGCTGTTCCACTGAATCGACCAACACAACCTGTAGATCAAATTGCAATTTTTCTTTACTCATTTTCTTGAGATTGATTTTTCAGAGTGCACCGATTGAAACTACGAAGCTAACCTATACAATTCGTTGGTCAGCGTGGACACCTGGAAAAGATAAACAAGTTGCTTTGACAATGTCTGGAGGTGAAATCTTGCCAAGTGATGAACTTTTTGTTTATAAACCATCGACAACTGTTCTCAATAATACACCGGATGTTGTTCAAGAAAAATTGAGATTTAATTATCGATTTGACACTGATGTAAACGAACTCGCATTTGGAAAATCATTCAGACAGAAAAAAGAAAGAAATATTTCTCTTTTATAGCCACCAGTGCGATATCAAACGATGACACCTAAACCAGATTATTTTTCACCAACATTTCAAAAGTACAGCAAAATCGATCTTCGATAAGAGATTTGATTTATGAATTCATTTTAGACCACCGATTCCAATGGATGCAACTAAAACATCAGTTGATTATGATCACACACAACGATCAGGTACAATCGAGAAAGAAAAAAAAAGCACGTCAATTTTCTATATTTAAATATCTAATTAGTTGTACCTTCGCGCACAATACCTTCAGCTATTCAACCACCAATTTTTCATCAATCTGTAAGTTTGAATTCTTCAAACAAAAAACAAAACGTGAATGATTAAATCTGTAGAATTTAATTCCATGGAACAATGAAGGAGTGTATCCAGCCTATTCTCCTATGTCTGCATTAGCCAGTCAAATGACTTTGTAAATCAATCGAATTCGATATAATTTCGAAAGATGATTTTGAACTTTTTTAGTGCGCATACATTGTCACGGGCTGCATATTCACGTTTGCAAGGTCAAGGTTTTCCGAGCATAAAAACCGTCAATGGCAAAGAAGCAGAAATGATCGATATAAGACAAACACGTTTTCTCGATCTGCAAACAGAAATGGCTGATCCAATGAATTCAAATGAGATCAATCTACACTTTTTATCATATTTTAAGTAAAAACAAAAACTCTTTTTTCTTTGTGTAAGATTCCTATATACAAAAAAAAACGATTCTAGAATGACTCGAAGTGGTCTATCGTCGAAATCGACTTATCCGAAAAGTCTATTTTTTACTTTTAAATTCTATCGTTTTCCTGAAACGACGACAAGCAGAGTCATGCTCGAACGTATGCATGACAATATCTCGAATGATCCAAATGTCGAACCGTATATTCTCTGGCGTTTAAAGGAAGACAGTACGAAAACCTCAGGTCTACCGGGATTACCTGTACGTATCGAAGGAAATTCGAAAATTTTGAAGTTTGGATTTTTCATTTCGTTTAGGTGAAATTTCAATATGATGGAGGTTTTCTTGGTTCTGTTGATCAACGACAATTTTTCGATTATCTCAATACTCATACGCTTTACATTGAAGTTTGGGATGGCGACGGATTGTTTCCTGTTGGAATGTGTGCATTAGAACTGCGAGTAAATTCGAAGATCGTTTTTGTTTGTTGACATCATTAATTCATCTTTTTCATCAAGTATTTACTTCGTGATGGTCGTCCAGGTGTTCAATCATTAGTTGAACTTGATGTATTCACAACTGCTCCAGTTGAAAGTACCGATGTTCCAGCTATGGAAAATCAATATTATCAAGTTTGTCGTTGATAATCATTCGAAATCATAGTTCCTATTACTTTATTTAGTCAAATGAACAACAATTCTCTCTAATCGGTGAGAAATTAAAAACTGTCGGTAAATTAATCATGCGTATCGGTAATATTGGATCCGTTGGTTCTCAACAACCATCAATTGAAATGTTAAAAAGTAAAAGAAAATTTTGAAAAAAAATATATTTCGAATTTGTTTGTTCAAGCTTCGGATGCGTTACGTTTATTACCGACAAGTCGAATCATCAATTCGACACCTCCATTCGACATTGTTCAACAACGTTCAGGTGAAATCACAGCAGCTGGTGTTAAAGACTATCGTCTAACACGTGCACATCGAATTGTCGAATCCTATCCAAACATAAACTCAGTTCTACATAAATCCGTAAAAATTTCACTTGTGAATTTCTTTGAGAAACTTTTCTTCGTTGAATTCAGGATAAACAAGCAAATGAATCTGAACGTCAACGAAAATTAGCTCGAATGGAAGCTGTACGTAAACGTGCAGCTGAAGTCGGCAGCGAAGATATTTCCAATTCCTTAGCAGTCACTAATCATAAAATGCGTGAATTACGTGAAAATGATCTACGTACAATATCAATGTACCGTCAGCAAACAAAACACGAAGATATTGCACATCATCTCATGAGTTTCATAACTCGAGAAGTACACATACGTTTAATGCCTGGTTATGTTGAATTTTTTGAATTTATTCTCGAAAATCCTTTTGCTGAACAACATTCAGTTACAATTGCTTGTAATGATGATGAATTGAGGTAAAAACAATCGAAATGTTCCAGTGTTACGATCGATCTTTGATTTTCATAGTGTTGTCACTGATTCTCGCGAATGGCGACGTTTGAAAACGTTATTCGAAGTGTTTTCCGAAACCGAAGAGAACATGTTTACCAATCAAACAGGAATTATTGATCAAAGTGGCTTGAAATATCCTCAAATATTCATGCGTTCGAAAGAATCTGTTCATATTCCATTTAAATTACAAACATTTCTTGCCAAAATTCCACCATCAGAAAATAAAACATCGTCGAATCCGTTCGCTTTAGAACAAACTTATTCAGTTGTTGAGAAAAATTACAATGACAAATTTCAATCGAAACAAATCAAAGTTCGAAATTCAGACAAACGAAAAAAAAACCGAATTCTTCGCTTCTTGTTTTTCTCTAGGCAATATTTCAAGTTGAAGACGGTACACCGATCGCTATTCTAACCATTCATGTTGAATATATGTCACCGATTGTTGATCAAACTATTCGTTGTATTAACGGAGAAAATACATTGTTGAAACGAGTTTTTCGTGTGCCGAATCCACGTCGAGCGGTAACAGCAGGTTTGTTCGAGACATTTGAAGATAGAAAAAGAAAACACTCAACTCTCGATTAGATTCATTGACAAGCGGTTTACCCGAACAAATCCATCAAGTATTCGTTCGTGCAAGTGATTTGAATATTGTTTGTGAAGTCAAACCTGTACCAGTTGATCAACCATGTGATATGTTAATTAAAGTAGAATTATTCTTTTTTTTTTTAATTAAAAGAAAAATTTGAATGATGAAATCGTTTTAGGCTGCATCTCATAATGCACCGACAGTAAACAGTTTTCTCGTATTTATGTACGCTGATGGTTATCTTCACAAGCCGATTACTGTCTGGCAATTTCAAATACATGCTGTCAAACGTTTAGATTTGACTTGTGTTCAATTTCAAACAACAACTGCGACGCTTCTTCTTCGGTTTGTATTATAACAAAAAACAAAACATAGTTTCATGGTTTTATTTGATTTTCAGTGGCACACGTTCATCACGTTTAGTTCAATGCTTTGGCAATTCGCCGGATGAATTAATGCTTTCGCCGAGTAACGCATTTACAGTTGCGGCTAATGGCCTTCATGAAGTACATTTACTTGTTCGACCGATTCAATCAGGTCTACGAACGTACAATGTCAATGCTGTTGACGTTGAAAATCATCAAATTGTTGATACATGGATGGTTCGTGTTGATACACGTCTACCAGTTATATCGAAACAATTCGGTAAATGAGATTTTTTATTTAAAAACAAAAACAGAATTTATCATAATGTCATTGTATGTTTGTTCGTTAGCTCATACGCTATCAATTGGACAAAGTCAATCGGTTATTAAACGTATTTCATATACAAATCCATATGCTATACGAAAGACATTCTTCTTCGCGTCTAGCCATCAAGAATTACTTCAATTTCAACATTCCAAAATGGAATTTCAACCGAATGAGAAAAAATTCATTAATTTTACATTATTACCAGCTTTTAATGTTTCACCTGTCACAGATATTATTGTTTTAATCAATAACGAACAGGATACAAATGAAGATGCGTATTGTATTCGGGTTACTTACACCGATCCAAATGTTCCGACATAGGTTGCTTGTTTGTACGTGTGTGTGTGTGTGTGTGCGTGTGTATGTAGTTTTATAGACAAAAGAAAACCGAACAAATGGATTAGAAAAACAGCATATGTAGATGAATGTGTTCATTTTCTTTTTCTAGGATTGATGATTATCGAATTAATCGGAATGCTTTTTTGTTTTCTAAATAACAAATGTTGGTCTCTCTTTCTTTCTTTTCCTAAAGCTTTATATATTGTTATAAAGAAATAAATAAATAGTGAAATATGTAAACAGATCGGATATGTACAAGTGATATGATTATAATTTCATATGAACCTTGAGTATAACTTTCGCACATAGACAAAATTAATTTACCATGTTCTCATTGTGCTGCCTATTTATTCATATAAAACCTCATGTAAATCAATTTCTGGTTTAACTATTGTAACTCGATGCTAAACAAAAAAAATAAGAAGTGAAGAATTATAATGTGTCGTCCATAATACGTTTAAAAGAGAATTTATTTCGCGTTTTATTGTTAAGGCAGTTAAGTATATAACAGTAATGTAATAATTATCAAATCAATTACCAAAGAAACGTCCTGATATTTACTTTGAAATGATTTCTTAAATTTATAGAAACTTTCAAATCACAAAACTCAGGTGATCGGTATCTATAATTAGACGAATAAATGTGTCTCTTGTTGATAATTTTCATTGATAATTTGACGTAGATGAATTTCCATTACGTATAATAAATGTCTTTTCTTCTTCTTCTTTTTTTATTATTGCACAGTCAAATTTATTTCCGCTATTTTGATCGGAAAGAAAAGAAAATTATTCGTTTGAAACAGTGATCATTTCAGGTGAGTAGGCCATCATAGAACACGAAAGGAAACATAAATGACTAAGTCGAGGTATTAATCGTATGTTTTCTATTCGGTAAATGTACTCTCAATCACCTACTCAATATTTCTTAGTTGTATGTTCTCATTGTAACGCCATTCGCTGATATTTTCCTAATGTGATCAATTTAGTTACTTAAAAATATAGTGAGTGAGCGAAATTAAGGAAAAAGAGAGAGAGAGAGAGAGAGAGAGAGAAAGGCGAAACTTTCTTTATATATAAAAAGGTTAGTTAAATCATTAGAAAATATTTCATTATTTAATTGATAACACAAGAAAAAAGTCACCCTAGTGAAGTAAGTCTCTTTTTGAAGTGATACAAGCCAGAAAATCAAAGTTTCATGAATTAATAACACTAAATAAATCTCTTCATTATTCTAGTTATCATGCCTGTCTCTATCGATAGAATTTTTCTCACTTTTGGTTTCATTCTTCTATTCACATTGTTTATTGGTACTCGTGCTGGTCCAGCTATCGATGTTGCTTATCCAGATCGATTCTTTGTATGTCAATCATTTTCAGTTTTCTTTTTAAAAAAATCTTTCTTCAATTGAATTCTTTCCAGGTCAGTGAAGATCATATTTCGCCAGATTACATTCATTACATGGCTAAACGACGTTTTTTACCAACAAAACGTGATATACATCGATATTTGCCCGAAGATTTCAGCAGTGAAAACGATGATGAAGATTCACGTTTGAATAAAAGATACTTTCTCAAATCTAAACGTTATTTTCTCAATAGCAAATGAGAAGATGTAAGTTATTCGAAAATTGATCTTCATAAATAAATCTTTCGTTTAGGAATAATAAATCATTCGAATAAACTCGATTAAATAAAAGAAAAAGATCTCTAAAATTCTCCAATCACTTGATTGTTTTCATTATCAAATTATTAATTAAATAAATTTAAATCTTTCGATTCACACACAAAAAGAAAAAGGTTCATCGTTTGTTTTTCTCAATTCACCGTATTATTTTTATTATTGAAAAAAAATAAATCCTTATCCATCCGCCTTTGGTAAAAAAATTGCTCGTTCCCTAATAAAAGTAAAAATGCACACGGATTCATGTCACTATAAACCTTATATCAGCAATGAAACTCGCTCGATTATGCGTATGAATAGAAAGAAAAAAACTGTATATGTAAAATATCAGTTGGATATCAAAAATTTCAACTGGAATAAAGAACTATGCTTTGTTATGAGAAACTAATGGATGAGATGCGGAGATAGTGATATGAAATATGCAACAGAAGAGAAGAGAAAGGTTGCGTTCATAGTGTGAATAAAAAATAGAAGTTTTTCTTCGGGGAAATCGACTGATTGTCGTCATCAGTGTTTAATATTCACTTCAGCTGATGGTGGTTCTTTTGAACGATCGGTTATTTTAAAAACATTAATACGAAGATGTTCGCAGATTTGTCGAACCTAAAATTCAAAATAAAGACATTCAACGAGTGAGAAATTCAACTGAACTCACCACACAGCATCCGTAATGAATATGTACTGATGTTGCAATGAGAGTGTACAAGCAAAAGATGAGAAATTCAGTATTTTCATTGAAGAGATTGTAAACAGACATGATTTGTAAAGGTACAAAAAGACAGAGAAGTGTATTAATACCATTCGATCGTGTTGATGTCATTTGAGCGACAATCAGACGACACTAATCGAGACAAAACAAAAAAAGAAACTATTCAATAAACAAACGTTTGCTTTTCTCTTTATGCACAACATACAGCGATATTAGAAAATGTTGCGCCAACTGCAAATAAAAATATTCGTGGTTGTTTTTCAAGAATCATATGTGGTGATGCCAATGCCCACCAAGTTGAAGAAAGAAAAAGTATCATTGGTGAAAGCATTGGACGATTTGCTTCGATAAATGTTCGATTGTAACCGGTACCATTTCGATATGATCTAGATACAATTCAACGTTTCGAATAAACATTTCAAAAATTCAAAATACTCACTCATGAATATGTTTAATACTAATCGGAATCGAACTGGCTAAACCAAGTACTAGCAGATTAAAAAACAAATTAGAAGAGATATGTAAATTCATCGTTCTTTTTACCTGGCCAAAGGTACAACATTAATGTCACGAATCGCACATTAACTATTGGTACAGTAAATTGAAAAAAGTTCGGTGTGAAAGCATATGCTAATAAATATGCTACGGTTAAGAACTATGACAAAAATTAATTTTTGAAATATGTGAAGCATAACATTTCTTACCAACATGGAGATATCATATGCCCAGGGTAGAAAAAGCACTTTTGTGTTATATTTTTCCCAATGTGTACAGATAAAGGTCAGATAAATCGTGAGAAGTAAGATGTGCATAGCGAGTGGACTTATGCCATCATTGGTTTTAGTAAAAATCGAAAAAAGACAAACAGGAAATAGAAAACTCGCCCATGAATCAACGCCATGATCGAATAGTTCTCCTAAAGCGCTGCTTGATTTTGTACGACGAGCTTGTTTACCATCCATACCATCTTTTGTTTTTAAATAGATAAAAAAAAAGACAATAGTTTCTCCTATTCGTTCATTAGTTTTTTTTATACCTAACTGATGCGAACAGAATTGAAAAACTGCAGCAACTAACCATACCCATGATGGGATAGTTAATGCTTCGGTAAAATGATAATCATAGTAAGAAAAAAGTAGAAAATTAAAAACGAGAAGTAAAAAACCAAGAAATGTCATGAGATTTGGTGCAAACCATCGTGGAAAAAACTAGAAGAATCGACATTCAATTCATTTTCATTCGATTTTCTTTTACTTCAACACAGTAATTCCAAAATGGTTGCATGACATAGATTGATACAGGCGATGTGTCAATTGCATTATACTAAATGATCAACATAGATTAGAATCAAATAGATTTCTATCAAAACTAATTCGACCTTATATTGATCAAGACCTTTTAAATGCGCAGGGCCTAAATACCGATAGTACAAAGCGTTCATAATGAGTATCTAAGTTGAATAGAAAATAATATCAAAAGTTCGAAGTCACTCTTTATTTCTTTTTTTTTCGGTAACCTTGATTGAATGAGAGAGAAAAAAAACAAGAAATGCAACGGTGAGTAAGAAAATAAATGTTTCTGCATTGGCAATCCAAACGCCTATATTGCGAAGTGTATTTATTGTTCGTTTCTTATTCGTTCTATTTTGAACCAATTGAAAAATAAATTCGATCGATACAACTACTGTGTGCATGGGTGTTTTTTCTTTATCTTTTTTTTCTTTTCTGTATGTTTTTTTATTGATAAGTTGATTTAATTTATAGATTTCTTGATCGATTTTTATGGTGTTTATTTTACATGAATAAAAATCCGACGAAATAATTAACAGTAACTAATATTTAAAAAATATTTCTAGATTTATTTATTTAAAATGGCATCGAATGCCGAATATCCAACGACATCCGATGATGATGAATCTCTTGAAGACGAAAAAACATCAGGTGGATCATTTCGAAATGGTCAATTTCAAGGACGACTTTTCAAATGGACGAATTATTTACACGGTTGGCAAGAACGATATTTAATTTTACGGCATGGATTTTTAAATTACTATAAAAATGAATTCGATCAAACACTGGGTTGTCGTGGTGCTCTATCCGTCCGACAAGCTATTATTCAAGTAAATTGATCAGTTATTCCAAAGAAAACGAATTTCGCTTTATTATTTCAGCCACATGAATTCGATGATTGCCGTTTTGATATTCGTGTAAGTGATTCCGTCTGGTATCTACGTGCACATAATTCAGATGATCGCGATCGATGGATGCATGCATTGGAAGAACATAAACAATTGTGTAAAAGTGAATCAGGCTATGGAAGTGAAACCAATCTTCGACGACATCCAAGTCTGGGCTCGTTGGCATCGGCAGCGAGTGCGAGTGCAGCATCAACGGGATCTTTTCGAGTAAATCTTTCGAGTTTAGTTTCAATGAACGAGTGTTTGTTTTGCTAGAGAGATCGGAATTTGAAAGAAAAATTAAACGAATTGGAAACTTATCGAGAATTACTCGCACAACAAGTTGCAACTCTACAAACCTATTTCGATGCATGTGCAAATGCAGTTACAACAGGATTTGAGCCATATCAAAAAGAATGTTAGTCGAAATCGATTTTTTGCAATTTTCGATCATTGATGTTACTGTTTTTCCTGTTTAGATGAGAATGCAAATGATTTAGATTTCGAAGAGTCAATCGAAAAATCTCATACAACGTCAAATCAACAATCTGAACCTGCAAAGAGCTCATTATCAAAACATCACAGTTTGTCTTGAGAATAGTTTCCTTCCAGTAAACATACACATTTATATTCAATTGCTAGAAATCGATACCGTAGCTCTTGATGATCATGCTGCCATGGCAATTGACTTCAAAGGAGAGGCGATTACATTCAAAGCAACAACCGATGGTGTTATACATAATCTCGCGTTTTGCATTGAATTAATGCAAAAACGAGAAGATATTTGGAGGAAAAAATATGAAAAAGTAGAGAAATCATTGTTTGAACTTGAGGGTGAATTGATTTTTGTTGGCCAATAGGAATTAGAACGTCGAAAAAAATTCCAAGATTTATATATGAAAATTGTTAAACAGAAAATTCCAGCGCTCGGCTCACCTGATGCTGAAGTAAACTAAACAGAAAATCATGAATGAATATTAATATTTCGTCGTTTCAGGAAGGACCATATAGTGCGTTAAAAGAAGATGAATTCTTCGATGCTATTGATCAATCCCTCGATCGAATTGACCGCGAAACAGACGACTATCAACGTAGTGTAAGTCATCATGTCTTTGTCTGTTGCACGTACACTAGTTATTTAAACATCGACCGTCAGCGTTTAAAGATAAGAATAGTATGCATAAATATGTGACACTTTTAAAAGAATGCAAAAAAACTACCTCGTTTTTTTTCGAATGTCCCAGAAGTACAAGCAGTTTTTTGTACATAATAATAATCGGTTTTAGTTCGTTTGTTTTTAAATATAAATTTAATAAGAATTTTTTGGTGATTCATCGGCCGATTCACTTTGTAAACAGTCATCAAGTACTCATTTCAAATAGCAGAGACGAGTAAACAATAGGAAAGAAAGAACACGTAGCGTTTTTTTTTTGACTAAAATCTTAAACGTACTCACTACAGCACATATATATACTCACACATACAATCTACTTCATACGAGTATATATATAATAACAACGACGATAAGATAGTGTAAAAAGAGACATGAAGTCAATGAAAAGAAAATTTCGTATTCCTCCATCGTACACGTTTATCGTTGGCTCTTCGAATCCAAGTCGAATTGTTTCGTTAGCTCCGTTTGTTTCGTCATGTTCGTCGCCACTGAGTCAACAACGAGATTTTCGTTCGACATCTACGAATTCATCATCATCGTCGTCGGGAAGTTCGTGTCTTGACAGTGATGTTGATGATGAGATTTATCAAACGCCGCCATCATCGGCTGATAGCGGCATAGAATCGTTTGATATGAATCCATTTGAAAAATTAGCTCGACAACAAAATCAACAGGTTCATTTTTAATGAGAAGAAAAGACAATTTTTTGTTGTTTTTTTTTCGATTGGAGAGAATATTGAATATTTTGTTTTATGAATTCTAGGTAAAACAATTATCGGCTTCGTCAAGATCTTCAAAAAATCAGCAAACAACCGCAGATAAATCAACTCTTTCTAGTAAAAATCAAAATTCAACAATCATTAGTGATGCAACAGTTATTTCAACGCCTGATGAAGGAAATTTTGTCGTTCAAGGCAAACATCGATTGGCTGCCGATGTAAATTTCATTGATTTGTATATCTAAATTGTTGTTTTATGACAATATTCGATTAGGTTGAACGTATTGTTCAAGAACATTTGCAGTACGGTCGTGAGAAAGTCAGTGATGGTTGGGATTTGATACATCAAGAAGGTGAAATGAAAGTTTATCGACGTGAAGTCGAAGAAAATGGAATCGTTGTTGATCCATTGAAAATTTTTCATACAATCAAAGTAAATTTTGTCGAAAATTCTAAAAGAAAACAAAAATTTGCTTTTTGATTAGGGTGTGACAGGCCATGAGATTTGTCGATATTTTTACGAATATCAATATCGAATGGAATGGGAAACTACACTCGATTCAACGAAAATTATTGAAGTCTTAGATCCTGAAACAGTTATTTTCTATCAAGTACATAAACGTGTGTGGCCAGCTGCTCAACGTGACTCGTGTTTTTGGTCTCACATTCGTTCTATAGCCAAATCGGAAGAAGATCAACCGACTTGGCTTGTTGTTAATTACACAACTCCACATCAACTTGCACCTGTAGGAATTAACATAGATTTCATCTTAATAAAACAGAAACTAATTACTGGCGATTGTTTTTTAATAGATTAAAGCGCCTCAAGTTCGTCTTGTTGCGAATGTTGCATTGATATGTGAAACGATTATTAATGAACCACCATTAAATCCAAAAGATATCAAAAGAGAAAATATTCAATGTAAACTTACATATGTTGCTTTCGGTAAGCGAACGAGCGAGAGAGAGAGAGATATTTGATTTTGAATTAAAAACTTTAGTTAATCCTGGTGGATGGGTACCTAGTGCAGCTTTACGAAGGTGAGGTTTACTTTTGTGTGTTGAAATCATAATTTGAAATTTGGTTTTTCAGTGTGGCGAAACGTGAATATCCTCGATTTTTGAAACGTTTCACCACTTATGTGATCGATCAGACGCGTGACAAACCAATTCTATTTTGATACAATTCCATTCATATATTGTCTTCAGTTTTCTTTTTCTCTTCGACGAAGTTTTTTTTTTCTTTTTATTTTCATCTCTTTCTCTTAATTGTATTTTTCATTGCATATTGATATTTGTTTTCTATCGTTTTCTCTTTCTTTTTGTTATTGGTGTTGTTATTTCTTAAAAACTTCTTTTTCTGACACAAACTATTTTTCCTTGAAACACACCATACGTACACATTTGTCTACATTCACACATACACACCATTTGATGATGTGAGCTTCGATTTTGTTTGTTTGTTTTTCTACATTTTCAACATCAAGAAAAAGAAAATCTTGCTCTTTAATGAGTGATAGATGATAACCAAGAAGTTATCGTTTGGAAAACTGGAGCAACTATTTTCTCTCGTTTCTTGTTTATCTTAAGATCTTTCTTTTCTTTTCTTCTTTTTTTATTAAATCCAAATAAATCTCTTGCTCTGTCTCTCTCTCTCTCTCACTCACTCACTATATATATGCATGTATTTAGAATGATTAGAAAAGGATCTTCTTCGATCCCAATCCGACCGACAATAAACATTCAATCAGATTCAATGAATTTTTCGGAAGAAATTTTAAATTCTCCATCGAATCAGATTTCAATGGATGTTTCGAATGTTATAACACCGCATCAATCGAAAGTTCAACAACAAACAGAGAAACGAACGAAAAAATGGTCGATCGATGATTTTAACATTGGTCGACGTTTAGGCGAAGGTTCTTATTCAACTGTTATACTTGTCGAAGAGAAAAAAACCGGCTTTCTTTGTGCACTAAAAGTTATTAAAGTAGATCGAATTCAAATTTCGAAAATTCATTGTTATTCTTCTTCTTTTTCTCTCTCTCTCTCTCTCTCTCGAAGAAATCCATTATTCGACAATATCAACAAGAACATCAACTGATTCGAGAACTCGAAATTCATATGCGTCTTTTTCATAAACACATTCTTCGCATGTACGATTTTTTCTATGATTCCAATCGTATTTATGTTATACTTGAATATGCAGCTAATGACACATTAGCATCCTATTTGAAACGTCATCAATCTCTGGATAATATTCGAACAGCAACATTTATCTATCAAATAGCTGACGCATTAAATTATTGTCATAGTTTGAAAATCATGCATCGAGATTTAAAACCAGAAAATATTCTTCTGGGACAATTTCATGAAATAAAATTAGCCGATTTTGGTCTTGCATTACATTGTCCGAGTTCACGACGAACACAATATATTGGTACAATGGATTACATGGCGCCTGAAGTGATCGAAAATGAAGATGTTAGTAATGGAGATCTTTCAAGTTCGTCTGCTGATTCAACTGTGACGAAAATACCTAGTCCATACGAAGAATTAGCTGACCTATGGAGTTTAGGTATTATTACCTATGAATTATTAGTTGGTACAACACCGTTCTATGATTCGGATTTAAATATAACAAAGAAACGTATTTTATCATGTGATTATACTATTCCGGATAGTGTACATAGTGATGCAACGCATTTTATAAATCATTTAATAAGATATGATCGACATCAACGTTTAACAATCTCGAATGTTTTTGAACATAATTTCATTCGAACATTTGCACAAACCAATTATCTCAATGAAACATTTCATCAAATAGCTACGAAGCACCATTCTCAAAATAAAACTTGTTAATTGTGTTATAAACGATAAACGAATTGTCAGATGTATTTTTTTTTTCTTTTCGAAGAATGTTATTTGTACATAGAGACCAATAAATATATATATTTACTATTAAATTGTTCTCTATCGTTATTAGTATTTAATGTTTGCAAATAAAACAAAAAAAACTCGGTTCGATTTCAAATCAAGTTTTATTGATTTCTTTTTTAAAAAAGACAAAAATTCAGAGAAGCAGCACTACGAAGGATTTCCATAAGAGGACCATCGGCAGCCATCCAAGCAACTTTAGCTTTGTCCATAAATGGAATGTCACAGAACGAAAGTTTTGGTCGTGTTTCATCGGGTCGTTGATAACATGGAGCATGTGAATCGAAACCGAACGTTTCAAGTTGTTGACATGTTGGATAATTTTGTTGTTGAATAGCGAATTCGTACAATTTCGTTTGTAAACAATGACGTGTTGCATCTTGCCATGCTTTATCCGAGAAATCATCACGATTTTCAAGATAAATTTCACAGAAATGATTAGCAAAATTCAATGCATAACCATCGTGACCGCATGGCATGATTTTTTCGAATTCTTTATAGAACGAACATGAACGATCGCTGATAGTTGTATTCAATCGAATGATTTGTTGTTTGATACTATCAGGAATGACTGTTGCTTGGATAAAGATACCGAAAACAACGAATGGAAGAATATAGAGAAGCATAGTTATAAGATTTTCTTCGTACGTAATGCAAAAGGAGCATCGTTTACTAGTATCAATTCGATTTTTATAGTTTCAGCTTTGTACTTTATTCGACAGATCGAATTACTTTTAATCGATTTATTTCATCATTAAGTACATCATTGTGTCATTCTATTCGGCTTTTTAGTGCAAAATCTATGCCTTGACGTATTTTAAATCCATTTCAATCAACAGTACATTGAAATTAGTTCAATCCAAGGTTTTACAAGAATAAAGGATTTAGTATTTATAAATTTCTCGTTTTACTAGAACACTTGTCTGCTATCTATAGACCTCTGTCGGCAAGCCTTGGAAATGGTTGAATCTCACATTCACTCATTATTATTATATTGCTTGCTGCCAATGTCTTGTCTCATTTAATATGAATGAATCAGAAGAAGTTTTAATCTCGCGTAATTAACGAACTATCTGTCTTCTAGCACATCATTTTATATCTAAGTCAATGAACAGCAGAATGTTGTGCAATCGTAAACAATATTTTCGATTTACTGTGGATTTTTTTCGTCAATCTCGACGTTCATTTACTCCGAAACGTCATCTAGAAGATTTAAAACAAATCTATGATCTTCTCAAAGAAGAAACTCTTAGTAAACTTTTCCCGAATGACTCCTATTTAAAATAAAATCGAAAACTTTTTCGTAGCTTCCACAACTTCTTATTCCGAAGAAATGAATCCAAATGGAATTTTTCCAAACAATGAATTAGATTTACAACGAATTAAAGTTTATGGCTTTGATTTTGGTGTGTAACTTTTTTTTATTATGAAGTAGCAATATTAAAATTCAATCCTATTTAGATTATACATTAGCAAGATATAAACCAACATTACATTCATTAATCTACGATCATGCTAAAAGTTATCTTGTGAAAAAACTTCGAGTAAATTAATAAAAAATAAGATCGACTGAATTTATGATTTCGTTTTTTAAATTTTAAGTATCCGGATCAATTAATGGAATTTCGTTATCGACCTGGTATGGGTGCTCGAGGTCTTCATTTAGATATCAAACGTGGTTGGTTGATGAAAGTTGACAGTTATCATAATATTCAACTTGGAACTGTCTATCAGTAAATATGTTTATGATCATCGATTTGAGATCACATGGAAATGTTTTTCTTTCTTCGTCTTGTTGTTAAGTGGTATGCGTCAAGTGCCAGATGAAGAAGTTATTGCTGCACATCGTGGAACGAAATTATCTGTCGAAGAAGTCGGCTATCTTGGGATGACAACAAATATGTTTCAATTTGTCGATATTTTTTCTATACCTGAAATAACTATTCTACGAGATGTCATTCAAGTAGACAAAATCAAATCAAAATAGAAAAAATTCAATAGATTTCTTCTTTTGATCTAGTTTTTTGTTGATAATAGTATTCCATTCGGTGCTGAATATGTTCATTATGACGTTCGAGTATGTTTGTCTCGTAGAGAATATTATAATATTGACATTCGTTAATAAACAGGAAGCCGTTGGTTCCTTTCATAAGACCGGCATGATGCATCAATTAGTCGGTCAAGACGTTGGTAAAGTATCGATAGATTTTATAATAAATCATCAATTTTTGGATTTTTTTCGTTTTATTTAATTAGGCACGTATTTCGAAGAGAATGTTCGATTGAAATCTTGTCTCGAACGTCTTCGAAATGCTAATAAACAATTGTTTTTAATCACAAATAGTGCCTACTGGTATGTCAATCGTGGTATGACGTATTTACTCGGAAAGAATTGGCAGGAATTCTTCGATCTTGTTATTTGTCAAGCGAGAAAACCATCGTTTTTCGGTGCACAACGAAGGTGAATTAAAAGAAGCAGAAGAAAAAACGAAAGTCTATACGATGAATATTTGTTCTTTAGACCATTTAGAGAAATTAATATTAGCAATAATTCGAAATCTTGGGATCGAGTTCATAAATTACAAAAAGGAAAAGTTTATGTTGAAGTAAACGGATTTGAAAATATATTTAAAAGAAACTTTATTTGATTCAAAGGGTAATCTTACAACTCTTGTTGAAATGACACATTGGACAGGACATGATGTTCTTTATATTGGCGATCATATTTATGGTGACTTAGCTGTAAGTGAAATTATCAACAAGGATCGTACGTGATTGCGTGTTTGTACTTTTTTTTTCTAGGATTTATTTTTAACGCACGGATGGAGAACAGGTGCTATTTTAGAAGAAGTCGAAGTATGTTTGAATTGGTTTTTTGTTACTTAAACAATGTTGATTTGCCAAGGATGAAATAAATGTGATAAATTCTGATGCTTTTCAAAAGACGATTCAATGGGTAAACGATTATTTCTATCGAGTCCTTGACTTTTTTTTAATCATTTCATTTTCGTAGCTTAACGTTCTTCAATGGCTAATCGATCAATTACAAGTAAAATACTATCTTATTGACTTTTTGTTTTCATAAAATATTCTTTTTTGACTTTTTAGATGGTTCCAGGTCCTGAAGCCGATACACTCATGAAAAGTTGGGTTGCCGAACGAGAAGAAGAACGGTAGATTTGTGACAAAATTTCAAACCATATTTATATATATGCCTTATCTATGATTTTATTTTTGATAGAACAAAATCTCGAGATTATTTTAATCCTTATTTCGGCTCTGTATTTCGTACATATACGGTGCCAACCTATTTCCATCGACGTTTAGCGCGCTTTGCTGATGTTTATACATCGAATGTTTGTAATTTCTTGAATTATCCGGTAAAACAAATAAAAAATAGTCAATTTTCTATCGAAACTAAACCTATTCGTTTATTATTTAGCTTGATTATATATTTTTTCCTCGTCGTATGGCGTTACCACATGAAAATGTCTTGCCAACACCCGATATTAACTTATTATTAATGAAAGCCGCCCAAGAAGCAATGCGATTTGAAACTAAAACCTAATCAATTATTCTTTACTATTATTTTTTTAATCTTACATAAACAAACAGAAAAAAAACTGGAAATTTTGTACTTTAACTATCTTGATGTTTTTATTATTTCTGTTGTACTTGATTTCGTTTATGAAAACAGTCAACATGCTAGATGTAGTTTTCAGATAATAAAAAAAGAAACATATGATGTATGCAATTCTATTTGATCTCGATGGTACATTAGTAGATTCGGATCCAATACATTTCGAAGCTTGGCAAATTATTCTCCATGAATTGAATGTTGACGCACCTTTAATTGATCGAGACTTTTTTGATAAACATATATCGGGTTCGAGAATAAAATGATTTCATTCGGATTTTCGATGTTTTATCTATGAAATCTTAGGTCGATTAAATGCAGATATAACACGAGAACTTCTATCGCATTTATCCGATGATGAACAAGCAGCGATATCTGATAAGAAAGAAGCATTATTTCGGCAATTAGCAAAAGAAAAACTTCAACCAACGAAAGGTTTACAGAAAATAATTGAATATATTGAACAGAATCGATCAAAATTGAAAATCGGTATGACAAAAAAAAAGAACGTTGAAAACTACAGAAACAAATCGTAACTTTCGCTCTTGTCAAGGTCTAGGAACGAATGCTCCTCGATTAGTTGTCGATTTTGAATTGGGTGTAGTCAATCTTGGAGAAAAGACATTTTTCGATGCAGCTCTTATTGCTGAAGAATTCGGCATTGGTAAGAGTTTTATTTTCATTTTTCAATATCCTAAAGTTACTTTGTAATTCCTTTTTCTATAGGCAAACCTAAACCAGATATTTACATTGAATTAGCTCGACGTTTAGGTGTCGATCGAAAAAATTGTATAGTTTTCGAAGATTCAACATCCGGTGTTCGTGCTGCGGTTGCTGCTGGAATTAAATGTATTGGAATCTTAACATCAGCAAAGAGGGAAACTCTCGAACAACATGGAACATGGCGAACCGTAAACAACTTCGAAGAAGTTGATCTAGATGAAATTTGGAATACAATTGAATCACAATAAATTTTTCTTCGTTTTTTTTTCAAAGAGTAAGAACACAATATAGGTGATTATCTTTTATTAGATTTTAGAGATATGTTTCTCAGCTGATTCTATATGTGATTATTATAGAATAAAACATATTATTAAAACATACACCCATAACTACAAATTCTTTGATTTGTTCGGACAGAATCGACGGCGTTTGAAATTCGTAAATATCATTTTGCAGATATTTTCCTTGAATTATTGTTTGATCATCGATTTGCAATTGTACATCACGAATAAAAGGAGCACGAATGAGAATATCAGTTGGAAACGATTCTTTGAATAGAATACCATTCACTGGCTTTATTAATTGACAACGAAATGTGTTAAAAACATTTGTTGTTATTGGATAGAAGACAAGCTCGTTTTTCTCATCAACATGAGTATCAAATCGTGCCGCCGTAGCCCATGGTTTATCATGTTCTGTATCTAATACCCATATAAACAGTCGATGATGACCGAATGTCGATGGCGAATGATAGCATTCCCATAGACAAGTATCATGATTGTATTGAGTTAAACATGTTCCAGGATTTTGATTTGGTTCTATATGATCAACAGTCATTCGAAGACGAATAGAATTTGGTGCACGAAATATTAATTTCTTCGGACAATCGGAGATAATATCAAGTAAATGCATATGAAAAGGTGACCAAAAACGCATCGTTCTCTTTCTTCTTTTACTTTCTAATGGTTTGTAATTTGATGTCAGTAACTCGAGTGAGTTTTGCCAATTTCTTTTTTTTTTGTTGATATATTTATATGTGTCGGTTATTTGATGATATAGAGTAAGAAAAATAAAATAAAACGAGAAGAAAAATAGTCGAAGAAGCGACAACAACATTAACAACTCTTTTTTTTGCAATATTATCCATTTATTTAAAAAAAAATGTCAGCTTTTTTTTCTCACTTTTCTATTCGAATAACAAATGAGACGGCAGCTGCTCAATATTATTCGCAACAAAAAATACTAATAAAAAGATTTCTTTCTCTCTCTGTTTGTTGCATTAGTTCATAAATATGACAAGTTAATTTTCCAATTCAAGGGTATTCATTCTCTCTAATGGATGTTTTCGATGCACTTTTACTGGCACTAAAATTAATCATAAATAAAAAGAACACTTTCTTTTGCTCTTCAAATAAATCTTAAACGTATGTTTATATAATTATTTGATTATATTCGGATTTAGAATAAAACCAAATAAAAGGCCAATCGAGAATGAAAACTATCTATTTCAATGATGAATCCAAGCGATTAGAGAGATTCAATTGAATTCCCTTTAGGCTCGTTATTATCATCATCGTCATCACAAGCAACAAGAAAATGCCAATTATATATTTTTGCTTTCTTTCTTCATTCAGTTTTCCTTTTTTTCCTCTTGATCGTATTGTTCTCTCTTCCTGTATTCGATTCAAATCATGTGTAAATTTTTTTTCTCTTCTTTTTTACCATTATGTTGCTCGTTCGGTCATTGAACACGATTGGAATATAGTTAAATTGAATGACATGAATTGTTCAAGTAATCATATTTACAAATAAGATAAACACTCTCAAAAGTTTAATAAAAAAATGACATGAAACTTTTTGTCTGTCCTTTTCTTTGATTGCTTGTGTTATTGACGAATATGTTTTTTGAAAATTGACAAGGACAATGAAAAACAATTATATCGTCTGATTTCTTTCGATCAAACTTCCGCATTGTTGCTGCTATTTTCGACGGCATAGTTCGACGTTCGCTTATTCAATAAGTTAATTGAGATTTCGAGCAATGTTCTATCCCTTTGCTTCCGCTTGACGAACAATCTGGTTGATTTCAACAATTATATTAGACACATCCTTGTAATTTTCTTTCGTTTTCATAAGAATATTGTCAAGGTCTTTTCAAGTCAAAACAAAATAATCGAATTTTCATACGATCAGATTGAACAATAATGATACAACAACACACAAAAAAAAGGAATCATCGCAAAGAACAAAGAATCAAATGCAATGATGCAATCCTTCATGTTGTCCACTGATCAAAGAGCATACCCTTGAGACGAATATAAGGCCATATAGTAGCAAGTCTACATGAAATAGAAGAACTCCCTTAAGAACATTTCGTATTGATTGAGTATCGGAACAAAGAATCGGAACAATAAATTAAAAAAAAAACATTGACCTTGAATAAGTCAATCGTAATTTACAAGTTTACGTTATCTTTCATGCATGTCATTTCAATAGTAAATAGATACAGATGCAACGAGAATACAATTCTCTGTATATTCTTCTTCTTCTTCTTTTTTTTTTTCATTCATTTGTTCTTTTCTCGAAGCCATGCTCATAATGATAACTTATATTTATTCGATAGTAAGTGAGCTTTTCCTCGAGGGGTGAACACCGACAATGATGATTGACAAGCACGTCTTTCAGTTCGTCTTCTCGGAGATTTACTAAAGAATGAGAGTGAGCGTACGATAGTCAAGGTTGTTGACAATTAGGAATAACTGTGTAAACCCGAAAAGAACAAGAAAAAGAACAAAAAAAAAACGGCATATTGTATTTTTACGATTTTCTGCATTATTAGGCAATTGATCATTGAATGTATATATTTCTGTGTCTGTCTATTCTTTTTGCATTCTTTACTTTTCAATTTACATTTGTTTATGTGTTCATATTCATGTCATCATCACTATCACGATTATCCGGTTTGTTTCTCTCTTTCTCTATCATTGGGATTTTGTGTCTTATGCTACTACTGATTCTTTATTTTTTTGCTATTCTTTTCGCTTTGAAGAGATTTTTCAAGCAAGAGAGAAAGCGAGAGAAAGCGAGAGAAGAGGAAGAGAAAACGAGAGAAGAGAAGAGAGGAGAGAAAAAGAGAAAGAATAAGCAAAATAGAACTGTTCAGTTCCATCGTTCTCCTTCACTCGTTTGCTTGCTCACTATAATTGGCATGAAAATGCTCCCTGGGTGGTAGATGAATTACATCCACACACGCAAAGAATTATTAGACTACAACCATACTAATTTTCATAACAAAAAAAAACGAGAAGAAGAAGACGTAAACGACAGAGAGATTTAAACATCAACAACAGTAAGCAATTATCTGGATATCTTAGTTACATACACAATCGACAAGCATGAACTACGAATGGTTACCATTGTTGCTTTGATCTTTTTTATTTGTACTATATGTAAGTAATATGTGACACATACCATTTTATAATTAATTTTATCTATCTAACACGTCCGTAGACTACGATGATGATGATGATGACGCAGAAATAGTTGATAGTATGTTAAGCACTGTATGCAAATATGCGATAATTTTTGACTAACCGACCGAGTAACGAGTAGCGTGTTTTGTATATTCAATGAATGTCAATTTTATTAAAGTTTGTTTTGTTCTTTTTCTTTTTCATTACTTTAGACTTTGTACAGTTGTAAACATTGATTAAGTAGATAGTTTGACTTTAGATAAAAGAGTTTGACCATCGAATATATAGATAAGTTCTGTTGATGTCAAACAAGATAATCAGTCATACTTGTCGTTTTGTCTTCCGTTTTATTTATTTCTTTTGCTTTAACATATTCATCATTAAGAGTACCATCATGCTCTATCTTTGTATTGTCGGTCGAATTTCAGCGACATATTGCTCAAGTGATTCGTCAAACATTTATAATGTTGAGAGAATAACAGTTCGAGAGACAGTTTCAAGTGGGGTGGAACAACTGACTATAGCTTGAAGCATTTCGCGTGTTTGATTTCAAAGGAATTAACGTGGAATGTGTAGATAATCAAAGTCTGTGATCTGTCAGCAGAAGAAAAAAAAACAAAAAAGGAGCTAGATTACTATCTTTACCTTCATATTTCTATTTCCTATGAAATCTATGTCAAATAATTGAAGGAAAAAAAGCAACAACAGTAGACAATTTAATGTCCGGTTTACATTATCTGTTAGTGACAAATTTTCATTAACATTGTTGTTTTTTCGTTTTGATTGTTTTTTAATATGTTGATCTATATTTTTTGTTTCTAGGTGCTCATCGTGCTGTTGCCATCGAGCAAAAATCAATCGAACAGGAATACACTATCACTAGTGTGCCTATGCAATCTGTTGTATTACCATGTAAAGCTGCGTTACCACATAAAGAACCGAGAGAAGTACGAAATCATGAATAATCTCATTCACAATTCAATATATGCATACGTATTCTAGGTCATATGGTATAAATTAAGTCAATCTAGTCCTTCAACACCGCTCAGTGTCAATGAACGATTAATAACAAAAGATCCTCGTTTGGGTGTCACTCATTATAGTCATGCTTACGGATTTTCACCTGCTAAGTGGGATTTACATATAACTAATATACGTATATCCGATGCAGCTCTTTATCAATGCCATGTTACATTCAAAGATAATAAAAAGTCCATTCGATCAAATGTGAAACTTCATATCGAAGGTAGAACATATTCGGAAAGTCTCAAATGTATACTCAATGTTTATGCGACGAGAAAGAAAACAACAACAGACACACACATAGATATCTAATAGACAGAAACGAGATAATCACGGTCGAATAAAAATATTAGAAGAAAAAAAAGATATCGACAGAGAAACTTATCTTAATTATACGATAGAAAATAAACGAGCGTATTTTTTTCTACTAGATATTATTGTTGATATTCAACCCATGGATATTCTTGTTTCAATTGGTGAAACAGCACAATTTTCATGTAATTTCACTGGAGAACATCGAGTTCATCAAGAAAAAGTAACATGGCTAAAAGGTAATTGTTTCTCGATGCGTAAGAAAAAAAAAACGAACTTACACATTTGTTTTCTGTGCTTTATTTCCTAGATGGTAAATCACTTGTTGCCGCCGATTCAACCCGTGTGATAACATCAACTGAATTTCCTAATATAACAACAACAACTCTTAAGATCCTTGTTTCACATGTAAATGATAGTGGTTCATATCGTTGTTCGAATGGTCGTAGTGCAAAAAGTCGAGAAGCTAAACTTCATTTACGCGATACGAATCAACAAGTATCTGCTCGTTCATTATCGTCATTAGCATCAATCTTATTTTTAAATCGAACAGTGTTTTATTTCTTTGTTTTTTCAGTTTTTTTTCGTTGTATTCGATAGATTATAATATAGACATATATATTGAACATCAAAAATGCAAAGGAGAAAAAAGAACGAACGCTTTTATATACATATCTCAAATCAATGCTGATGTAATTACATCCATGTAAAAAGGGAATCGATATCTTATCTGCTTTCGTTTACTTATTCTATTGACAGAATTTTTATAGACAAATAATAAGTATATAACAATTCACTCACATACATACTGTGTGTGTTTATTCAATTGAATACAACCTTGGGAGTGACATTATTTTTATTTGAAAGAGATATTCAATAGAACAACCAATTAGACTTTGAATACAAAAGGAAAATACATGATCGCTTCTCTATTTCATAGCTAATAGCATTTTGTTAATGCATAATCATATGACACCAGTGTCACTAAAGTTTCTTTCGTTTTCTTTTTTATTTGACACTTGCACAGCTGATGACTATAGTCATAATAATAATTATTATAATGAATAGTGATGTCTAAGATTTTGAGATAAAAGGAAGATCAAATAACCTATTGAATGAATACATAAACGATTATATCGATTGCATAAGATAATGACAAAGATATATTTTTTTTTTGAAATAAGCTAATATGGTTTCTGTTAAATGATGGAGACAAACATTGCAATTTGGGCTTTTTTTTCTTCGTCTTTATTCATGATTGTATTGTGATATTCCAAAAGCAAGGAAGGAAGCGAGCACTCCGGGTTATTTGACAGTGATTAGAATATATTTCCATATATTTATTTCTTTCTTCGTTGTTTTTTATATCAAGATTTATAAATAAAAATTCGGTACGTTAATTTACGAGTTGTTAATTCATAAAAGAGCGCACACGCCTAGACACAACAAATCAATAGTTTGACCTGTACTTCTTATTGTTAAACAAAAAGACAGAACATGTCGTTCTTGTTTGTATTCATCGGCTACAAACAAAAAGAAACCGTTTTCATTTAATATTATCTTTTACTTTCTTTCTTTTTTATGCAAAAATTCAAACAAAGAAAAACAACATTCAATCGGACCTTCCATTTGTTTTTGTTGTTGCTGCTGTTATTTGAATAAGTGAACGATGTAGAAAAAACAGAATGCAAGAGAAAGAGAGACGGAGAGAAACGAAAAATTATGCGATGTAGAAAAACATACTTTTATATCTACTTATACATGTATTTATTTTAAATTTTTCATTCAAAATTTTAATGTCTACGATTTGACGAAAGAAAAAAAGCGAAACTATATGTTATTTTTTGTGCTTTGAAAGAAGAAAAAAGTGGGACTGCAATAAGGTTATTCATTTCTGACAAGTAAGTATCGTATAAATAAGTAGAAATTTAAAAAGTTAATAAATAAATATTGAGTTTTAATCTATTTTCTTCAAAGAATGGCAAGTTATTCAACACACCATCGTTTATCATCAACACAATTCTATATGGAACATCGAAAACAACAAGCTCATTTGAAAAAAATTACTGAAATGAAACGTCATAGTGGCTTGGACAATGGTTCACCGTTTTCTCTTCCTCATATTCATCAAACATTTATTAAAAATTTAAATGAACAAAATGAACTCATTGCTAAACAGAATGAAATCAAATCAAAAAAATTACTCAATATAATGACAAGTAAACGAAAAGAACAATCACAACCTTTTCATCCTACGAATTCAACACCTCGTAATCAACCGTCATACTTCACGCATAGTAACGATGACTATGCTGAACGTATTACTAAAACAAAAGGAAGATATAGTGCACAAAATTGGAGAAAACAGTATGAACAACATAAAGGATATCTGAAATTACGTAAAGATAATCGAGTATTTACACCACTTGATATTGGAATTAATCGAGAACGTGCGACAAAAGTCAACTCGTTGGCAAATAGTAAAATAACAACACCAACATCGTCAACAGTAAATGTATGTGAAAAAAAATGAAAATGAACAAATAAGATGAATTTTTATTTTATATATATATATAATTGAAATAGAAGTCATATTTTATCAATAAATAATTTTAAAAAAAAAGTTTGGTTTATATATGAATTTTAATAGATTTTAATCGAAGTACGAGATTACTAAATTCCGTTCCTTGTGTTCGAGCAAGTTGTAGTTCGAGTTGTGATGGTTGTCGTTCACCTCGTGTTCCAGCTAATGTTCCTGCTCCTAATATATTCAAATAATAATAAAAAGAAATTTCAAAAAAATAATCAACAAACCATAAGGTGATCCGCCATGTACTTCATCGAGATTCATTAATGATTTATTTTTATAACCAAGTGGAACAAAAAACATTCCGAGATGTGTGAAAAACGGTATACACGACAAAGCTGTTGTTTCTTGACCACCACCAAGTGTTGCCGTTGAAAAGAAAACGCCAGCCTAAAATGATTTTCTATGTTGACGAATATTGAAAAAATCAACGATTTACCGGTTTGCCAATCAAAGCATCTGACAACCAATGTTGTCCGCAAGCATCAAAAAAGGTTTTCATTTGAGTTGGCATCGTACCGAAACGTGTTGGCATGCCAAATAGAAATCCATCTGCTTGTGGCAATTGATCTGGTCGAATTATTGGTATGTTTCGATTCTTTGGTGGTGCATGCATTTTCGCCAGAACTTCATCGGATAACGTTTCAGCTACTTGAAAAACTCGACAATAACAACCAGCACGTTCAATACCAACTTGAATACTTGATGCTAATTGTGCTACATGACCATACATTGAATAATAAATAACGAATATGACCGGACGATCCTAGTTGCAATGTGTGACAACGAAATTCATTTCAATTTCAATTGTGATTGACTTACAGATTGATAATTACGAAGATTCGATGGAAAGATATGAGTCGAATGAGTTCTATTGTAGTCTGACATACGAACAAATTTTCTATATAGAAACGAAAGTGTTTCATGAAAAAAGCTTAGTCAAATCTACCGTTGAGGTGAACGATTACTCGAATGAGACCTTGTGATCAATACCGGCATATTTGTCACGAGAGAGAAAAAAAGAGGTACGTTAGTGTTGATAATTATTTCACTTGAAGTTTTTCTTTCAAACAAGTATCTATGGATGAATGATCGAATACAACCGATGGATATTTAGTGATCATACGAGAGTATTATACGTATATTGACAGGTAATTCTTTTTGCCTTGATGGGAGATTTGAAGTCATTTTTTAGATCGTTTTTCCTGTACATACGTATCATAGTACAAAATCTATCAAAAAAAAAGAGAAAGAAATGAAGAAAAAAGATGAATGGATGAATAGAGAAAGAAAAACAGCACATTAAAGCAAACAGCTGTATTCAAGCTGTCAATATTGATTCTTGAGAACGATGTATGCACCTTTTTTTCATGAGATTTCAAGTGTCTCAACTACAGACTGAAGTTCATTAGTAAATCATGTTTATCAAAATCGAAAACTAGTACAGTAATACATATAGTTTGATGACATTCAATCGTATTATGTTGTTCGTTTTCTTGTCAAGTCTTGATTCGATTTGACAGATTGTAAGACGAAGGTTTTTCTTCCATTTGATCAGTTTATTACAGAAAAAAAAAAGAAAAAGAAATACGATGCGGTTCAATGTTTCTTTACATGCATATGTATGTTCATTAATAAAATCAAATTGAAATCTTTAGCAAGCATAGCAAACATATGTTGAATCAATGTAGACAAACTCGAGAATATCAATATCGACTCTGTCTTGACATTCGATTTATTTCGTAGATATGTGTGACGAGAAAAGAAGTGCAATGATTTGATTATACACATAACAATATTATTTCCTCGAATGAATGCATAACTCGAATCCCTGAATAGTGTACGCGTACGCTGATCGTACGTCATCCTTTAAAAGCAACGAATGTAACGATGAACGCGAAAAGAAGAAGAGAAATAAGTAAAAGAAAAGGAGAAAAAAAGGTATATACGATGTTGATGATGGTAGTAGTGATATCTTCACGCAACTACATTCATACCAACCGATCGCTTCAAGTATATATTATATACATATACATTTATATATGTATGTACGTTAGAAAGAATAAGGTTGCCAGTAAAACGTACCAGCTGGAACAAGAAAAAAAAAGAACACGTTCTATGGTTTTTCTTTACTTTTTTGTCTTAATGCAAAAATATGACGACAGCTGCCGATAGACCATCGTCTCCTCGTTACTGCTCCAATCGACCACCAGTTTCTTTTTCATCATATTGTTTCTATAGTGATACTGGACTTATGCATCGTTCTCTTGGTAAGTGTGTTATTCGATATCATTCTATTCATGCTTGTGTTATTATTCAAATGATTTGCATTGATGCGAAACAATAGAAAAGCAAAATAGGTGAAGAACAAAATAAAAGTATATTATACTGATACTATTCGTGCGTTTTTTTCTTCTTCTTCTTTACAACATGTTCGATCAGACTAATTAAAACAATAAAAATGTTTTATTAATTATTTTGTGTCGACAGAAAATCGATACATTTCTACAAGAACGTTTTGGTTTCTCGATGAATAAATAAATATAAATAATATCATTCGAATTCAAATAGAAGTAAACGAAACCGAGAAGGAGACACCGATCTCAATTTCCTATCGAGTTAATTATCAACTCAGAGATTTCAATCTGTTATTCAATAGGTTTAAGTATTTTAAATCCTCAATTCATCTCGTTTGATATTTTTTTTTCTCTTCTTTGAATTTATTCGACGAATTACTTGTTAATAACATCTGTTTGTATCTCTAGTGTCTATATGTATGTGTTAGTCAGTCAGACACTATATTCGTTCTTTCTTCTCGTTTTTCTCTCTCTCTCTCTCAGTTAATTTAAGTCACTTTCACATGGTTTGTTTGCTTCTGTTGTCGTTCAATGCATCATAAAAAACATGAAACTCGTCATCAGTCAGTATCATCACCATCAACATCGTCACAACATTATCGATTGGCAACAAGATCTTCAACACTTAAACTAAATAAACAAATCAAAGTCAAACGATTAGTTAAAACGTCTCTTTCGAAAAACGGTATTTTCTTTTTCTTTTTCTTCTTCTTCTTTTCGATCTTCGCGTTTTTTTCTTTCTCTACTTTTATCTCTTTCGAAAATTTCTATCTTGTTTCGCCTTGAACCAACCGATAGATATCATCGTAGGTCATCAGTTGGATATCGATTTTCGTCCAATAAATATCTATAGATTTAATTATTTTAATGCAGATCATTATCGTTCGTATATCTATTATTAATATATTTACAATTGATATCAATGATGCATTTCGAATCTAATTCTTTCTTTTTGATTAGTTTTTTTTCTTCTCTTTTTTTAATACATATCATATGATAGAGAAGATCGATGCCACATGGCTATTTTTTCTCTCTCGAACAAACCGTTCTTCATCTACGAGAGTGCAATAGAAAGAGAAAAAAACTGAGAATGTAACGATGACTGTGTCTATTCGAGAATAATCATTAGTTTAAGTGTACAAACAGATGTATATTTTGTTCGATTACGTTTTTTGTTTGCATGATAGTATAGATTTAAGTTTAAATACGATAGCTGACTAACTTTCAAGGTTAATACTACCTTCTACATTTTGTCGAGGTTCACCAGGTGACTATTTCTTTCATTCTTTTTTCCTTTCTCTCTCTCTCTCTCTCTCTCCCTCCCGTTCTTCTCTGCTCTCTTATGCTCTTCGTTCTTTTATGTGGTTATAAATTACATATCGTTAGGTTTTCATTTTTCTTCTCATTTGATCTAGTTTATCAATCGTTTAGATGAAACTCGATTGACAAATAAACGAGTTACTGAATGCCATCAACATTCTACACCTTTAGCAATATCCGGCAATCCTGCCTTATTCACTCAAACTTCTCAATCCTCGATATCTTCTCCAATCTTTATCAATCGTCGTAGACCTCCAAGTACCTCCACCATGACATCCTATTCTGCATTGAAACGTAAAGCTCAACGATCTGACGTATCATCGAATACATCACGGGTAGAGTTTTCTTTGTTGCTTTTTTTTTGATATTATCAAGAGTATTTTCCTTTCTTTTTAAGTTTCAAGTTAATCTCGAACATGTCCTTGGATTTACTTCTATATCTAATTCAGTGGTTAGCCAAGATCATTCAACAATAGCTTATGCTGCTGGGTAAAACTTCTTGCTTAGTTTTGTGTGTGTGTTTCAAATGTTCATTTTGATAGTTCAACTGTTGTTCTCTATGATATTCAAACACAAAAACAAGATTTTATTATAAATACAGCTCGAAAAGCGATAACATCATTGTCACTCTCAACCGATGGACGATATTTAGCTACAGGCGAAGTAATTTACAGAGATTGTTTATACTTTTTTTGGTAAATTTGACCTGATTTCAGGGTGGTCATGATCCAAAAGTTCGTGTTTGGGATTTAACTGGTGATAAATCGACTTGTATCGAATTAGGCGATCATAAATTTGCCATTGATTGTGTTGTAAGTTTAATTAAAATAGAAAAGACAAACTAATATTTTCCTGTAAACTAATAAAAATATTTTCATTTTTCCTTGGAAATCATTTTCTAAATGAAGTGAAACGGAAGAATAAATTCATTTCGGAAATGAAGTTTATTCGACCGTGTGACCGGGAAGGAAGATAACTTCCGTTTTATTTGGTTGCGTTTTTTCTTTGTAGTGTTTTTCACCTAATGTCGATCGTCTTGTCTCAATTGGATCTCTGCATGATGGAAATATTTATGTTTGGAATTGGAAAGAAAAGAAAAAACTTGCGTCAAACAAATGCACATGTGCAGTATGAACAAAAAAATAAATAAAATTTAAGATAAATTCGTAACCATTTGTTTTCTCTCTCTCGCTCTCAAGATTCGTCGAGTTGCATTTGCTGAAGATGGAAGTTATTTTGTTACAGTCGGAAATCGTTATGTTAAATTTTGGTATTTAATGTCAACATCATCAGTATGAATATGAATAACTTGAAAAAACGAAATTAATATGAATTTGTTCTAGTTGGAAGTCATGCCATTACGTGGTCGTTATGCGATCTTAGCTGAACGTAAAGATAATTTCTTTACGGATGTTGTTTGCGGACGAGGTGATTGTGCCGGTATGACTTATGTTCTCACATCGAATGGACTTGTTTGTCAATTCGATGAACATCGACAAATGCGTGGCGAACGTGATCTTCAAGTTGAATTTTCCTTTTCAAATGAACAACATTTTATTAATTAAATTTTCTTAGGAGAAAACGAATTGTCTCGCTATTGGCGATTTGTATCTCGTCGTTGGTTGCGCCAAAGGTGCTGTCTATATTTTCTCTCCTCAAACACTCGATTATATTATGTCTGTACCATTACCACATTATCTCGGTGTTGATATTGGTTTTATAACATCGATTGAGTAAGAACGAAGCAAAGACTCTGTTGAATAAATTGACTATTTCTTTTCTTTTTTTACTAAAGACAAATGATTTATCCTCAACAACAACAGAATCTCTCATTTCCTGATACAATTGCCGTTTGTTTAGATGAAGACAAATCATTAGTAAATAAATCATTTCTTAAATAAATTTCCGAAAGAAGAAATCATTTGTTCGTTTTAGTTAACATGTTTCTATAATGATCACACAATTTACATTTGGGACATTGAAAATAAACGAGCAGTTAAAAAACGAGATTCACATTTATATCATTCGGGTTGTGGTTGGGGAATTGAAGTATGTGTTTGTTAAAAATACAGAATAATTTTACGTTTTTTTTGTGATGTTTAGACATACTCTCGAACGAGTAGTACATCACCAAACCTTCGAACATTATCATGTATAACATGTTCATCGGATAATACGATTCGTTTTTGGACATTAAATTCATCAGAAATCGATCTCACATCGTCGAATATCTTCAGTAGACAATTAATGAAAATTGTCTATTTAGATGATGATTTTTCGAAATTATGCGACAGTCAAACAACGCAAGGTTTGATTAAATTGATTCAGTTGTTTGCAACTAGAGCTTTTATATTTATAGATCGTCCAGAATTTGTACCAAAGATAGGCGGTCGTTCAATGAAAATCCATCCCGATGGTGTTTCATTAGCCATTGGCGATCGTAATGGAAATATACGTATATTAAATCTCGAAAGATTCGAACAAACTGCTCTTGTCGAAGCACATGACAGCGAAGTACTCAGTGTCGATTACGCTCACTCATCATCGTTAGGTTTGTTTCGTTATTTTTTTTGTTCAATAGAAATCAAATCGATAAATTTCGTAAATTCAAAGGTGTCACTTTTCTTGCATCGAGTAGTCGCGATCGTTTTATTCATATATTCGATGTAACAAAAGATTATCAACTTGTCGCCACATTAGACGATCATTCAGCAGCAATAACTGCTGTTCGGTTTACATTTTCATCGATTACATCCAATCTACAATTGATTTCTTGTAGTTCAGATAAATCGTTAATTTTCCGTTCGATTACCAAAGTAAACTCATCGAATCGAATTGAATTTCTTCTTTAATTGATTGTTATTTCGAATTGATAGAATGAAAATGGCAAATATCAATTCATACGTTCGAATAACATCGTTGAAAAGCAAACATTCTATGATTTAGCCATTGATCATACGCGTGAACTTGTCAGCACGGCATGTCAAGATCGAATGATCAGGTTAAAAGAAAATGTTCATTTTTTTGTTTTTGATTAACAAACGAAGATCTTCAATTTTTAGAATTTATAATTTACAAGATGGCAAACGTGTTCGAACGTGTAAAGGAACGATCGGTGATGAAAATGGTTATTTAGTTAAAATTGATATCGATATATCAGGAAGATATTTTGCAACATCATGTTCGAATAAATGCGTTTACATTTGGGATACGATAACAACTGAATGCATTGCTACACTTTGTGGACATAGTGAAATTGTTACAGATTTGAAATTTAGTCATGACGGACAGTATTTATATACGATATCGGGTGATAGGTAAGAAGAAATGAAAAATGGAAAGAAAATAATTTTGATGAGAAATTTTAGTTGTCTTTTCGTTTGGAATATTGCTGAATTGGCGATTGTACCAACACCATGTCGAGTTCAGACAATGAAATCATCGGATTTAGAAACGTAAAATGAATTCGAGAAGAAAATTGATATGTTTTGTTTTGTCTTGATTTAGAACTGAAACCGAAGAATCGATCTCACAAGTAAATTTTCGAATATTTTTTTTTGAATTTAAAGCAAAACAAAAATATACAATTTAGACACCAAGTATAATTGAAGAACATCAACTCAATTTCAAACGACAACGAAGTCTATGGGGATCAGTTGAACCATGTTTACCAGTTCGTATTTATTCTTCAAGATGAAATCAATTTATTCTACTATGTCTTTTAGTCATTCGAATCGAAATTTATTCGAACGAAATTACCTGATATTATCAATGACGAGTAAACAAAAAGTTTTTACCTCAAAACAGTCAATTACATATTTATTTCTAGCTCTTGCAATAAGATGTTTCAATCAATGAGTTCACAAGAAGAAGAATCAGCTTTTCTTGATGAAGGTTTTTGATAAATCAACTTTTGTAAAAAAAAGATTGACTTAGTTTTTTTTCCTTTGTATGTGATGTTAGATGATGATCAAACATTTTCAACAACAACGAATGATACTCAACAATTAACGAACGAAAATATCAATTCATTTTTTGCAGAAAATTATGATCTCGATAATATTGCAAATAATACGCTTATGAATAATGATATCGAATCATCGAATGATTCAAAACGAAGAAAAAGTGTTTCGGCACGGTACCGTTCGGTGACAAAAGAGACTATGTAAGAATTCATTCAAGTAGAGATTTCTTTGAGAGAGAGAGAGAGCGTGTGTTATTTAGGTCAATTGAAACAACGAACGAAGATTTATCTGCACATCCACCACCAATATCTCAACGACAGAATAAACCGGTTCGAGCGCCATCAACAGACACAAAAGTATTGCCAGCTAAACCTGCAGTTACACGAAAAACTCGTGGTAAATTTGATAATTTGATTTTAAAAAGACTAAAAACGAATCGTCGATATATTCTAGCTACTCGTACACGATCTGAAGACCGTTTTCGTGGTTCTTCTCTTTCTCTTCTGAATAGCACTGGTGAAACAACAACCACAACAACATCATCATCGTCTTCTTCTTCTCACTCGCAACTTCCATCCTATGCTGCACATACATCCAGTTCAATGAATAAACTTCGTGATGGTTCGCTGTCATCAACAACACCGCCTCCATCGTCCTGTTCGAATTCTTCGACAACTGTTGTTTCTCATCCTCGTCGTGTCCCATCAACTAAAACGATACCCAAATCTCGTTCAACACAAAATCTTGTTCTTCCAACAGCAACAGCACAATCAAATCAGCAACTAACAAAACCTTTGCTACCGCATCGGGTCAAAATCAATCGTATACCTCGACGTCCTCCAAATCTGCCCACAACCAATGCCATGCAAACTTCAACTTCTTCATCATCATCATCATCGAATAGTTCGTCTCCGACCAAACTTCAACAACATCTTACGGAAACGATTTCACCATCGAGTAAACTCGATAATTCAACAAATGATTCGATGCCTAAATGGGCACAAGATTGTTTCTATCGAACTGTTGTACTTGGTTTAAAACCATTACTTTTACAGGATATTCCATCATCACCGATTAAACATGCAACAAGTTCATCGTCTATTGAAAGTTCAGATTCACTGGAAACAACAAGTGAAGTCGTCGTTATCAATCAAAAAGATATTCAAATTCGACGAAGTTTATCAATACAAGACTATAAACAAATCGATACAACAAATAATAAAGAAAAGTAAGTTGGCATTTTCTTCGCAAATGAGAATCTATTTTGTTTACTCTAGTGAATCGATATTAAATGATCATCGAATGCCAATGATTAATCATCTGGTTACTGATTTAAACAAACACCTCAACGATTTAGAAAATCTTTATTCAACAGTAAGCAAAGAATATCTTACGATGTTAATTCTATTAATGTTTCGTTTTTTTTTCTTCTCTAAAGGTTAGTAAAAGTTCAGATAAACATGATTTATTATTAAAACAACATATTCAACAGATACTTAATGATCTTTTTACACGTATTACTAACTATCATCAACAGCAAGATCTAACTTCAACTGTTGTTAATGATTGAAAACTTTTCTTCTTCTTCTTCTTCTTCTTCTTTTTTTTATCCGGTTCTTTGAGAATTCGGTGATGTGTTCGCTTTTATTTTCAGGGATTTTTATTAACTACATTATGAAAATGTTCTCTTTTTTCTTCTTCTTCGTCTTCTTTGCTCTATTATTAAGAATCATATACGATTGTAAATACGATGTGTTTTTTTTCATTAACTGTTCTTTAGCATATTCATAACTGCTTGAGGGCTTTCAATAGTCTTGTCTACTGATTTCATGTATATTGTCAATTTTTATCATCATTTGACTAGCGAATGATGAACAAACTTCTTTTATCCTTAAACTATACGGGGTATTTTTCTTGATTGTAAAGCAGCAACGAGAACAAGAACATAATACAGACTATTTAATCTTGTCTAATGATTAAAATTAACGCGATATAAGATATCAACTAGATATATGGCCTCTATAAATAATTATAATCCCGCCGACAAACCGTCATCGGTTAAGTTTAAAATTGATGTTTTGACCTATAGGTACTTTGTAATTTCTAACAAAACACAGATAAAACATGTTTTGTTCTTAAATATTGAAAACAATAAAAAATGAAAATAGAAAAAAAAGTAAATTTTAAATAAGAGATTCACTGAAATTAGATTAATTTTTAAATTTGTTATTCATTATCAATGATGAGTACATCGCAGAAGTAATACTTCTGACTGTGAAGATACTCAGGAAAACTATAAATATATATAATTAATGAGCTTTTTATGTGTAGGCAAAGAAATTTATAGAAGAACTATAGTTTTTCTTTTTCTTTTTTTTCTGCATTTCAATATCATTAAGTTAAACAAAAGATTCCTCTCATTTCTAAGATTTTATATTACATTGAAGCAAAATTCAGCACATATGTATTCATTCTCTTTGTATCTAATTATTATTATTGGTATTGCTGCTTTTCTTACATTGATGATGCTATTTATATATTGTGTGCGATTGGTTTGTATACAACAACGATTATCAAGTCAACCGATGCATATTTTCGTCATAACTCAACCTCATCAGTCACAGTATTCTTCTGCATCTTGGACAAGAATAATGGAACAACAACCACCTTCGTATGATTCCTCTGTTGAAACACAACAGACAAATGCTACTTCGGAAGTATTTGAAATGAATGAATAAAACGTAGTCTAATTTTTATATTAATAGAATAAAAAAGAATCCGTGTTTAGAACATTTGTCTTCAATCAAAACTGAATCGTTATCATTTATTATAGGAAAAGAATTTTGCTTAACTATTACCAATAATTGCAGCTACAGAAAAATCAGTACATTTCTTTTGATTTGATTTTGTTCGATCGCATAAATGTTGTTGCGCTTTTTGATAATGAGTCATATGGAAAGTACTGTTTATCATTGTCGTATTCATAAATGATGGAAGAATGAAAGCATTATCCAATTCTTTATCAGCAAAACAACGACGTTTTCGTATTCGATCATTCAGATAGGAATTTGTCGATGTTAAAAATGTATTGCCAATGTGATTGTTTCTAATCTTTAGATTTTGAGTTTGTAGATCTTTTCAAACAGAAAACCAATATCTAAAAATCTCATATTTAAAGATCAATGTCTTACTTCGAATGATATTTCGTGTTATGGAACTTTTCTGTATTTGTTGTAGATTCTTTTGAATAGCGAGATGTTTCTGCTGAAGAAATATATTTGAATTTCTATATTTAGTATTATTATTCATCGTCAATACTGGTTTATTTGTATTCAACGTAATCTGTTGTCTATTGAAATGATAGTGCGTATATTCATTTATTATCCGAATTATAAGAAAAGAATTGTACCTGCGTAAAGCAACTTGTGCAGCCATGATTCGTTGTCGTTGAACAACTAGTAAACAATTTGTGCATATACAATCACGCCATCGACATAATTTCTTATGACCCTCAACAGATCAAGTTTGAGATATTATAAAAATCGTGTATATGCTTATCTAACTACGTACTTTCAAACAGGATACAACGCCATGATTACGACAACGAGCACATTTTGGTGTTCGTAATGGTTTTCGATTGCTATGATCAGTAGTTTTTGTTGTTTCATTATCAGAATCGAATTCTTCCGAATGATTATCTTCGTACATTATAAATCTCTAGAACGGAAAAACAAAACTATTTGAGGGTGTTGATGATAGAATGACAATCATCGATCTAATATCGATGATGCATTCGTATTTGTGTAGTCATATCATATAAAGAACAGTTGTAACCAGATCGATGATCAGTCTGAAGAACACATCAATTCTACCAGAAAGAATAGAGAAAATTGGCATGTGTTTACATATATACAATATCTGATTGGTGTGTGATACAAATCGACAAAGAACTATTGCTCTTGTCAAAGGACATGACATTGATCACGGCATTATCGATAGATTAGCATTCGATTACGTTTTGTTCTTTTAATGATGCACACATGTGTATAATTCGAAAGAAGACAAAGAAATTAGGAAAACATCAATCTTTTCCTATGTATAAAACTGTTAATCAAAAAAAGCGAAAGATCAAATCATTCGTTTGTTTTCTCGTCATTTTTTTGTAATTCAAAACGGTTGTTGATCGTTTATGAATACAATGATAACATTTCGGCAAATATCATCATCATAATTACCAAACAAATATATATATATATTTGCGTCTATCCATTTTTTATTCGAACAAATCATTGAATAAATTCAAATTTATTTTTCATTATGTTTAATAGTTAGTAGAAAAAGAAAAAGAAAAGCGATCTCTGTCTATATAAAACAGAGGCAAAAAAAGGGAAAGTAGAAGAACAAAAGGAAAGAGAGAGAAAAAACGAGAGAAGACGACAAAGGTTGTTTACAAGTTAGAGAAGGAATCAGTCAGCATTTAATAATGATGTTGCATATGAAACGATTTATGTTTCTATGGAAGACTGAGAGAGACAAAGAAGGAAATAGAAGACGAAAAATACAGCATGTTTAAATGTTCCTCAGTCATTACGAATTTTCTTTTGCATCATTATGCCGCATAATGTAGTGCTGTACAACAACATCAACAACAACAACAACAACAATAGTAACGAACGAAAGACAATCAAAAATAATTAGGTTGTATAGAAATGAACTATGGAAGACGAAAAACAAAACGAAACATGTGATTCATATGACTTAAGTGTAACTACTGAAGAACACATCGGTGATGAATAGTTAGAGATTGAATTAATACTTGTGTTGATTAATAGAGAGAAAAGAAGAAGATGATGATGACGAAGAAACAAAGATTAATGAACGAAAAGAAAAACAAGCAAACAGTTTTTCGTCATAGATCATATTGAACAAATGGGATATTGGGTGTATCTTCGGTAGAATGCATATCAGATGAAATTGGTTTACATTCGAGTCTAAAATTGAGAATTCAAATTATTAAAACAAATATCACAAAAAGAAAATCATATAAACATACATTAAATCAAGTAGTGTATTCATTGAATTTGACAAACCAGTCGTATGTCGATAGAGACATAAACGTTTTCTTAAATTATGTGCAATACGTCTTGCATCATTCAGTCGATCTAATAATTGCAAATAAACGGAACCATCTTCATGTTGTTGTTTTAAATATTCTTTTAATGAATCAACAATTTTTTGATAGAGTTCATTGACCGTCGATGACAACGGTGCTTGATGATAAATATAATCTAATTCACAAAAAGTAAAAAAATTCAAACATAACAACAACAAATGATTCGATTATCTACCTGTATTATTCGAATCAAGTAATAGAATCGATGACAGTGTTGCTGCAATGATCGAATCGATCTTATGATGTTTTAATGTCGATGCAAAATCGTATAATTGTTGTGCAACATCACCAAGTAAATAGTTGATTTGTATTTTATGAACAACAACACCTGAACAAAGAATAATACGATCGCCATCGACACGTGTTGCCGTTCGAAAAACAATTTGTTCTAATAAACAATTCGAATAAAGACGATCACGTTCGGGATTTTGAATGGAATAGAATAAACAGAATTTATCGACCCATTGTTTAATTATATCGCATGAACGTGTTAAGGCATCATAGACAAGTAATTTTTCTTCGCCTAAACTTTCTTTATTAGTCACTGTTCGGTACTAGACGAAAAACAAAGTTGTAAGAAAAAAAAACGAGAATTTTTTCTAGAAAATTTCTTACATTCAATTTGCTAAAATCATGATTGGCTGGATTTGGGATGGAATCATTGTAGAAACGACAGAATTGTGTTTGAAAACTATTTGGTTGTCGAATACTGGGACTCTTAGGTTTCGATGGTAAACGACCACGACGACCTTTCAATGCGTCGGTTCGAACAACTAAGAAGAAGACGAAGATGTGTGTTCATATATGAACGAAATTCGTATTGATATGACAATTTCGTACCTTCTTTGTCCATGCCAACAGCAATGCATGCTTGAAATCGACAATATTGACAACGATTTCGACGTCGTTTATCTACAGGACAGTTTTTATCGGCCAAACAGACATATTTTGCATTCTTCTGTACTGTTCGCTAGAAGAAGAAGAAGAAAACGAAAATTCATTTATTTATTTATCCGATTTCGAATAGATTATTCTAATCGTTAATTTAACTTACTTTGAAGAATCCTTTGCATCCTAAATAGAAGAAGAAAAAGAAAACGAGATAAAATAAAAAATGAATAATAATTAAGAAGAATCGAACAAACCTTCGCACGTTCGAACACCGTAATGCTGACATTGTGCGGTATCTATTGAAAAGCAAAACATCGAACATAAATTATCATAGATTAAATATGCATTTGTTTTACCTTGACAAACAGCGCACAATTGTGAAGGAGATACATCCGCATTTGGTGAAGCTCGTTGATTGCCGACTAATTTAAAACGCATATCATAGCTTAACGAAAACATTTTCAAAAACAAAAATGAATAATTAATCATAAGAAAAGAAAGTCAATCATACCCAAAATCATGTTTTAGTTGCGAATTATAGAGACGCATGTGATCTGAAGGTGAAACGCCGTATGGACCAACGGGATAAGATGTTTGTAAAAGACCTGTTGGCGAATACGATGGATATGTGCTCGTTGCAGCTGGATGATATAATGACGAGCCATAATCATCAACGCCGAGAACGAAATTATTATTAACATTTCCACTAGCACTTGTTCCCGATGTAGTTCCATTGACATTTCCTATTTGTCGAAAGAAAGGAAAAAAGAATTTTTATTTAATTGAATTATTCAGCCAATAGGAACTAAGATTAGTCCGTACCATAACTATTATGTGGATCGAGAACGAATGATGGTGGCATCATTGTTTCCTGTTTAATAGTTGTATTTAAATAGCCTGTTGAATGTGGTGGTGAAGATGTTGTTGCTGTTGATGTACCATCGTATGGACTATGACTGCTTGTATTATTTGCTGATGTATTACTGCTATTGCTATTCGATGCATTTGTATTGTTAGCAGTTACTTTTGAATTTAAAACCGGTGTATTATAATAATCGACAGATGATGAATAACCACTACTTGTTCCGAATGAATGCGATGGTGACGAATCCGAACCAGTAATACCAGTGCCAACAGAAGAAGGCGTTCGTTCTCCATTGGATGAACTTGTTAGTTGATGATGATGATGTTGTTGAGACGGATGGAGTTGTTGTTGTTGTTGTTGTTGTTGCTGTTGTTGTTGTTGAAGATGATGATGAGAATGAGGATGATGTTGAGAGACGACATAGTCAATTGAATTTTGCAATGTTAAATAATCTGCTGATATATTTGGATTATTTGTTGTACCATGAGGTGAAACGAAATCAGTTGAAAATTGAGGAAATAATTCTGCATAGGGATTTGATGATGAACAATAGATTGACGATGAATGAGGTGGTGGAAGAAGATGATGAGGATGTGTTAAATGAGGATGCATGTATGGATCATTCGAACCATTAATACCTGGTCCACTAATGCCAAGATTCTCGGTATTCATTATGCGAGCACTAGAATAATAAAAGACAAAAAAAATGACAAATTATTGATGATTTCTCTCGTTCTTTTGTTCTGTCTAAATTCTATTCATCAGTAAATTCGCGTGCATCAAATGGATAAAGGTCGACTAACGAACATAGCCGGATACTGTACGTGGCATTTACAATGCTTATATATATATGCTTCGTCTCTTATCCCATCTCACATTACTGTTCATGCTCATCATCATCATCATCAACAACATCACTTCCCAATTTACTATGTTCTTCTTTTCTTCTTTTATAATTTCGAGTTAATTAGACTTTTGCTTACAATTGATCAAGCCTTTTAGTCTGTCTATTTATTTCCTTGTTTACATTATGCGAACCTCCCGTTGTTGATTCTGACAGTTCGAACACGTGTTGTGCGCGCATCGCCGTTCATTAAAAGATAGAAGCTCCTGATCTTAAATTATTTCCAGATTTTTTTTTCATTCTTGTTTTTTCTTCTGTTCTATTTAATAAAACAAAAAAACGAAGGAATGATGAGAGACGATGCTATATCTCGAAGCAAATAATACGACTAACTAACTATTCAATTCGATAGATTGACAGTATACACGTGCGATTGTATGTCGACGTTGTTTTCTTTTTTTTTCTCTAACGTTTGATGATGATAATGATAATATGTAAAAAAGGATATCCGAAAGGGACAACACGTCGATGTCAGAAAATCAACTGGTATATAACAATGAATATCCTGTCAACACAATGAATTAAACATCCGAATGATCAATGAGAAAACAAGTAACATCAAATAAAAAGAAACATTTGTTATCTCATCGACAAGATCAGACAGAACTAACAAACTAACTAATACCAATTTCTTATTTATTTCGATGTGACGAGAGTTTTGTCTTTCTTCTCTCCGAATCTAATTATATGATCATTCGTCTTTGTCTATCTATCGAAATCGGAAGAGTTCATAGAATGAACAGATTTAGTAAATCTATCCATGTACAGATAAGTACATAGCAAGTGTTCAATTTACTGTAGCCTATATATACATTTGTTCATCTTAATTCAATGTTTTTATAATTATTTGATGAAGATCAGAGTTAGAAAAAGAAGAAAAAAAAGCGGTGCCGACAACAAACACATTTAAACGCACACTTCTCAAACTTCATTAGCTTCAGTAATAGATACATGCACATGTAGCGATTATTTACATGAGGATCATTTTAATAAAACAAAAAGAAAACTATTTGCCGCCACTAGATCCACGTGTCAATGATTGACAGGTACAACATTCTTCTAATTTCTCGCAAAAACACAACAGCAAAAAAAAAGGTCAAAAAAGACATAAAAATAAAATTCGTTATGCTTGTTTGTTTTTTGTCTTCGTGGATTTTTGATAATATGTCCAAGGCAAATTTCTATTTTGGTGTCCATCGCATGTAAACAGAGAAACGAAACATAACTAACCTTTGATGTCGCACAACGTTGACGATGACGACAGCGGGCGGGCGTGCGCCGAAAATGGCATAAAAAGGATGTTTAACATTTTTAGAAATGACGCGACCTTATCGTTGTACACATAGACAGTGGCCACCAAGAAATAAAGAGAGAGGAAAAAAAAAGAGAAAAAAAAACGAGACGATATTCTCATTGATAATACATTGACTTTTCGCTTCTAAATATCAGTGAATAGCTCTCCGAAAGTTCAGCGCAAGAGCACAAGTATATACATATAAAGAAGAGACAGTCGTCATCGTCAATACTCATATTATCAACGGTAAGGATATACAGAACTTTCTATTTTTGTCTTATTTTCTTGCTAAATTTCTCGTTTGAATTCGAGCATTTTTCGTTTTTTTTTTAAGAAATGTTAGTGGGTATAGTAAAACTAACGAATTGCAAAACAACATGATTGGAGAATATTAATGTCGATAGTCCAATCGACGATGCTATTGATTACAATCTAATCTTAATTCTATACGAATGATCGATTACGATCTTCGTTCGTATTCGTTTTCGCTCTTTGATATGGTATAAACACAACATCAACTCTTCAATCTGGGTAATAAGACTTAAGAAAAAACTCTATCTAATACGAGTTAGTTCAAAAACATGAACTATCAGTAGATTTGTAGAGTTAGATATAGATCTACTTATTTATTTTTTATATTGACTATCATGAAATTTTTCTTCTAATACAGTCAAACACACACACACACACACAAAAGCGATTTTTTTCTGTTCGTAATAATCATTGATGATCATAAAGAAGAGATTATTACAAATTCTAAACAAATGTCACTATTTTCTGTTCGTCTTCGTTCGTTTTTTTTTATTATTAACATTGACAGTGATAATGTCATCGTTAGTTTTTCGTGTAAATGCGAGTCACACGCGCAAAACGAAAGAAAACTAGTATTTCGCATTTCTTTTTTTTTCCTTCTTGCTTCGTTTATTATTATTATTATTATTTTGTTTTATGCAGTGAACAAATATCATCGTTACAGGTGTATTTGATCAGATGCCAAAATCACATGAGCGAAGCAATTAAAGAAATAGAAAGATCACTTACCTAAAGAACGCACAAATTTTGATGCTAGAAATAAATGATACAACTTTCCAACGTATGTATGTGAGAGACTATAAATCTAATGAAAATACCATTTATTCAAAAAGGTCAAAATCAGTTTGATTGATAAAAATGAGATGAGAAGAAAGAAAAGTATACGATAGAAGAGCTGCACTTTCAATAAAATGCTCTCTTTTTACAAGAAGAAAAAATTCATATAGAAGACTAAAGCAACGTATTCTTCCTTTTTTTTCTTCTTCATCCTTCTCTCTCTCCCTCTCTCGTTTTCTCTCTCGCGTGCGAACGCATTCTTTCTCTTACACATATTTGCATTTTTATACAATAATAAGAATAATGAGTAGGGTGCACGAGCGAATCAGCGAATGAGTGAGAGTGTGGCATGGACAGGAAAAAAAAGGAGACGGAGGAGGAGAGTGAATATCCGATTTCTTGCATTCATATAGCACTAGATGATGTGAGTAGAAGAAGAAAAAAAAGAGAAGAGAAAAAAAAACGAAAGAATCCAATAAGAATAAATCACGCTTTTGATAATATTCATCAACCAATCATAATCGAGATCGAGAAACGGTTCGATGACGTAGGAAATCAGCAAGTAAAATTCGAAATACACTGATTAATCAAATCAATCGACGGAAATTCTCAAGTTTTTTTTTCGAAAACTAAGAAAAAGAAGAAGAAGAAATCTGTAGACGATGTTGATAGTTGATGAAAGAATAATGTGAGTGTCGTTGTTACATTTCGAAGAAAAATGTCAAGCTTACTTGTTGTTATGTCTCGCAGTTGATTACGTCCTCGAATTTTCAATCATCATCTCAATCACATAAGTTATGGGGAGGATCGACATTGCATACACATACATATGAAGAGAAAAGAAGGATAGATAATGAATGAGGGGAAAAAAAAGAAAAACGAGAGAAGAGTATTAAAAAAATCTCTACGTTATTCGCACTGTGTTACTACAACAAACGTTCGTTTGTTTCGTCTTCGTCGTTATTTTTTTTTTTCGTTTTTCTTTTCTCTTTTTCTTCATCTATTTACTTTGATCCCTTATATTATATTCAATCATCCAGCTTCTGTACATACGCTCAAGTACAAAGATTAACATATACCTTCGAATAGATAGATGATGAAGTAGAGGATTTTACATTTATTCATTTCTCATCGTAACGTGCTGTCGCGCCACCAAATGAGCTCTTCTCAAAGATATCGATGAAAATTTATGTTGCTCACTCACATTGCTTAAACAAACAAAACTGAAAATCTAGTTGACTAGATTGAATATATATCTGTGTGTGTATGTGTGTATCTATGTATGTATGTATGTCAATAGTCTATGTGTATATTTCCTCTCTACGACGAGACACAAATAGATAGAAGAATTGGGTTTTGTGTACCATTGTCTTTATTTCTTTTCTCACACAATCAATTTTTGTTTCATATGAATAAAGATGATGAGAAAAGAAGAAGAAGAAGAAGAATAAAAAACGAACGAAGATAATGAGATCAATACCTACCGATAACGCCAATAAGATTTGTCCATGATATGATCAAATTGAATAATAAAATGGCATAGGAACACAAAAAAAAATGTTTTTAAACGTCAAAGCAATAGAAAAGTCTTTGTTGTCTTTTTCAATCGGATAATAATAGCAGATTCTTACTGTTGTTCTGATGATATCCATCCGTTTATCTTTTCTTTTCTTTTCTTTCGTTCGCAATCTAAACATACAGTAGAACGAACGTAGCCAATTAACAGATTAATGAGAAAATAATTAAACAAGCATCGCCATCGTCTCTTCTTTTCTTTTTTTTGCTAGTTTACGATAATGGGATCGTCAGCACTCTATGTTTAGTTTTTTCTCCTTCTTTTCTATTAGTTTGACTATGAGTTGTCTTGTTTGAGTGACATAAACAATTGGTACAATTCTTTTTCCTTTCTGCTATCATGTCTTCGTTGATTAATTCAACGAAAAGAATAAAAAAAACACTAGAAAGTTTTCTCTTTTGTTTTTTGATTTTATTTCTTGAAATTGAATAGCATCTTGATTAACCGGCCTCGATTTGTATTCTACCTAACGATTAACTGCAGACACATCCTATCTCGGAAATGAGTCTCTTTCATTTGACTTTTATCATGCCATGTTCGAATGAAACTACAAAAAAACGAAGAAGAAGAAGAAGAAGAAGAACGCTAATTGTCATCAAATCTCTCCGCCTCATTCAGTACGGTAGAGCACGCATGTAGTTCAATCCTATCAGATGTCAATACATCGACATGTGTATGTATCGAGAGACGAATATGTATACAGTTAGATAAACAGATAGACATCGAATATCAGTCAACACGTGTAAAGAAAAAGTTCATTCGTCATTCATGATATTGAACATCGTGTTTTATTGATGAGTAAATCAATGTTCTATGGACTAATTTATCAAGACTAATCATTGAAAAACTATGAACTATCATCAACATCCGCCCCTGTGTACAATCGATATCAGTTGTGTAAATGAATGAAAGAAGAATAATAGATCATCAATGTCTTCTCGCTTTTCTGTTTCTTGTTATTCCCTTGCTGATATTGAAACAATCTGGATTTCGACTTAGTTTGCTATTCGTTTTTATTTGAAATATGTGTATTAGGCAATATTCACATAGATGTGATATGAACGGAATTTTGATTGGAAAAAACAAATAACAAACGTTTGAGCTTCACATTACAAAGGCGGTTCACGCCTCAATAAAATGACGATTGCATGCGCGTGTTTGTATGGCAGGACACAAGATCAAATTACAAATGATTTTGCTTACATTTAATCTCTTGATTTTTAACACGAGAGAACTCGAAACTCGAACGTTAACGATGAAATAGACAAAGAAAACAAAAAATCAATCTTATTATGTTACGCTTTTTTTCCCAATCTCATTCGATTTGCTTGAGATAAACCATCCTTTCATTCTCAATAATTCAGCATGAATAAGAAAGTGTACTGTAGCCAAATGGCAAGGATTAACCATTGCTTCCAGATGATAATGATAGTTGATATATGGGGGGGGGGGGGGATAGAAAAAACATACTATGTCGAGCAGGCGTCGAACAAAAAAAAACATGACGTATGCATAATAATGGCAATGACAACATCAAAAAGAAGAAAGACAATACTTCGAGCGTTTTATCCTATCCTGATGTTATCTATGGCATTGTTTTTCGAAGTTCGTCTAACTTTTCAATAGAGAAAAAAAGAAGAAGAAGATTTGAGGTTTTGTGCATTGTTTTCATTAGAAACAAGTGTGTCTTGATTAGACAGAAAGAGAGAGAGAGAAATATTGATGTTTATCGATGTTGGTTAATTTGTCGTTGGTATCATCTCCTCATTATTTATGACATCCGCTGTGAAACATATGCATACATAAGAGACAGTCGAGTATTTAACTTATTCGTTGTGTGTTTTTTCTTGCTTGTCAGAAAAAAAACAAACAATTGTATAGAATCGATCTGATTATCGGTTGAGAGAGAAATAGCAAATATTGCACATAGTTGTTGTTTTTTATGATGGGTGATATTAACGTCACTAGATGATGATGAAGAAGACGAGAACGACGACGAAGAAGAAGAGCAAGTGTGATATATAACGATAAAAATGTTTTGATCATCAAATAGTTTGAGAATATTTATTCAATCGATGAAGTGTATTTTGTGATGCTCAATATCGGACAAATACAATCATAATCATTTGAGATTGTTGACGCCGACGTTTCGTTGATTCTGTTTTATGACCTATCATCACATCAATATCCTACTTGATATGCACATACATACATACACATATACATGAAAATTTGTTGACGTCCTAATGATCATCCATGATACAAACATACAATCGAATTTATGGCATTAGTTATAAAATAAAACGAGAGAGAGAGAGAGAGGGAAAAGAAAGAATATCAATAATCTAACTAAAATACATTAAATAATTCTTCGAAAGTTTTGTTTTTGTTTTAAATAGTTTTCATAAGAAAGATTAAGAATATTTGTGAACTACCAGATAACATATTTTTGACAAATGTGTTCTTATTGATGACGGCTATTGATGAGAGAGTCGATGTCGATGTGTAGGTGACTTCATTGGCGATAGTTACTGTTGGCATAGATGTTTCTGTTATCATTGAGTTATTGAATAGAATTGGATCAATATATCCCGTCCAATTATAAGATTTCGACATAGCTAAACCAACTTGAGCCGTACTCATATCGAATACTGAATAAAATCGATAGAGAAAATAAGTGCCCAATAACCAATAGAGATTATCATTTGAATCGGACATATTCAATGGAACAAATATCGTAAAACATGCATACGTATCTGCAATACTTGGCAGAATTAAAATGTATTGTAATGGTGTCAACGAAAACTTTTGATTAGCAATGTTAAAAGTAACATCAGGAAATGAAGAGATCGATCGTGTTTTACAATTGACTCGATACTAGAACACAAGATTATTTTCTACTGATAAAAAAATTCTTTTGAATTAAAATCATTCTACCATGCTAATCAATGAATCATAATTAGCACCAAGTGCAATATTCAATGCATCAATCGATGTTGTAGGACCGATTATAAATGTAGTACTTGTATCGATAATCGCATATGCTGGTGATTCTATCAGAGCTAATCCAGCGTAGATACTAGATTTATGACAATGATGAAAAGACAGTGATGATATTAGAATTGTTACCTATCAATTTTGAATTGCCAATTTCGATTGATAACAACTGGAGTATATGTAATCGAATTTGTGTACAAACTCGAATTGGGTTCACCAAAAATCAGTTGACCTCCACTCGTTGAATTTTCATCACTGAACAAAAAAAAGAAAACAAATGAAATCGAACAGTTCGATGTTTTTTGTTTTTACGTACGGATTTATGTAAAAAGAAAATGCCGGTTTAGATATTAAACTACGATTCCATAGATTGAAAAATAGTGATTCATCATTATCAAATGTCGAATTTGGATATGCAAGACCCATGATACCATCACTCGATAATCCACTCATACCAATCAAAGTCGTACATTCGCCGAATGTTTGATTTTTTACTTCATATCCGCCAATCTAAACAAATCAAATCATTATATGCTTTTAATAAAAACATTCTTCGAATGTAAACTTACATTAATCGTATCAATACTGATTATACCTGCTGCAGATGAATTATCATCGTATTCAATTGAAAAATTCGCATCATTTGCAATATAAGTATGTGATAATGCTGAATTATATTTACTCTTATTATCTGTATAGACAATATATTAGTGAATTAAATTAGAAAGAAAGAGAAAACATTTTACCACAATCTGTAAAACAATTGATTGATGGCACCCAAAGATCAGTTGATCCCATATCGAAATCGACGAAAAATTCTTGAGCAGGTGTACCAATAACAATTCTGCCAACGAAATAGACCTTTCAAAAAAGAAAAACAGCAAAATCCTGTCATTGAAACTATCTTATCAATAACAAATTGAATACTTACACTAGCAATATCGGCTAGAAGATCGTAGACATCCGACAAATTCTTTGACATACTATCCGCAGCACGTGAAGATATTTTGCACGCAATAGAATTCGGTGATATTTCCGAACAATTGTTTTCAGTTGGTATTCGAAATGAAGTTCGATTGATTCCAAGACTGAAAACAAAAATAAAAAATCGAATATTAAAAATAGTTGACAAATACAATTCATTCGACTAACTGAACCGATTCACTACAGAATACATTCATGTAAATCAAGACAAGGATGATTGGTAAATTCATTTTTTTTGTTAGATTGAATATGTGCTAGTGATTTTTATAGCTTGACGAAAATAAATACTATTCTCTTCAATCTGTCATCATTAGCATGTTATTTTTCTTTTCGTTTCAGTAAAACGATTTATTTAATATACTTTTTTCTTCATATTACGCTCATTCGACTGACATGAAAGTCGATCAATCATGGACTAAATAGCTTAAATATTCGACAAGAAATAATGACTTTTCATAAATACGATCAACAACTCAAAAAGGTTAAACAATTTCTAAAGATAAACACTGATTTATTATTATGGTTTATTTTTGATCATACTAACTGAACACAAACGATATATTAAGATTTAAAAAAACCAGACAGACATAGAACACACGAACAACTAATCTAGAACAAATTGAGATTTATGATATAGCAGCAGGTTTTTCAGTTGATGTTGGTAAGTAAGGTATTGATTGTGAATTTTCATGGACAAGTCGTGCTCGTCGATCACGAATATCATTTAATAATTTTCGAATATCATTTTCGAGTTCGCCTCGACCACGATCAAGATTTACTTGAAGAAAAAAAAAACGAAACATGATGAGATCGAATTTTCTATTTCGATAACTTACATGCCGATGAATTCGATGTTTCATCAGCTGTTGAACCTGTTGGCGTATTAATACATCGAACATTCGTCGGTTTGTTCATCATTTGAATAACCTCTGAATAATTAAAAAAAGCATAAAATCAAACTGATGTCGATTCAGATCTACCTGATGTATGATACGATTCTGTATTAACATCATCAGTTACTGTTGAAGTTCTTCCATTCGCTGATTTCGGTTTTTCTATTTCATCTCCATGAACTTTATTACTTGTCATAATGTGAATCAATTGATTCGTATCTTGACTACACAATGCATTCTATTCGAATTCAAATAAGAAATCTCAATTCTACTCGAATGAAAATCGATGTGATTACTTTTTGTTGATACATTTCATTTAATTGTTTTTTGACTTCTAATTCTTTTGCTTTTGCTTCGCGTAATTGTTTCCAAACCTAATACATACAAACAAAAGCAAGATTATTCAAAACTAGACAATTTCATGTTTACATCAGTCATATCATCCTTTGGATCGATGTCTTTCATTTCAAAACGTAATGCTATATTTTCATTATCCATTGAAATTTCATTCGGAAAATGATGCGTATGCTAAACAAAAAAGATTCCATCGAAATATTTCTCAATAGAAAATGAACAAAAGTTAAACCTTGGCATCGGCAACGATTTTTCTTGTTGTTAGTTTTAAACTTTCATCGTCGACTAATTCATCGAAGCTTAGAGGAGCACCATTAGATGGTCTAGTCGTTTGTAAACGAAGCATTTGCTAATTGAATTCAAGAGTATTCGTTTTGAATTTCAATGCTTAATCAAGATTTAAACTTACGTTTTCCAAAATTTTTGTTTGAGTTTCTAATTCGAGTGCTTTGAGCTCAGCTGATTTAATACCTGAATCGAGACCATCTTTTCGTTCTTCAGCCTAAAATCGAACATCGAAATTTGTTGAAAATTGAAATGAAGTAAATAATAAAGACTTTTTTTCGAATTTCATCATCCAAACGATGTAATTCAGCTTCTTTGAGTAAATGCTGTTGATGAAGCATTTTACGACGAGCAACATCAAGTAATTGCATTTCACGAACCTAAATACATCTCTTCTATCGAAAAGCAATTGAATTGACAAATCAAATTTCAACTTTAATTTCTTGATTTAACATTTGAAGTCTAGAAAACCAAATTTCAATAAAAGAAAAGCAAAACAAATATGACTGACTTGTTCTTTTGTTCTTTGACTCGAGAATCTTCTTCGAGTAATAATTTACGTCGTTTCTCTTCAGCTTCGATTAATAATTGCTAGACAAAATCAATTCATGAGAATTGAAATTACACGAAATTCAAATGACAAACTTGTTGTCGAAGCCAAGATTCTTCTTCATGACGACGTTGTTGTCGTTCACGATACATTTCCACATTCAATTCACTTGAAATGAGTAATCAAACCACTTTCAATTTTGCTTTAAAATTCTAAAATTTACCGTTGTCGAATATAATTCATTTCTTCTTGTCGTAATTTTTCCTTTTCTTGTATTTGATAATCGACAATAAATTTGGGATATTTATTAAAAACAGGATATTGTCCGCGTGTTAACGGTTGAAATGATTCAATCATACGTTTCGGATCAATATCAACCGGTGTTACTTCACTTAAACGATAGGCTTCATTAACAATCGTTTGAACTGATATTGGATTTCGATGATGAAAAAAATATTTGAAATCATCAAGTTCTTGTACACGTAAGAGTGCACTTCGATTATTGATACAATAGGACGTAACAATATATAAAATGAATGATGGATGATTACTAAATATATGATCGAATAAACATAACCATTCGTTTCGATTGAAGATTTCCGAAAAGAATGTTTCGAGCAATGGCCATGCATAGATCTTTTGTTTTAAAAGACAAACGTTTGTTATTCTTTTCGAATAGAACGGAAAAAAGAAAAGTTCTTTACTTGAGATGTTACTTTGTAACGAACAAAATGTGCGAGTAATGTATGATC
>Ga0209930_1000452_pt1 | contig 103873 bp, 127 predicted proteins | sample ThiBiot_500_biof_2_FD_183948 | JGI IMG/M metagenome (GOLD analysis project Ga0209930, IMG submission 183948) | Wastewater bioreactor microbial communities from Cape Town, South Africa - Thiocy_cont_500_biof (SPAdes) | ecosystem: Engineered > Bioreactor > Thiocyanate-remediating >...
TTCGAACTCAGTTTTATTAGGTCTTTTAAAATGGGGGGGGGGGGTTTAGCTAAAGATTACGATAACATTCGTCAACTAGATGATTTGAGTTAATAAATGTCTTATGACGTAAACTCCGGTAATTCGCTTCGAGTAGATCGAAGGAACATTTGATTAAATACGGTAGAGAGTAAACTAAATGATATCTTCATTGTTTTCTTCCTAGGCATTTATTTATCTGACCAAAAAGTTCAACTGGAATACGTAGATGGAATTCTGGGAATTAAATGCGCAAATAAAATACCTTTCCTCTTGAATAAATCGTTTGAATAAAATCGTGGGAACATTTTGTTGTTATCAAGGCAGTCATATATTATTTAAAATTATTTGCTCATATAGTTAGAGAAAATTAACATAGTGATGATTAATTTTTGTGACGCCTGACATAGAACTAGGGCGAAGGCGAAGCGGAATATTATTGTTATTATTTGCGATAAACATTGACGAATGAACAAAAGTATTTATCAGTACGCGATCTTCAAGTCTCGATAGGATATTGTCTACTATGACATAGATCCAATCTCTCATACATATATTTAAAAAAAAACAAATTCGATCAACAGTAGATGTTGTATTTCCGACTAATAGCACCCTCTTTCGTTATGAATCCTATCGGTTGATTGCAAAATATGTCATCAGTGCATTGCATTAGTTTATAGTTATATGTTGAAAATGATTATAAAACTGAAAGAAAATTAAAGTTATTAGTTTTTATTTCAAATTCAGATATGCATTATTCCAATCGATTGCTATGCGGTCCCATGGTACGAATATCAAGTCTTCCATTTCGAGTATTAGCACTTGAATATGGTGCTGATGTTGTCTTTACGGAAGAATTAATTGATTACCGTCTTATTCAATGTAAACGAGTTGAAAATGGTAGATTGAGAATTTATAGTCAATGGAAAATATTTATTTGACATTGATTTAGAATTATTGAATACGATTGAATTTATTGTACCTGGTGAAGAACGTCCGATGTTACAGATTGATAAAACTCGAGAAAAAGATCGTCTAGTTGCTCAATTGGGTACCAATGATGGCCGACGAGCTCTACAAGCTGCTCGATTAGTTGAAAATGATGTTGCCGGAATCGATATAAATATGGGTTGTCCAAAGAAATTTTCTATTCAAGGAGGCATGGGTTCAGCACTACTGAACTATCCAGACAAAGTCAAAGAAGTAGAGAAAACAAATTAGTATACGTATATGTTCATAATCATTCGATTGCAAATTTAGATTCTCGAAACTTTAGTTCAAAATCTCTCTATTCCTGTTTCATGTAAAATTCGTTGTTTACCAAGTTTAGGTAATAAATATGTTTGTAAGTAGAAATGAATTTTCTATTTTGATAGTTAGAAGCGACAATTGCACTTGTTCAAACGATTGCTAAGACTGGTGTTCACGCGATAACGATACACGGTCGAACACGTGACGAGAGAAATAATGATGCATGTCGAGAAGCATTTATTCAATCGATTGTTCAACAATGTTCATCAAATATAACGATCATTGCTAAGTTAGAGATTTCGAAAAACAAACCAGTCATTCTATTGTTTGATTTGATTTCTTTTTTTATAATTCAGTGGAGGATCAACAGTGATTTCTTCGTATTCAGATATTGAAGCATTTCGACAACGATGTGGTCCCACGCATGGCGTTATGTTATGTCAAGCAGCCATGTGGAATCCGAGTATATTTCGACCGGATGGACTTCTACCGCTTGTTGATGTTGCAAAACGATTTCTTCAATTAGTAAGAATCGATTTTAAAATTTTGATCGAACGGATATAGTTCATTGAAACTTTTTTCAGAGTTTGAAATATGATAATTTCCTAGCGAATATGAAATACGTTCTACAACGTATGTACGGTGTTGCAGACAATCAGATTGAACTTCATGACAAAATTCTCTGTACTGAAGTTGAAGCCGATGTTTAGTAAATAGAAATGAAAAAAAAATCAATTTCAATATCAATTGATGTTATTTAGTAATTTATTTCAAATGAAACCTGAATACGATCAAACTCCGAACGAAGAACGAAAAGTATGGAGAGATAATTTGCAGAAGAAATTTGTGGACTCGCCCGATGAATTAAATGCAACGAATCTTATTGAAAAATCTGTGAAATTTATTCGGTAGAAGAAAATCTTGTTTTGTTTTTGTTTTACATCTATAATCATCTTTCAGAGCGGAATACTCATCAGTAATGACTCCAAAATCTATTCTAATTGAGTATGCAATTCAAGCCAATATTGACCGACCTGTTTATCGTACAGTAATGAATTCAATTGACGCATTTGTTCTGTTCATAAGAAGGAATTTTAGGAAGAATTAAGACCTCAACGAGTGTTTCGAACAATTGTTGAGTTCAAAGGCAAACGATATTCGACAACATCTTGGTAGAATATTTTTTTTTAAATTGAAAATTTTCATCATATAAGAAAAATGAATTTCTAGGGAGAAAAATAAACAATTGGCTGAACAGGGAAGTGCAATGGTTTGTTTGCTCTCGATTGGTATTGATCCAAGCAAAGCTAAATACGGTGTTCATTATCTAAAGAATTGTATTTCATCCGAAAAACAACAATAAAAACAAATCCTCTTGGAAGATTATATATTAAGAGAACGACAACGTCGTCGTTGAAAACGAGAGAACAAACGTCGACGAAAAAAGACAACTAACACGAATAAAACAAAGAATAAAAGATATTTCGTTGGCATCAAACGTATTGAATGATAAACTGACAAAATCATTCGAGCATCTTTGCCATGCCATGAATTGCCCGGTGTATGCCAGGTATAAATGCCTGAATAGACAATTTCATCGAGAATTCGTACTGATGAAGAGGTTGAAATTTGATCGAAATAGAATTCAATGATCGAAAGAAATATTGGACCAGCACTGAGCATTACTGTCAAATAATCAATAAGATAATTATGTGCAAACGTAGGAAGATAAGCGATCAACATTTGAAATAACGGATGACCTTTCGTTGAAATCATGAAACCGTTTGAAATACCGATCGGACTTGTACGAGGAAATGCAGCGAGATGTTGTGATTTTGAATCAAGTGATTCAAGAGTTTCGATTAGAGTTTCAAAAGATTTTCGACAACCATTATCCATATCAATATAAATTCCACCGATGTAATACAAAACTATATAACGAAATGCATCGATACGTTGAATATCGAGCGGATAATTGAGAAAGATTTTTTCATAGTAAGCAGGTTGAACATGTCGAACATATCGATTAATATCTTCATCAGTCCAGATATGATATTCGAAGTCGTTCGCATTAAATACTCGTACACTTTGAACTGTATGATTCCATTTACGAGGCACGTCATGAGTCCTCCATGTTTGATGAATAATACGTGGAATTCGACGAGGATATGTCATATTGAATGATTTCTGTTGAAAATATTTATCAATCTCGGCTTCAGTTAGATAAAATCGAGTTGAACGACGACGAAAAACAATGAAATAAATTAAAATAAATGCAATTACGATGCATATCGATTTGCGTGAGTAAAGTTGCCATGACATTGAAACGACGATTTATTTATAAATACTTTTCTTTTATTTCAAAAGAACCTACCACCAACAACGCGACTCAATGGTTGAAGAAAGAGAAGGAAAAATTTTTTTTAACTGTTCTTCAACGAAACATACTGTTGTTAAGAAACTCGCTTCTTTGACACATCCAAAAAAAAGCTTGACTTGCATCTTAAAGATTTTATCAAGAAAAACTCGTCCTATAATCGGATATTTGAACATTCAGCAAACAATTTATGCATAAAATATGTCAAATCTTAAAGAAGGAAAAAAAGAAGCATTTGACAGAATCAAAGTCTACGGCAACTTATTTTAAATATGTAATTTTTTTCACAATTACATAACCAAAATTAATTCTTGCGTTCTTCGCCGTTTTATTGTCTCTTTTACTCGTTGAACTGATAATGAGTAAGAAGAATGTCGAAATCTAGCATTCCGTTGACATACAAAAACAAAAGAGAAGTAGTTCATGAACACGTTCTTATATTGTCTCAATTTTTAGAAATAAAAGAATGCAAAATTCATGAATAAAACTAAAAAATAGAGCTTATTTGTCGAATAGATCTCCGCATTATTTCGAAGTGTTCGATCGAGATAATTATAAACTATTTTATGAACATCGTTAATAGCTTGAACATTATCTGGATCCGAATAATTAGCACCAGCTGCTACAAAACCATGTCTCGAATTGTTAAAAGTTTCATATTGGCATTTTTTGCTCAATTCGAAATCAGCTGATTCAATGGCCGACGATATATTCGGTTCAAGAGCAGGATCATTTCCTGCTGCGATGAATAACATCGGTTTTTTGAGTAAACGAACTTCATCGGGTGTTAATCGAGAGCCATGAATAGATATTCCTGTTGTAAATAAATCCGATAGATTCGAACAAGCACGTACAACTTGTAAACCACCCCAACAGAACCCAACTAAGCCGATCTGTTTTTTCCCATAACTAGTTCGCAACCAATTAGCAACATCAGTCAAATCATCGGACATTCGTGTCCAATTATTGACTGTTGTCAGCCAAGGATTCATATCGCCGGTTGTCGGTCGTGATGTACCACGATAGACATCGGGCATGACCACATGAATAGAATAGCTTGATGCTAGACGATCGCAGAAAACACGTGTTTGACTCGTATTGAAACCATAGATGTCGTAGATAACGATCATCCCTTGATCGCTGTTTGTTGGTCCAACTGAATAGATATCAAATTCTCCGAGACGAAGAACTTGACCTTTCGGATACGTCTCATTCCATAGAGCACTATTGACATTTTTCAAATCTAAATCAATTAAAACAAAATATATTTATATGCAAATCAAGTGAGAAGATTTTGTTTTTTTTGTTGCTTACAAAAAACAGTAGTACAGAGCGCGAATAACAGTCGTAAATACATGTTTTTTCTTCTTATCAAGATGTCCTTAATCTCGCTAAACTCGACGTATTTATATACGTACGTACATAGGCATTTATGTTTGTCAGAAAGAGCGAACAGAAAAAGAAAAGCATTTATGTCGGTATCAACTCTATAATCTTTAACAGTTATACGCCCAACTGACTCGAAAGCATATTATTTTATGCAAGCAAATCTAGATCCTATTTACTTAAGAAAAGCAGAAGCAAGTTTAGTGTTGTTCATTGAATTCAATAAAGAAATGCCATTTGATTTACTTTCGACTGAAAAGAGAAAATTGACGCTTTCTCCATGGTTGCCACCCTTAAGAAATATTTCAATTGTTGTTTCTAACGACTGTTTATTACTTTCAAAAGAAAAACGAGAAAACGTCGAAGAAATCAATCTTAACTACGCATGTTAATACATGACAAACATTCGAGAGTGAGAAAAAAAACTCACAGGTGTAACTTACAACATCGATATTAATAAAATAAAACGAATATGGCTGCATCACGTATAAGCACGAATGCCAATCTAACGTCCAGTAGAAACGATCGACGACAAGCCGAAGCTCGAATCCGAGCACTTCAACATCGTACTAGTAATACGTTGTTCGCGAAAGGTTATTTGAAAATGTTATGTTTTTCGTTGACGGTTGATTTAGATGCTTTACATGAAGAATTAGCTCGTACATCAGCAAATGCAAATTCAGCTGTTTATGATGTTGAACAAACATATTTAACATTGATGCAAGATCTTCAGGATCAACGTGATCAATTAATACGACGTATTCAACAAGCTAAACAAAATATTCAACAGTAAATAAACGAAAAATATTAGTATAAATATTTTTCTTTCAGTTCATCAAAAGAACTCAATGGTATACGCAAACATCTTCGTTCTACTCAATCATTTCATCTTTCTCAAAGGTAAAAGAAACATTGACTCATTAAAAATTCACTTGTTGCTTTCTTTTTTCTATAATTAGTACGCCGAGATATTCGGCAGAAGTCGAAACTGCTGAACTCAATGCCATGATCGACGATACCGAACGTGTTCTCGGTCAAGTTGCTCAACAAATTAAACAAGTACATCGTATTAATATCTGTTTTTTTTTGTTTGATTTTTCATTTCTTTGTCTAGTATCGATTTAAACCGACAGCAAATCGTTCTCTTCCAAAATCAATTGGCAAAATTGAAGTCGAGAAAATCAATCTTCGTCAAGATCAACCAACACGAACGATGATGCACGACTATAATCTCATGGAAAATCTCTCGATTCATAAACTTTATGTTATCGATTTGGATCTATCACCTGATTGGGTGATTGCTACATTTGATGACCGAATATTTCTCTGCGATGTTGAAGGTGAAACACGAATATTTTCATATTCAAATCGTTTTCGTCGTCAACCGCTTCTAACTGAACGTTTTCATTTGACATCAATTCGTCTCCTATCAACATTTACTGTCACACATGATTATCTCATTGCATTTGAGACTGATACACAAATGTTAAATCTCTATACACATCACGGTGCTCTTTTAGTTCGACTTCGTTTTACCTATGATCCATTGATGATTATTCATTCGAACTATCAAACAAAAAATCATATTTGGTCATGTAGTCGAACGAAACGACAATGTTTACATTTTAAAATCGATCATACAAACAAAGAACTTCATCCAATCGAACAATTAGATTTCAAACAACCGATTGGGAATATTCTCGTTGATCCTGTTGGCATATCAACCGATGAACAAGAACGTATAGCTGTTCATGATGTGAATTCAGTAACAAGTGATCGTGTTCTATTATTTACTAATCATTTCAATAAAATAATTCCATTGGATTTAATTAAATATGCCGATCGACAATTGACATCACGTATCGATCGTGTACTTTTAGTTCCCAATCTGCCAAGTCTTCTCGTTCTTGTCTATTCACCTCAATCGTCGACATTACAACATGAAATTGTCGTTGTCGATATTGACGTACAACCGACACGTATTCTTCATCGTTTTAATGAACAATATGGCATACGAAATATCGACATTACATCGAATAGTGAATTAGTTTATTGCGTTAGTCCACCGGCAAATAAACGGCTCGTTCCAAAAATGTTTGTCTATAGTTTGATTAATTGAATTGAATTGTTGTGTTGTTGACAAACGTCGATTCCTATCAATTGCTAAGGATTTTTAATTATCTAATAACCTGACACACGTTCCTGTTTTTCAAGAGATAATTATACATTTTTTTTTCTTCGTCTCTTTCTCATGTGTATTGTGAAAGCAATGTCCTAGTGAAATTATTAATAGACATCACGCGATGTTATTTTGATTAATTTGTCTCTCACTAAGGGATCATATTGTTTGATTATTATTTTCAGATAGATTATTTTATTTCTTTGATTCGAATCCGATTGCAGCAAATCGACAAACGATCGCAATGCCGTCTCGTTTTTCGACATAAACGACATGTCCTTACATTTAACATGTTTAAATATTGATAATTTTTTTCTCTTCGTTTTTTTTGTTTTGTTTTTAAATGATCTACTTTTCTTTTAATAAAAATACGATTAGCTATTGACAAGTACTTTCTTTAGAAAACTATAGAGATGAATGAAAAATTGAATTTCTCATATATTCTGTTATTACATATATATTCATCGAATCCTTGATAATAAAGTCTCGCTTGTCAATTGTTTAGATGAATGAAAAAGCATTAATACTCAGTTATTCTATAGATATTTTTCTCGCTTGAAGTTTCTGACTGAAAGAATCGAATGTCTATATATATATACGGTCTTAAAGAAGATTCTATTCAATGAGTGAACACATATATGTCTCTCTAATTACCAGGAGATCGCTTTTCATCGACGAAGAAGAAAAAAAAATATACAACACTCGAAGAAAAAGAGAGAGAGAGAGAGAGAGAGAGAAGAAAAGGAAGAGAATGGGAAAAAAAGGAGAGAAAAAAAAACGATCATTTTCGTTTGTAGTCGTTTTTTTTTCTGATCTAAAATAGATGAAGAAAAAGGAAACAACATCATTGATGAGAATAATGACGAGTTGGATGTGTAAGTTCATGTGTTTTGGGGTTTTTCTCTCTTTTTTTTCTCCCATTCGTCTTATTAACGTTCAAATAACAAACTAGATCGATGAATGTTCACACTTATGACGTTAAATTCTTCGCTTTCAAACACCAAAACGTATTATCCCCCAGGTAACATGAGTCGAGCGGACTTCAAGAAAATAAAACAACAACAAATTTAATCGTTTTTTTTTGTTCTTTTCCAATCATATTTGATGTTAGAATAAGAAAAAGAAAGACCTTCATTTGAAAGAAACATGCATATACATATTACTGATGAACAGTGCGAACAACGTTTATGTATTAATGTCAACATCATTTTTTTCCTTGCGCTATTCAAGCAGAAAATTTTCATCGAAATTAAATTTGACTTTCTTCATTTCCTTTTCTTTTGATTTTTAGAAAACCTCTTTTCTTCTCTTTTCTTTTCTATTAAAGTCTTACACGCGTACGTATTATACTTCATGCGTGTATTGATAGATGATTGTGAGTGGCAGCGGCGACAAAATTCATTAATTCAAGTGAAATTAGCAATGACGAACACCAACGCTGCTCATCATGTTACCACTCAAACGTGTAAACAAATCTCGGAGTTATTTACGAACACATCTGTCACCGATATCACAATTCATAATTACTGATCAACGACAAAAAAATCCAACAACGTCTCCTTCATTCATTTTCAACCAGACAATTCTTTCTTCTTCTTCTTCTTCTTCTTCTTCTTCTTCTTCATCTTCCACTTCAATAACTCAACATCAACAATTTTCATTTGAAGAACCCTATTCGCCTAAAACAGGAATTAAGACAGCAGCTCTTCTTGGTGGTACGTCAATTTTTCTATCAGCATGAATGAATAAATGAATAACATTGAAAGAAAAAGAGAAAAGAAATGAAATGAAGGAAACGATTTTCTAATAGAATCATCGAATAATTTCTTTTTGGTATTCAATAGAAAAATTTGTGTTCCTATCTTTTCAGGTATGCTATTACTTGTTGTTGTGTCTCTACTCTGGAAAGCACGTTCACATTTTTGTCATTATTTAAAATCGTCGACGACACGCTCAGCAACAACAACAACAACAACGCAATTACATAATTCACATTCCTCAGGAGCTAAATTTGATCTTGATTATTGGTTGAAACAAGTCGATCTACTTGAAGCGAAAGAAGCCGAACGAAATCGTGAATGTCTATCACCGTATCTCGAACTGCCTCATGAACAACCACGTGACAGTCAACGAGCAACGGCATCATGGATTGTTGATGCTTGGCGTCATTGGCGTTTGATTCAATATCGACAACAACATCAATTACTTCGACAACGCACTAGCGAACAAACAGAATTAACTCTTGTGCCATATCGACGACGTCGACAATTAATTCGACGATTCTTTCGTCGAGTTCTTCTTCCATCTCATCAACATCCAGCCTATTTAATTGAACAATCACCATCGTTAATTGCCGAAATGCGACCTAGTATAGTTAATAATGAATTAATACCGGCAGCTGAAACATTAGATGTTCAACCGAGACGTGTTGCATCATGGCCTCGAGTTAAAGCAGCTCAACAAGATAACGGCACTATGCTCAGTGCATTACAAACTCATAATACGAGAAAACGTCTTCTCAATCGAGCCTCGAAAACGACGACTACATTCGATATTTAAAGGAAAAACAAAATAAAAGCGTATGTTCTTCATCTTTTTTCTTTGTTTTTTTTTCAATAAACGATAGATTTATATTCGTGAAATATAATTTTCATAATCGAAATTTTTCATTAATAAAATATATGTCCATGTAAAATCAGGCCAAATGATTGTATTATTTCCATGTGAATCCTGATACCATGAATGACAGCCACCTTTTTGCCAAACGGTTTTCTTCAATTTCGATTGAATTTTTCGATTGAAATTCTCGAAAATATTTCGTTTAATTTCAACCGAATGCAAACCCTTGCCGTCCATGTAAAGAAATGCTTCGGCTATGTAATTGATTTGTGCTTCGATCATAATTATAACTGAACTATGTCCAAGTGCAGTATTTGGACCAAGAAGAATGTACAAATTCGGAAAATTTGGCACGGTCATACCACGATAAGCCTAGAAAAGACAAAATACGTACATATAGTGAAATTTCTTTGTTTGTTGGTTCAAAACATACTTGCACAGTTTGTGCCCATTGGTTGCCTAATGTTTGACCATTGAGACCGTAGACTGGCAATGTAAACTGTTGAGTTTGAAAACCTGTCGACCAAAGAATAATATCAACTGGATATTCATCACCATCATGAGTAACTATAGAATTTGATTTCACTTCTTTGATACGATTGTTAACGACAGATACGTTCGGTTTTTGTAATGCTGAATACCAATCATTAGTAAATAACATTCGTTTACATCCAAGATCGAATGTTGGCATTAATTTTTTACGTAAATTTTCATCTTTGACTGTAAATTCGAGATTATATTTTGCTAAACATTGAAGAATAAATCTCGTCGGCCAACGATAAACAAACGAAAGAACAATTGATTCCATTGCCCAATAGAGCATAGCTCGACCCATTCGTTGAACAATTGGATAACGTCGAAGAAAATCTTTTTCGAGATTCGATACTTGTCGATCGACTCGTGGAATAATCCACGGTGCCGTTCGTTGAAAAACATACAATTGTGTGACATTCATTTTTTGTATTTCAGGTACGAGTTGAATTGCACTTGCACCTGTTCCAATAACAGCAACACGTTTATTATTGAAATCAATTGAATCATTCCATTCGGCTGTATGACACATTTGTCCTTCGAATTTATCAATACCCGGTATATCCGTTGGATATGACGCATTGGATAATGGACCAAAAGCCAGAACAATCGAACGCGCATAGAAGATCTTCTCTCCTTCGTTTGTTTGTGTCGTGACTTGCCATAATAATCGTTCTTCAAGCCATTTCATCTCGTTGACATTGGAATTAAAGCGTATATGTCGACGAATGTCATATTTATCGACACAATATTCAAGATAATTACGTATTTCCGATTGTCGACTAAAGTAATGTGACCAATTGGGATTTTGTTCGAATGAAAATGAATACAGATATGATGGTACATCGCATGCACACCCTGGATATTTATTAGCATACCATGTGCCACCAACGTGACCGTGTCGTTCGAGCAAAATATAATTATCCATTCCAAGCTGATTCATTTTGACAGCCATGCCAATGCCGGAAAAACCCGTACCAATAATAATCGTATGATAGTCAACATCTCGTTGATTATTGATCCATTTCAATTTTCTTTTCAATCTTCGCGAACTACGACCCAATGAATCAAATATTAACCAATAAAACAAGTGTGAAATAAGTCCCGTTAGTGATGAAACAATTAATAAAAGAATAGTGCATGCAACAATGAATAGCATGCGTAATTTTACTGGTAGGAATTCTATCATCTTAACGAGAATATCTCATCCTTCACACCCCTTCAAAAATAAAATAGTTTTTATTATTTAACAATGATAAATTGTAATCTCGAATATATTTAAAAACTAAGGGCAACGTGCAAAGTACTCGTTCTCGAAAACAAATAAACAAGTTCGAAAAGTTTCTTGTTTTTTTTATCATGTCACATTTTTGTTTATTAGAAAACACAAAAAAAATGTCAGAGTTAGTTGTGATCATAATTTTGTAGATCAAAATTATTCATTATTAAACGATAGATCCAAGTAAAATCTGGCCAAATTGTTGTCACTTCACCCTCTGCATTTTGATACCATGAATGACAGCCACCTAAAAACCAGACACTTTTCTTTAATTTCGATTGTATCCATTGATTATATTCATTGTGAACTTTTTCTTTCACGGATAAAACACTGATCTTATTCGTATCCATTGTAATAAGCGCTTCGATGACATATTTCAATTGTGCTTCGAGCATAATAATAACTGATGAATGGCCAAGACGAGAATTTGGACCAAGTAGAAGAAATAAATTAGGAAAATTGGGAATAGTCATTCCACGATAAGCCTTTGCAAAAACAAAAATCATTCAAAATTGAAGTTTATTTAAAAACGAATCTTACTTGGGTCGTATTCGACCATTGTTCCTCTAATGAACGTCCATTTATTCCGTAAACAGGAATACAGAATTTTTGCGTTTGAAAACCCGTCGACCAGATAATAATATCAACTGGATATTCATCACCCTCACGCGTAACTATAGAATTCGATTTCACTTCTTTGATACGATTTACTATCAGTTCAACATTTGGCTTTTGTAAAGCTGGATACCAATCACTCGTAATTAGAACACGTTTACAACCTAAATCCCATGTTGGTATAATTTTCTTTCTTAATTCTTCATCACGAACTTCTTGTTTAAGATTATGTAAAACTAATTCTTGATTAATAAATCGAATTGGTAAACGATAAGCAAAACCAAGTACAAGAGCTTCACGTGACCAATAAAGACATCGTCGAATAAACTTTTGAATAAATGGAAACCATGCAAGAATACGCTTTTCAATGCTCGTAACACGACGATCCACTCGAGGAATAACCCACGGTGGAGTTCGTTGAAAAACAAATACCTTCTCCACATTCATCTCTGCAAGTGCAGGTACAGTTTGAATTGCACTTGCGCCTGTTCCAACCACAGCAACACGTTTGTTTTTGAAATCAATTGAATCATCCCATTTACTCGTATGACACATTTGTCCTTGGAATTTATCAATACCTTCGATATCCGTTGGATAGGAAGCATTTGACAATGGACCAGTTGCTGCCATGATCACACGTGCATAAAAAATCTTCTCTCCTTCGTTTGTTTGTGTTGTAACTTGCCATAGTGATCGATTTTCAAGCCATTTCAATTGAACAACATTCGTATTAAATCGAATATGTCGACGAATATCATATTTATCAGCACAATGTTCTAAATAATCCCAAATTTCTTTCTGTCGACCAAAAAAATACGACCAATTCGGATTGGGTTCGAACGAATACGAATAAAGATTCGATGGTACATCACATGCACAACCTGGATATTTATTTGCATACCATGTACCACCAAGACGATCGTGCCGTTCGAGTAGAATGTAATCGTCTAATCCAAGTCGATTCATTTTAATACCTAAACCGATACCCGAAAAACCTGAGCCAATGACAATTACATGATATTCATCATCGTTTTCCTTGGAAATTGGTTTGATTTTTCGTTGAGTTCGTTTTTTATGTCGACCAAATGAATCTACAGCTAGCCAATAGCAAAATTGACATGTTAAACCGATCAAAATCGATGCAAATGTTATTAAATAACTGCATAGAAAAAATAATACTATACGAAGAATATAAAATACTTTTCCTAACATGATAAAAACGAAACTTATTGTGATTGTTGTTTTTATTTTCTTGTCCTCGTTTTCGTTTCTTATCTTTCGGTATCTATCGATAATGATAGTCATGCACTTTAAATTATCATCCATTGTATATGATATTTTAAAAAATTAATCTATTATGATGTAAATTGCGAGAAAAACGATTACATCGTTGAGAATTGATTACATCACATTTTAAAACAAGTCAATTTGTCACAAGAAAAACAGCTTTCTTTTTCGCTTGTTGTTCAAATAAAACAAATATGTAATTGTCAATTTCAACAGTAGCATAATGATATGACAGCTTAATCCCACACTTCAACAATATTTCAAATTACATATTGACATACGATATTTAATCAACATGTGTCAATATTTTTCTCCTGTAACAGAGAAGAGATCCGATCAACAAAAACTGAATTTCAATCAATCCATTTCTAGAACTTTTGAACTTCACTCTAGGTGGTAATCATCAAATGTCTTGTCTAGACAATGATCAAAAGAAATCTGTGCATAGAACAGAAACAATCAGATGACTTAATCTTTATCCTTTTATCTTTCAATCCTCTCAGCATGAAATAAATCATGTGACGATAATTAGATTTTATTTTCTCACATTAACAACACCGGGTCAATAAAACAAAACAAAACGAAAAATCTAGACAATCGGTTCAATAAAAGCCATTCGAGTTTTTTCTTGAATTTGTAACGGTTGAATTGAATGCTGAGTTGTTCGATATTTCAATAGATTCAATGTAATACTAATTAATGTTAATGAATGACAAAGAATAATGATGAGAACAAGATAGAATGAATAGGATATTCGAATTAGATTCGTATAATCTTTTGTTGTTTGCCAAACGAAATAGATCATAAGAGATAGACATAAATATGTAAGAATAGTAAAGATTAATAAGGATAAAAGTGAACTGAATGATTGACGTCGAAGCAGAAGAATTAACCAGAGAATGCCGCTGATATCCGAAAGTAGAATCGAAGCAAACGAAAGAATTTGTAAAGTTAAAAGAATACGACCTAGAATTCGAGTAAGAGATTGAGTTCGTTGATGATTTCGTGTTTTTTCTTACCATCTTCAGTTTCGATTTGTGGTTCGACAAGTAACCATGTCGAAGATACTGATCGTGCTCTCCAAAGACCAACTTGTAATGTCTCTGATGACCACCAATATGGTAAAAGCATCGCAATTGTTGTGAATAAAGTTGAAAATGGTACAGTAATGAGAAAAACATTTTGCAGAATCGATAACATGATTCAGTTTCAATGCAATGAACAAAATGAATGGTTGTTCTCTCTTTATATATATATGTATTAATGGTCATTCTTTCTCTTTCTCTCTCCCACGATATCAATTGGCAATTCTCTTTTTCTCTCTCTCTCTCTCTCTCGCTGTTCGTGGGAAAGCATCGATCCAATGTGAATGTGTCAATATGTACAAATGACATTCAATCACTTTGCTATGGCTATTTGCACACATCTTTTGTTTTCATTCGATATTGATGAATTGTCACGAAATTCTAACAAAAGTTTTTATCTAATCGATTTATCGCAATTATTTTTTCGATGGACATATTTGAACACGTGGATTTCGTTTCAATTGAATTGGCTTTTCTTTTTCCGATAGTTTGACATCGTCCGAATGTTCAGAAAACTGAAGATTTTCTGTTATCGGTAATAAAGAATAGATAATTGCTTTTCCAGCGTAGATATTTATTTGTCCAAGATGAGTTCTTGGTCGATGTTGCATATATTTTCGAGTGAATCGCCCGAGAACTGGCGGTGAAATGCCGAAATCATCGCGTTGTTGTTTAAGCATCGATTCAACAGTTGGTTTTTCTTTGATCGAACTTGTTTCCTGTCGATCGAGTCCAATCAGACGATGAAGACGTTCACGACGTTGTATCCATTCATGTTTATCATTGTTATTTATTTTCTTTATTTGTGTATTAGCTATTGAATCTCTTGTTTGACTTTGTGGAATAGTAATTTCAGATGATGTTGATGGACTTTCTGTTGTTTTATTTTGATCTGAATAGAATGTTGAAGATATTTTTGGTTTTGAAGGTGAAAATTATTTTCGTACAAAGAAAACGAAACATTGGCAGTGATGTCCATGCAACAATTGTATGTTTTAATAATTTCCATCGTTTGCCAACATCACCGCGTAAGATTTCGAGTGTTGTCGCTGAACCTTTTCGACGTAGATCTTCAGGAATTTGTTTTGGTAAACTAATTTTGTTTTTCGTATTCAAATCAAATCATTGAATTCTTTCATCTTACTCTTTCAAGACAATATTCGAACTCAACGGTCCCCATGAATTTGTTTGGCCCATAAAACCGATATGTCTTCCAGTTAACGTAAATAATCTCACTGTACAATCAACAGAACTTGTTATGAGAATTTCTCGATCGTTGGCATAGCCAATCGAGATTATCGGTCGGAGATGTGCTCGATATGCAATTAATAATTGAGGATAGACGAGAGTATGCGTGAGAAAATTAGTCTGATCAGTTGCAAGTGAAATCGGCGGTCGACCTAGAGCATCACGAAGTTTTTGTTCGGCTTGATTTTTCATCGATTGAATTTCTATTTATAAACAAAAAACAAATAAATTCAAAAATTATTCATTTTTTTTCCTATTAACCAGGTATATTCGATTGTAAACTAAATGCAAATTTGCTCATCAATCGTTTTTTATCTTCAATTAATCGATTCTGTTTTTCTTTCGAGTCAGGAGGTTTACAAGCATAATCACCAATATACCACAATGACACATATCCAGCTGTATCAGCTAGATCACACGTTCACTTGTTTATTGAATCAAAACACAAAATGAAAAACTTACAAGTGAATAAAATCTGACATTTATCGTCGACACACATCGAGAGAATGTGTTCTAAAATGATGCATAAGTAGAAACTCATTCAGAGAATTTCAAACCTTGAGGTTTTCTTGTGCCATTGAAAACGTTGATCAATCGACCGATAACATGAATTGACCAGCACCATATCCAACCCATACTTCCGGCAGTAATTAAAATTGCTGTCGAAGGATTGACTTCACGTGTTGAAAGAAATAGTAACTGATCTAAATGATAATCGGATGAGATCGTCGAATGATTCGATTCGAAATGTCGATTCGTTTTTCTAGATGTCAAATTCGATATTTCAAAAGCAAAGAATTTGCATTTTGTTTTACAAAACACTTTCAATTGATGTTTCATAATTTGTTCGAAGACGAGCCAATATCGATTGACGTAAACTAAGAAAACAACACACAATTAAGTTCAATTAATCAATCTTTTACTTTTCAGTATTATCTTTCGAATTCACTTTGAGTTTATTTATTCGTCGATAGGTAAAATATTTCGGAAAAGTTGTTTTAATTGCATTTTTTGTCTAGATTTCAATTTAAATATTCAAACAAGTTAACTTCTATCACATACGGTTTGTTTGTAAACCCAAGACAGTGAAATTAATTTCGGTTTGATATCTTCTGATGAGTTTAATTTCATAAATGGCATTCCCGTTTCAATTGTCCAAAGAATAATATCACCATCATAACTCGCTGAATCAAAGAATAAAAATGTAAGAAGCAAGATCAATTGAGAAATACCTGTAGCAAGAATATTCATGATCATACTCATCGAAAGAATATCATCGTTATGCAACGATCGAAATTCATCGATTTGTCGAATAACCACAGATTTACCTAGATGAAAAACTCGAATACGTCTCGACCAACCAGCGACAAACAATCGTTCGTTTTCGTGAATTAATGCTGTTATTTCTTTCGCATGAATATCATTCGAATGTATTCGATATAGATTATGTCCGTTATTAAAATTCCATAATGCTAGTGAACCATCATGTCCTCCAGTTATCAACCGACGTTTAGCTTCATCGAAACACATTGCTGTGATTTCGATTGCATGTTCATTGTATTCATCGAATTGTGTGACATGTGCATTGAGAATATGCATAATTTTCTCTCCAGTTTGAATATTCCAAATGTTAATTGTAGAATTTTCATCCGAAGAAATAACAACATCGAAAAGAGGATTGTAGAGAAGTTTTGTAATCGGAGATAGATGTGATGTACGTTCATTATGTGCATAGGAGTCATTGATATGTGAAAAAACAAGAAGTTTACGATTTCCAATGATTAAACATTGTTTTATTGGATTGAGATAGCATACAGTTAGATCTTGACCGGATAGATCAAAATTTGTGTGAGATATACGTTGAGTGATTTTCAATGTTTGAATATCCCAAATAATAATGTCTTCAGATTCAAAACAAAACAAAACACAACAAATGAGTTTTCATTTAGAAATCCTCTTACTCTTTCCTTTATCGATACTAATCACATGATTTTCTCGATTGTCAATAACTAAATGTGTTATAGATGAATTATGTCCACGTAAAACAGCAGCTGGTCGTTCGGTAACAAATGGATCCCAGAAATAGATCAGACTATCATTGCCACCGGTTACAATCGATCGATGTGTCTTCAAATATTCATGGTAGGCATGATTGGATGAAAATAAACATCGAGTCCTACTTGACAATAATCTAAAACTGCGAAACCTTTTTTAATTTCGGCATATTTGTCTGTTTTTTTATTTAAATCTCCGATGAATAGACTTTTCTTTGATGTCAATGCACATGAAACGAATAAATCAAGATCATCGATCCATTTTATCTGAACAATCCAATCGTCATGCAGATGACAGAAAGTCAAAACGGAAACAGTTGCATATTCTTGATTGATAATTCGAGGAAATATATACGTTCGAATTGAATCGGTTTTAAGTTGATAATTAACATCGGAAAGATGAAACATTGGCCGATGTGAATCTTTGGCTTGAAAAACAAACAGATTTCCCAATGAATCACCACAGAAAATAGCTGATTGAAATGAATTTTTCAAATTCATTCGATAATCAAGTGTTGTTAAACTCGCTGGAAAATTCGTGATTATAATCGAACCTGTGTATGCATGTGAATTGAGATCATAAAAAATGAGATCACGCTCGGTTGTTGCAACAAGAAAATAGTTCATATCGGGCAAGACACACATACATGTTATCCATAATGGAAGAGTTCTGAATGAGTCAAAAAAGAAACTCTAAGTACATGAGGAAAAAATCAGATTTTTTTAATTTACTGTTTTCTAAATTCGATTGACTGAATCTTCGTTTCTCGTATGAGCTTCAAAGTTGTTGACCAATGTGAAACAATTCCATTTCTTGTAATAGATAGATATCGTCCGTAGGTATAATCGATTTGATCGAGAATTATACCAGCTCGTGAGATGCCCGGAAAGAATTGAAACTATTTCGTCAATAAATTCTCAATTTTGATTTCATCTGAGAGAAAATAATTTCATTTACATTAATATAAAAATCAAGTGAAAGATTTTTCGATGAAAATTCTTTGGGATTAGTTGGATAAGGAATTGGTTTCGACATGTCATACATAATCTCTCGTTCTTGATGTTCGAATAGAATATAAGTTAAATATTCAGATAGATCAACTTCACCGTCACAATTCGTATCTACAGACAAATATAATTATTTTCTTGAATCATTATCTTCTCTCTACCGATCTAACGATCAATTTTAGAATTATTATTTTACGAATAGAGTCTCCCTATACTTTCATGAATATAATCTGTGCTTCTCGATTGGTCATATCCGGATATGTTCGTCGCATGAATGCAGTAAATTCACCGATATCTAAATAACCGGTATTGTCTGTATCTGCTTCACCGAATGATCGTCGAACTTTTTCAACAAATTCAAATGTCACCCTGAAAGAATTTTCATTTCGAAATCGATTATTAAAAAACAAGGATTCGACCGACATATCTTCGATAGATTTGCCTTGTGCTGTTGGTAGATGATGATCATTATCCACAGACTCAATTTCTTTCGTCGAATCATTTCGTAAATATTTTAAATATTGTTCAACTGCTTGAATAAGCACATGATTTGGTAGATGAACACCAATTTGTGCATTATGTAATGTCTGTAAGACTTTATACGGTTTATTTACATTCATGTTCGTTCTTTTAAAATAGTTTCAAGGCGCTAAAATATGAATCAAATGTCTACTAATCCCTCTATCACAAGGATAATTTTTTCTATTGGTTATGTCATGTGAACTATATTATGTTTTTTGTTGTTGTTGTTCTAGTTTTTGTTAGTTAGTTAGTCGATATTAAAATTTCAAAAAAAAAATGTCAGATGATGGCGGTGAACGTTTTGAAATCGAACGTATTGTCGAAAAACGTTATCGAAACAATCGTTTAGAATATTTAATTAAATGGCGAGGTTATCCTAATAGTGAAAATACATGGGAACCATGTAACTATTCATTTATTTGCTTTTATATTTTCTCTTTCTCCCTCTCTCTCTCTCTGTCTAGCGACGAATATCGAAGGTGATCAAGAAACTGAATTACTTGCTGAATACGAAGCTAGTCAAAAACAAAAACAAGCTAATGAACGATCAGGAAGAAATTTGAAAACATCGTCGATTGAAAACAATCAAGAAGATCATATAAAAAAACGTCCATTTAATAACACCAATCAAGTCCCATCGTCGAATAATATCAATGGTTTTGATCGAGGTTATGAACCGGAGAAAATTCTCGGTGCAACTGATTCAGCTGGTGAATTAATGTTATTAGTTAAATGGCGTCATTCGGATGAGGCTGATCTTGTTCCAGCACGAATTGCTAATTTCAAATGTCCGAAACTTGTCATTGATTTCTACGAACAACATTCGTTTTGGACTCGATTACCAAAAACGAATGAATAGGATCGAGATAGTTATTCTTTTGTCTGTATATTTTGTGTCAAATGCAAATAAATAGCTTGTAAATCACCTCTCAACTTTGAAGTCAGTCAATTTTCAGCAGAATATACCAGGTGCATACGTGAATAGGTATACGGAGGTCATGGATTTCTTCCGTTCGTTCTTTTTTTCTTTCCTTGACATTCGAATTCTTTTTTTTTCTTCTCTTTTTTATTAATACATTCATTCAATGTACTTTATGATTCGATAAATACGAATAGCACACACACACATACAGACATACATTGAAAAGAAAAAAAGAAAAATGGCGATTTCAAAAGATCAATCACAGATGGATATAAATGTTATTCTGCTCGGCGAAACTGGCACTGGTAAATCAACATTAATTAATTATCTCGTTAATTTATTCTACGATGGTTCATTAACTAACATGAAAATTGCCATACCAACACGATATTTTCAAAGTAATATGTCATCCATTTATCCTGAACACCATGAAAATAATTTAACTGACGTAATTCATTGTAAAACCAATCAATGCGCGAAATATTCATTTGAAATTAAACAAGTTCGTTTTAATTTTATCGATACGCCTGGAATAAATGCAGCAGGTGGTTATCTCGAAGATAATTCGAATTTCGAAAAAATCTTTCATTGTATTCAATCATTCGATTGTCTTCATGCATTGGTTTTAATTTTCAATGGTACACAAGCACGTTTAACAATTAATATTAAAACAATTGTCGAACGTTTTCGTGAACGTTTACCAAATATATTTCATTCGAATATTCTTCTTCTTCTAACTCATTGTTCTCGTCATACAGTGAATTTTCAATCGATCGACTATCTTCCTAATTCACCGATATTTTACATGCAAAATTCAGCATTTTCAACTGATCCTCAAACATGGACAGATCGAATACAAACGATTTTACAACGTGATTGGACACGATCGATTGAAACAATGAATGAATTAATAAAAACTCTAGTTCTTCTAACACCAATTTCAACTGAATCGTTACATAAACTACATTATCAACGAGATATCATTCGAAGTATTCTTCATGAATGTCGATTGATGATTATGGAGCTACAATATATCGAAGATGAACTAGCTGCTCTCGAACAAGCAGCACAAATTTATTCAGAAAATCTAACACAAACGAAAATCATTCAAGTCAATGAAATCTCTCCAACATCCTATCATAATACAATCTGTTTGAAATGTAATGTTGTTTGTCATGAACGATGTTCATTGAATGAAGTCGAGCAAATTGGTAATGAAACGTTTCGACATTGTGAAATAATGAATAATGGTCGATGTACAGTTTGTCCGAGTCAATGTTCGGCTCAAATGCATTATCATGATCGACGATTGATTAAACAAGTTTCGAGAACAATACGTTTTGCTATTTCATCACTTTCGAATCGATTTCATGAGATTGAAGAGGAAAAAATCGCTTGCGAAATTCAATGTCGAACATTTCAAGAAGGTAAACATCTTATTGAACAGTTACTTCAAGAACAATATGAAAAAATCGAAGATATCTATCGAAATGTGAACATATTCGATGAATTATGTACATGTATAAATATATTAAGAAATGAATTGAAATTTCTACGATCGAAATATGTTATTGATAAAGCAAAGAAATTTATTGAACAATTAGAATATTTAGCAAATCATCGTGGTGTAAATCAACCGAAGAAACGACGAAAACGAAAAGTTTTAGTAACAAAAACGAATGATGATGAGCCTATGTCATCGATTCGAATTGAAGATCGAAGTTATTCCGAATATTCAACTGAACATTTAATTGAATTAATTCGTCAATCGATGGCAGAGAATATTCTCATAGAAGACGAATTAAATCGTCGTTGTCAAAGTGCATCACTTGCTTGTTTAACATCTCGACAATTACTAAATCTCTGCGAATATTACACATCGATTCAATATCTTACATCCAATGAATTAAATTGTCTATACGAAAGATTCCAACGAGATACTTCTCAATCATCTATTGACAAACTCATACATTCAACTGCAATTAATTTATGTTTACAAAATCAAGAAAATACTTCATCATAGAAAACATCGACAACAAATTGTTTTCCAATAAACCCGAACATTTTCGTTGTATAAATAAAGATCAATAATATCGAATAATAAAGCTAGTTGACACCAGATAGTTAAACATTGAGTTAAAATCGAAAAGAATTGAGCAATATCTTGAATAGCAAGAAGAGTATATAACGGAAGCCAACCTACAACGAAGAGCAATACCATAATAACCATATGTCGAAAGAGACGAAGATCACGACGACTGATACCGTCAGGACCTAATTGTGTGTGTACTCGACGTGATGACGAACGAACATGATTGAATATAAGAATATTTGCAAGAATAAAAATTAAACAAGGAATAATGACAATCAATATTAATTTGTAAACTTCAACCCATTTTTCAGTAACGCAAAGCTAATTATTGGGGAAAAAATTTGAATGAAAAACTAAAATAATTGAAATTTTCAAACTTACAGGTTGAATTCCAGCAATAATTGGTAATGTCAAAACGGTGCCAAGTATCCATTGAGTTAGAATACAAATGAGAATCCATTTTTTGCTTTTAAAAATAATCTTCTGTGGATATTTTACAGTGCAAAAACGATTGACTGACGTTGTTATAAAACTAAATGGAATCTGCAAGGTTAGTAATGTTGGTACAATTTGCATGAATAAACATGATTGTAACATGAATAGATAAATTCCAATGGAATCAATTTGGTACATAACGTAGAAAATAAACCAAAATGTACATGATAATATGATAGATAGGCAAATGTTAAGCGTCAAGAAATTGGCTCGATGATAGAATTGTGAATGAAATACAATCGGAATCGAATAGAACAATGCTATCAGAGCAATTAGTCCGAAAAGAGCCGTTCGAGTATAGGAAATAATTGTGTCAAAATCGACCATCAGTTTCTTTTTTTAAACTAGAAATGAATGAACGTGTCAATTTGCGTGTTACAATACCAAAAAACTGAACTCATTTATCCTCTGTATAATTATAACCATGAAATGGAACTAATTAGCAATTATTACGCTTGGTTTTTTTTATTTCAAAACAAAAGTACAATACGATTTAATGATAGAAGTTTTTCATGAGACGGTTTCTTTGAATTTCTTGATTTTGTCGTTCTCGTCGAGCGATAGGTGTTTCGCCGATTTTAACTATACATTGATAATGACCATTCGCAGAACTGCTGCTTCGATCTAAAGCAAATGAAAAAACGAAATATATGGTTTTAATTTTTTTCGTTTTACTTTGTGATAATGCGGAATTAACTGCCGGAAGATTCGTCATTCTAAAATATCGATTGATTTAACGTGAAACAGAAGTGAGAAAAAAAAATCGCGAAACCAAGTGAGAGTGAATGAGAATAAGATCAAGTGTGCTAGGTACCTTGTTTCGATAAGTCTAGGTGGCGAGATAGTCAATCGACGAACAGGTAACTCCCTGTTGATTCGATTGAGGAGAAGAGACAATCAACAATCGACATAAACAAAGACGAATACTTACGAACGAAGTGACAATGTTTTGCCGGTGAATGATGGTGACATATTTGTTCGTGATTGTTGTCTGTCATTCGCAAATAGCAATTGATCTGTTGGTGTTGTGGTTATTTTATGAATGGCTAATTCGGGAAAATTTGATGATGTTAAACAATCACGAAGAATTGTTCGTGATGAACTTGACAATCGTTCGGTATTGATAAGCTCGAATATAACTGAACGTAGCTTTGCTATCTTTCAAAAAAAACGACTGAATTTGTTCATCGATAGTAAAAGATAATAGATACTGTACTTCTTGAAGGTATTGTTTATCTTTTTCATTATTACGATCGGTAAATTGTTGAGAATCAGAATCGATCTGTGATGATTCATCGGAATCGAATTGTTCGGTTTTTGTTGATGCAATAATTTGATTTAATTCTGAAAGTTTATTTGTTAAATAATCGTTTCGTTGTTCACTTCGACCAAGTTGTTGTTTAAGTTCAAGTAATTTCTCTTCGAAATCATCATTCGAAGTTCGTAATCGATATTGAAGATCTAGATATTCGATAAAAACATTTATTTGTTTGTTTTCTAGAAAAATAATTATAAATTCGTCTACTTTGATTTTCCGTTTGAAGTCGATTGATTTCTTGATGTAAATCACTCAATGTGCATTCATGTTGTTCTTGAATATATCGTAGATTTCGTTCGAGTAATTCAATATTTGTCTTCGAATCAACAACTTCTTCACTCATGTTTACACAAGAGTAATTCAAACTTCAAGTGAACATGCGCTCAAACAACCATAAACGATTCATAATGTCATGGAGATTAACAAGAACATTTCTTTTCAGATGTCGCCAAATGAATGCGTACAGAAAAATGGTTGAAAATACTCGTTTATTATTATTATAGGGCTTTTTCTTTGTTCTTTTTTTTTATTAAAATAGGTGTCATGAATGAGAAAACGAAGCGAATTTTCAGATCTCACATCTGTTTCAATAATCTTTATGAAAGAAATCGATGAGAATATTTAACAAAAAAGAAAATGCGTTTTTTTTCTTATTCGTCATTGTGATGATTTTTTTTCGGCCAAGGTCATGAGACAAAAAGATAAGACAATCAGAGTAGCACCTATTTAAATAATCGAAATCAATGAGAAAACAGGTCAGTGCACAAAAAATGCATCGATTTGCTGTTTTATTTGCGATATGTAAGAATTAAATCGAAGAAAAAAAAAGAGAAATCGAACGCTTTTTGCTCTTCTTTTTAGTTGTTCTCGGCTCAATTCATGCCAGTCCGGTTTCAGTAAGTGCTCTTCCAAAACGATACCGTGTCTACGGAATCATTGAATTGCCTTACGCTGAAATTCACGAACCATTCGAATCATGGATCGATGTTGATGCCGGATTCTCACGAATTGATTATTACGAAGGTAATTTCGGCCAGGAATTGATGCGATAAAACTATTGTTTTTGTGTTTCCGCGAATAGGTGCTGCTAAAACTCTTCAACGTAAAGCAGGCAGTGGTGAAGATTTCGGTGCTACTTATAAAATCGTACCTATGTCCGGTAAATTTGAATAGTTTTGCAAGAAACAAAAAAGAAAAGAATGAAAATTGATTTGAATTAGATGAACAAGTTTTGAATAAAATCAGTTGCTTTCAAGCAAATGGTTCAAAAGATGATCCAGTCGATGTTCAACATACTATTCCAGATGTTAGCACATTTCAAGTATGCGGAAAATAGTCGCATTTTATACTTTAGCATTCGATAACTCTTTTTTCACTAATATTTAGACTTCACGTACTGGTGAATGGCGTGGAATTAAATGCCAAATCTATGAAAGTATCGATGTTGTCGGTGAAAAAACTTCGACATACACATACTACGTCAGTCTTACAACAAAACAACCAGTTCGTTATGAAATGTTCGGTTATGATTCATTAATTGGCTCTCATTTTGACAAATATTTCATCGATTATTTCGGTTACAGTGAAGAAGCATTCAGTCCATCTATTTTTAATATAACTAATGGTAAGACGGAGTTGCATTGCAAATTGTCTAATTTCTGTTCTTATTTTTATTTTCGATAATTAGATAAGACATGCACAGGATTTCCAGGACCCGGTCTTGAACATAGTACACCTCGAGTTCTCTTCAATCCCATGAGTGTTTACATTAATCGTCATAGTGAACAACATTTAGATGATTCATTCGATGAATTTAAAACCCAACATGGCTTAGACTATGAAAGTGAACTTGAACATCGTCAACGTTCATATATCTTCCGTAATAATGTTCGATATGTTAACACACGAAATCGAGCTGGTTTATCATATAAAATGAAAATTAACAAATTCGCTGATCGAACAGTACGCGAAAATTTATTTCGTTTTTCATGTTGAACTTTGATTATTTCGTCTAGGATGATGAATTACGTGTACTTCGTGGTCGACGACATTCTCAAGGTTACAATGGTGGTCTTCCATTTCCTCAAGAAGAATTAAAAGCTAATCTACAGGATATTCCTGATACAATTGATTGGCGTATCATGGGCGCTGTAACACCTGTTAAAGATCAAGGCATTTGTGGTTCATGTTGGTCCTTTGGCACAACTGGCACTATTGAAGGCGCTTATTTTGTCAAAGTAAATCGATTTCTTTTGTTTTCTTTATAAATCACATAATAGAGTCACGCTTTCTTTTGTTCTTTTTTTTAGCACGGAAAATCTGTTGTTTTATCCGAACAAAGTTCGTTCAAGACTTGATTTTGATGTCAATGATTTATTTATTTATTTTTCTAATAGATCTAATCGATTGCTCATGGGGATTCGGTAACAATGGTTGTGATGGTGGTGAAGATTTCCGTTCATATCAATACATAATGAAACACAACGGTATTGCTTTGGAATATTCCTATGGGCCCTATCTTCAAGAAGATGGTTTCTGCCATCAAAATAATGCAACAGTCGGTGCTAAACTTCTCGGTTATGTTAATATCACTCAAGGTGATGAAGATGCTTTGAAATATGCAATTGCTACGAAAGGTCCTGTATCAGTTGGTAAGAATACCAAAAAAAAGAAAAGATAATTACTAATTATTCTATTGAAATTTATTTAGCCATTGATGCAGCTCATAAAGGCTTTCTCTTCTATTCAACTGGTGTATTTTATGATCCTCAATGCGGTAGGTGTTTTTGCTAATTAGCTTCTCTTTTTCTTTTCTATTAAAAGAATGAGTTATGACTTTTGCTTCTTCTTCTTTTTTTTCTTTTGTTATCAGGTAACACACCTGAAGCGTTAGATCACGCAGTACTTGCTGTTGGATACGGCTCATTGAATGGAAGTGATTATTGGCTCGTTAAAAATTCATGGTCAACCTATTGGGGAAATGATGGATATGTTTTAATGTCACGAAAAGATAATAATTGCGGTGTTGCAACAGCAGCAACATATGTTTTAGTTGAATAAAATTCGAAAGAAGTCTTTTGTTTCTTTATTTCACATGAGGCTGATTTGCATGTTAGAAAATAAATGTCTATTTATAGGACGGATGAACAAAAGCAAAATTTATTGATAATCATTGTTCGTCTGTCATGTGGATGGAAAACTAATGTAACATCACATATATCGCATGATTTCTTTAAGAAAAGAAAGAAAAATTACATATATTGTTTTTTTTCACGTCATGAAATTGAGTGCAAAACAAAAAAAAAGGCAAGATCTCAATAAATTCATTATCTACTGTGTTCGAGTGTGTCGCATTTTCTTTGTTGTTGATTTAATAATTGAGGAATAAATGGATGATTTTGTTCTTTATCATTAACAAGTGATGAATGTCGACGAATATGTGTTCGACAACATCGTCGAAGTATTTTCTTATGTAAATTTCGTAGACAACGTTTAGCAATACGTTTAATTTCCGTACGAAATTGTCTTCCACTAAGACAATAAACATAGAAATTCAATGAACAATTCGCAAGAATAATTACGCTCATCCATGCTGCAACTGTCATATCCGATATCGTATAATAAACAATTGACGTAACACTTGACGAAAGAAAGAACAGTAATGAATGTAAAATTAAAACAATATTCATCCAAGACATTTTGCCGAATGCTATACTAGGAAAAGATGTCGATGATGGTTTGAATAATGGACGAGGAACTGAATTTCGTCGTTGAACAAGTTCGTACGTATGTAATGCTGGTAATTTCGATGTTGTACCTGTTATCATTGACATAGATAGCTGATTATTATGTTGATATTCTTGTCGTCGACGAACATGGGCTGTTGTTCGAAAAATACAAATAATAATTCCAATATTAAATAAAGCAACAAGAAACGATGGAATCATTTCAGAAAAAAGAAAACGTCCTGTCGAATGATTAAAACCAAATGAATATTCAATAAAATAATTTTGCCATAAGATTGATGTTCGAGAAAAATCGAATGTACATTGTTTTATTGGATTCGTCGTATTTTGACTAGATCACATGAAAAAATTAAAATTCTATTTTTATTTTATATCTAGGCTGTCTTACTTAATTACATAGGGCGCATAGAATATCAAACTCGGTCCAGTTACTAGAATAATCATAATCAAACATATGATTATCATAACTAAATATTTATATTTTTCTAATTTTTGAAAATGTTCTCGTTGATTAAAAAGAAAGTTCAGTCGCGAGGAAACGTAGATAAATCTTTCGACTACCCAAAAAACGGTGATCCATGCAGCAATGACACGAAATGACGCTGTTAAACGAAAGATTTTACATGTTAACCAATATTCACCAATAATACCATCGGACAACCAACGTCGTGTTGTCGAATGAAGTAATAACGAATATCGAACGATACAAATAAGATTGATTGTGAACGATGCTAAGGCAAGAACGGAATAAGTTGAACAACAACGAAAACGTCGTGAAGAAAAAACAATAATTCCAAGAAGATTGCCAATAAAACCAAGAATAAACAATATGATGCAAATCCAATCAGTTATAGTTATGATGAACAGCATGACAGTTACGTTGAAAAGCCAAACAAGTTAAATGACTTCGACAAATGGAACGGGAAAAGAGACGAATAAGAGAGCAAGAGAGAAAGAAAAAAGACGCGAGTATTATTTTATTTTTTCTTCTCTTCTCTTTTTGTTTTTCTCTCCGCTTTTTTTTTCTCTTGTTTTTAATGTAAAATAGTCAATCCAATATTATCTCACGCAATATTCACTTTGAGAGAGAAGTTCAACTGAGTAAATCGATTTTTGACACTGATGCTCGTGTTTATAATTAAATATGATTGATTGATTTACCTTTTTGCGAAAGCAAATTTCCGGCAGGTGCCAAAACAGATTACGATAATTTCTTAGAATTGACAAGGAAAATATTTTTGACCTTGGTAGTTTGTCTACTATATGAAGATGAATATTTTCATGCGAAATAGAATTAGTATTTTCATGTTCAGTGAGAAGGCGTACTGTCGGAAATTATAATTAAGTTCTTCTTATTTGAAAGATGAGTACATCCCTACTTTGAACAATACGAGTGGCGACGATCAATATTAAGACTGTAAATGATTTCCTCAGGTCGAGACAACGCTGACATACGCAGATATTAAATCAAATGAGACCTAAGTTTAATGTGTTTAGAATTCTTCGATCAATTTTTGCAAATTAATCTAATCGAATTGAGAATTCGGACATGTTTCGTTTAATTGAGTTTTGTCTGTTTCATCTCTTCTTCTTCATAAATATAATTATCGTCGACAACAGACAAACAAACGGATATTTTTTTCATCTTTGATATCCTGTAAACAAAGAAAAAAAATAGTCTTTTCTTATGTTTTTTTTAGAAAAATCAATTCTACTGGATGAATATCATACTGATTTTTTAACTCGTCACACTTTCTAAATAGACTATATTAAGATACTAATACCACACGTTTTTTCTTCATTAAATATTGATAACTCTTAATATGCACTTAAAAAAAACTCGATACCTTCTATATTTTTATGTGAAAAACGTCGAAGAGTTTTTTTGTTTCTTTAAAAATGAGGATAACAGGCGGGCCTGAGACCCTCGATTGAACCCTCAAGAAAATAAATATTATGTCTCGTTAAATTTTCTGAGGTCTAATGAATAAAATTGATTTCCATTTACACATACATTTAAAAGCAATTGTAAAACATTTTGGTTCCGGCTTTGAATTTATTAAAAATATTGCAACGAGCAACAACAAAGAAAAACATCAGAATAAAATACAATGACGTCACTGCGTTGTTGCATGAAAACAATAATTGGAATGATTATGTTCGTTAATTGACAGATGCCACTGTTATTGAATAGAAATGATTTACTTTCTCGTCTAATAGATATATAGGTCTTAAGTTTCAAACAAACTATTTTTAGAATCGATTGTATCGCTGTAAATAGAATTTCATTTTTCAATGAAGAGATCATTATCTCTGCTTAACTATTTCATAAAGCTTCTAATAATAATTTTAAGAAGAAAAAGACTAAATCTCGATTTATCATGTTCTCATTTTGTCGAATAACAATATATTTTTTTCAAAAATATCTCTTAAGATGACTATACGCTGATGATACACATACGCGTACAAGTTATGATTTAGAGTAAGAGTATCTAAGTGAACCGTTTTTTTTTGTTGAAGTACTTGATATGTTAATAATATATTTAGCGCATGGGATACAGAAAACGACCTTGGGTAGATGATTAAATTATTTTGTTCGTATTGTTTAGCAGTTCAAGCTAATATTTGAGTTGTTTTAGATGATTTTTAATTAGATTAATGTGAACTACGCATGATTTCATTTGTCATTTGATTATCATTCTAGTAGATATCCATCATTCATTTGTCATTTGATTATTCTATTTCTACCCAATGAAAACAGGAGAATATTTCACTTCACTTTAGTACGAAGTTTTTTTGAGTCACTCACTGCTTTCTTTTAATCATAGGACAAAAACAGTCTCCAAGATAACATATGAATCATTTGATAACCGAATATATATATGAAGTTACGACGTTGCTAACAAAAGGAAGAAACATAATTCATTGTTTTGACTATGTCTCTACTTTATAATAATGATGCTAAAGAATCAAATATTATCGTACATTTTGATCGAGATTGGAAAGTTCAACGTTTGACTGATAAGCCTCCAGAAAATGATTATACATTGACTAAATATAACGATAGTCAATGGGAAACAATTCAATTACCTCATAAAGCTGTCATTGATCCAATGTCAACATATTGGTATCGAAAAAGATTCGATTGGAGAGATAAATTTGATACACATCAACATATCTATTTAAATTTAACACCGAATGAATGTGAGAATGATACAACGACTGAGAACAATATAGTTGGAATAAGTATATGGTTAAATCAAGCACGTGTTCTTACGGGTAAAATAGGCAAACAACCGATAGAAATTACACATTACTTGAAAACAACCGAAGAAAATATTCTTGTTATTTGCTCAACATTAGGCTATCCACTTTCGTTATATGCACGACTGATTCTACCGAAAGTGACTGCTGGTCATGTTGAATATGAGGATGTTAATCAAACGACATTTCAACGAAATCGAAAAACTCTAGATTATACAGCTAGTTTCTGTGATACCGATGGTTTAATTGACGTTTTTGTGAATCCAATTGAACAAGATATTCCTGAAATATCAGCATCGTTTATTGATGAATTTTCTGATTATGATGTTATATTAAAAAAAGATCGAGAAGAAGCTCTGGCAGCCTTAGATATTGGTCCTGTGCCTCGTATTGCAATTGTAATATTAATTGTTGGTACACGTGGTGATGTTCAACCGTTCATAGCTTTAGCTAAAAATTTACTTTCTTGCGGCCATCGAGTACGATTAGCTACACATGAAACATTTCGAAAATTTGTTCGAGAAAATGGAATTGAATTTTATCCATTAGCTGGCGATCCGGCTGATCTCATGTCATTTATGGTTAAAAATGCTGGTATTGTTCCATCGATTAGTAGTATTATCGCAGGTGATGTCGGTAAAAGTCGAGATATGATGGCACAAATTTTAGAATCGACATGGAAAGCATGTATCGAAGATGATGATGAAACTGGCGTACCATTTATTGCCGAAGCTATCATTGCCAATCCGCCATCCTACGGTCATATACATTGCGCAGAAAAATTACAGATTCCATTGCATATTATGTTTACAATGCCTTGGTCACCGACCGGAGCATTTCCACATCCATTCTGTAAGATTAATTCGACATTTGGACCAACTATGAGCATCAATCGAATGACTTATGACATCGTCGAACGATTAGTAAGTCTTTGTCGATTTATTTATTTATTTTTTTGAAATATCTGTTGAATGTTTTAGACATGGTCCGGTATGAGTGATATTATCAATGGTTTTCGTGAGAAAACTCTTCATCTCTCTTCTCTACATACTAGTAAAGCTGTTAGTGCTATGATTGAAGAACGTGTTCCACATACATACTGTTGGTCACCATCACTTGTTCGTAAACCCATCGATTGGCCTGAATATATTGATGTTTCGGGCTTTTTCTTTCTTGATCTGGCAACGAATTATACACCACCTGAAGATCTCGTCGCATTTTTAGAAGCTGGTGAACCACCGATTTATATCGGTTTTGGTTCAATAACTGGTCATGATGCACGAAAAATTCTACAAGTCGTTCTTGAAGCATTAAAAATAACGGGATATCGAGCATTACTCTCCGGACTAGCTCAAGACAACGATCAATTGTCGGAAAAGATTTTCAAAATTGGCAATTGTCCTCATGATTGGTTATTTCAGCATGGTAAGTCATGTTTAATTTAATTTCGACATAATCTAATGGTTATATATTCTAGTTTCTGCTGTTTGCCATCACGGTGGTGCAGGAACAACTGCTGCAGGTCTTCGAGCAGGTAAACCAACGATCATCGTACCGTTCTTTGGCGATCAATTCTTTTGGGGAACAATGATCAGTAATAGTGGTGCGGGTGCGCCGCCTATTCCTGGAACACGAATGAACGTACCTCAATTAGCCGATGCATTTCGATTCGTTCATCAAGAAGACACACGTTTAGCAGCCGAAAAACTACGAATAGCTTTTCAACGTGAGAATGGTTGTGTATTAGCTGTCGATTTCTTTCATCGAAATTTACCATTGAACAAAATGCGTAGTGATTTAGAAGCCACATTTCCTGCATGTTATCGACTTGAAGAATACGATTTACAAATATCACGTCCTGTTGCACAAGTACTTGTTGCAGCTGGTAGAATTGAAGAATCACAATTGACTTTACATCCGACACGTACGTGGGAGAAAATATCCGATGATGATCAACCTCATATACCTGTTCATAGTCTAATGAAATATGGAAGGAAAGCGTTGAGTGATATTTTTGTAGGTACACCTAGTGATTTGAAACGTGCTGCGACCGATTCGAGTAATGTACTCGTTGGAGCACGTGATGGGATCGGATCGGTTGCGAAAGGCGTCGGAAAAGGTCTTAAACATGCAACTATTGGTTGTCTATCGTTCTACGGAGATATTACTGATGCATTAGAACGTTTACCAGCATTGTACGATCCTTATACTGATGCTGATAAATTTAAACGTCCGCAAGTTGTTGATTTTGGATCGGGAGCGAAAGCAGCTGGACAAGCTGTTTGGCATGGGTTTCGAGATGGTGTAGCAGGATTAATTAACAAACCTCGTGTTGGCTATGAACGTAATGGAATCCTTGGTGGAGCAGCCGGTGCTGTTGTTGCTATTCCAAATATGATTGTTAAGCCCATAGCAGGTACATTGGCAACGATCACTTGGTTAAGTCGAGGTGTTTATGCTGAAGGACAAAAATTGACAAAAGGTCGAGAGAATTATCAAGATAAACGATTATCAGCGATAAATGAACATCGACGTTCGTCATCGGGCTCATCGATTGATAGTGATGATCAATCACCTGTTGGACGAGCTTCATATGAATCAGGTTTAACTATAGAATTATGTCAAGCAATTTTAGATGCTTTCGATAAACATCAACATGAACGAAAGAAGAAAAAGAAACATCGTAGTCGTTCAAAAGAAACGACAGTGTTGCAATATTTAGTACAGGGTGAACGACGTAGTCATTCTTCGACTGGACATTAATACATATTTGTTTTGAACTATTTTTGTAATTAAGAAATTATAATCGTAATAAATGAATGATTGTTTTCTTTTTCTCATCGATGGTATATGTGTAATTACTTTTTTTTTAATTGAATTAAAACTCATTTCTATTCGGTTAAATTACAGTGTACTCTTTGAGCACGTTTTCTTTTTCGCATGACCTTCCAAGCACGCTTTGTATCCACCCTCAAAGTTAAATGTTGACATTCAGGTTATCAATGATTGTTTATTACATGGAAATGTCAGATCTCAAATAGTAGTAAACAAAATCTGTTCATTAATTACTCATATGGTGCTTTCTGTAATTTGTGTTAATAAATAAAAAAACTGAAAAAAAAAGACTACTTGTTCAATATATTTACGTAGATGCACGAATAAGATACTTGTTTTTATTATTATAGAAGCATACGAAATGAAATAATACACATATCTATCCATCTAGATTGTCACAACAACAAATGACACACCAAGCATGAATAACTCCCGGAACCTGAAACAAACAAAAAAAAACAGCATCATATTTTCTAGCCAATAGAAAATTAACTTACCCAACCAAGTAACGTCAAAATAAGATTTAGAAATACAGTACAACTGCAAACCTTATTTCGAGTAATCCATACCGCTATCGGTGGAATAAAAAGAGCTAATAATAATAATAATAATTTTGAACAAAAATCTCCCATAGTTAATATTTTCGACTATTCTCGAAGCAGTCAAAGAGAAAATTGTGTATGTTCCTTGTTATTTTTCTGGAAAACTAGCTTTTGTCGTCTTTTGATGTTAGACTGAAGGAAAAGCTGAATTGTGATGAATCAGCTTCCTCTTCTTTTTCTTCATTCTCTATTCGCTTAAACTTTGTCAGAGAGAGAGAATCGTCCTTGGTTAACAGCAACTGTTATTTTATCCTGTTTTGTCTTATTTTCTAGTGAATAAACTTTTTTTTTCTTCTGCTTTTGTTTTTATTCTTATTCTTATTATGAAGATTGTTTTTCAAGCGCGTTTACATCGATATACATAAATAGAACAAAAAACAAAACAAGTGTAGATTTAATAATAAAGCAAAAAACAATAAATAAAGACAAAACAATACGTACAATAGAAAAATAAGAAAGAAGAAGAAGAAGAAGAAGAAGAAAGAAAGAACGATTTCTTTATTCGCAAGCTAATTTTCCATCAAACGACGAGAGAGCAATGCCAAAAGCTTGAACAGCACATAATGGATATTTGAAATCGCATGTAAATACATCTAAAATGATACCATACCCCTTTCATTGTTTAGTTTTTTTGCCCTTTGAATTCATTAAAAATTCACTCACCATCACTGACACGTCCGAATTGCATGCAAACATAGTCTTCTGCAAACAGAAGACAAAAAGAAAATTAATTAAAAAAAACAGAATCCTTTGTTTTTTAAGATGCGAAAAAAGGAATAAAATGAACTGATATTTACGGTCGTCGTCATGCACAATTTGAAAGTTTTTCACTGATGCCTGTGTGACACGACCATGAAAGTTGAGTACATAGGATTGCGTTTCTTCGTTCCAAACCGGTGTTTTATTGTGTAGTTCGAGTAGATTAGCCATGTCATGGCGTTTCCAACGTTCAATTAAACTTTCTGAATCCTGAATCGAAAAGAAAAGTTCGTTTCGAATGATAGTTTTCGTTTTTAGTTTACATTTCTTGGTTGAACTTCGACACGATGATGATCACTGCTCATACCAGGTATGATGATTGTCATTTTTCGTGGACCTTTGAAACCTAAGATATTGGTTTCCTAATAGAAACGAAAAACAAAACAGAAATTGAATTACAAATCTAAAGATAAAACAGTCGATTCATACGTAGGCAATTGCAGCTAATTCACGCCTTTGTTGCTCGTTTGAACTTGTTGAAATAGAATATCATATGGCTTTATTTGATGAGGTGTTTCAATAAAACTTACGCATTTTTCTTCGGATTTGACCCGTGATCAAAAACTGTAAAATTTGTACCTAACATATTTGCTCTTGACACGTGCAAATCGAACGATTTAAAACATTGCTTATTTTCTCAATGAAGATATTTACCGTAGTTTGCCGATAAATCTTTCGCCATCACGTGATAAATCAGTGGCGTCTGTCGAAATTAGATAATTCGACGTTGCACTACGCCGACGTTTTCGACCGGCGAGTACGAAAAACTAAGAAGACGAAGAAGAAAAAAGATTTCACTCCTCCGAATGATTAATTCAGTACTTTTTTGCCATCACCGGGCCGTTCAACATGCATGTAATAGGTCGGGAAAAGTCCTTTTTCCATGCCTCGTTTATCGCGCGTTATTCGACATTGAATATCTCCTAAACCGTTTGGTGCGGGCGTGTAGACGAATTTATCCAAATCTTCGGTAATCAATTCGAATAATGAACGTAATGCAAGTGTCAACGATGGTGAATTGGGATTGTCGAGATCTTCAGGTTGATCATCGACTGTCGATTCAGTTTCATTGTTTCCTATTGATACTGGTGCCCATGGTCGAACAACAGTTGTTTCAGTTTCGACATCTGAATCTAAATCATTGACAATGTCATATTTCTTTCGTATGGAATGATATTTAACTACCTTTGCCAAAATCATCATCGGTACTATGCGTAACGGTAGCATCTGAGAGAATCTGCATACCACCTCCTCGATTAGGAATATTGAGTGTTCGTGTTTGAACAGATGTAGATGTTGATGGACGAGATAGTGGACTAGTTTCATACTGAAACATACGCATATGTATATAAATTATCAATTTTATATTGATTACTTCATTTGATTTCCAACGAATCGGGTGAAATGGCTGAGTTGGTATTGGCACTGAACGATTCAGTCCATTGATTACATTTGACTCGTCATTATCTGGATAAAATGATGTATTAACAAATCCTATCGAAAAGATTCTCTTGTTTGATTATTTTATTTCAGAAGAAGGAAAAAAAGCACGAACAACCTCCGATTAGATCTGGATTTGATTGATCTGTTCGAAGTGGTGTACGTTTCGTACGTGTGTCACCGGCACGTTTAGTTAGTTCCGTCTGCATACCGACAAAATATAAGTAAACAACAATCCTTTCTGTCCGTTTACCTTAGCATTGATTCGTTTCTGATCGAATTTATTCGACGAACTATTTTGATCGTCTTCCTCCGAAATTCTAAAACACGTACATCTCGTCTGTCAATCATCGTTTAGATTCACTTACACTCCGGGAACGTGTTCTCCATTTATCATGTTTTCAATTTTTATATATCCATAAATCTGAAAATGTTTGAGAAGAAAAAAAGGGAGAGAAAAAAAAACTGAGGAATATTACGAGTATACTCGAGATAGGAAAAAAACAGAACTGCTTTGACGCGAGACATTTTTCTCGTTTCCGTTTTTCTCCTTTTTTTTATTTAAGAGTTTATTATATTGTTAGACGATCTATCAAGATAAAAAAAAAAGTTTTCCTCTCATAGCAAAGAGCATTTTTTCTTCTTCACTCTCATTCTTTTTGCGTTCTCTTTGACACCTGAAAATTATTTCTGAAGAGAAAAAAACGAAGAAGAAGAAGAAAGAGAAAAGGTTCAAAAAAAGACGGACTTAAAGAACCAATATGTCATCGGTGAGTCATTTATGAAGATAACCATGACGTTTTTCGTTGCTTAGCAATATACCTTGAATTTAAACAGTTTGATTGTTTTGAACGTAATGTTTGCGGGCAAATTTTTTGTTTGTTTTAAAGTCAATAAAGAATTGTTGAAATACATTGAGAAAAGAAAAGATTTAAGTAAGTTAGATGTCACTGCAATCCTTATTTATATTATTCGAGGAATTGCCAAAGGAAGTAAACGAGTGAGTGAGTGAGCGAGTGTCGATAGAACAAATTCAAACATAAGTAAACAATCATTCAATTCAATGTCTTTAACGAAATTAATTTCGACAAATCATCCCGATGATTCGTCGAATGATGACGTTGAAATTAATGCATCATCTGTTAAAGTTCATCGTTATACATGTGATACAAACACAAATTGGCCGACAACAACAACAACAACAACAGTAACACCAACGAATGAGCAAACAGGTGTCGTAATCAAAGATGTTGTACCTCGTTCAATGTATTATCACGATCGAGATGATCATAATGATGATGATTGTTTATGTACATGTGCATGTTGTCGATGTGAATGTTGTCCAACAGTATCCGATTGGTGTGTTCGAGATCCCTACGGACTATCTTGCGGTTTTACAACATGGTTTCTATTTATCTACGCTCAATTTGTTGTGATTTTTGTGATTTTAATTCCGAAAAGTCATTCTACATTGTTCAATCTCGCGAATTTAATTATCTTTCACGGATTAGAAATTCTCGCTGTTTCATCGCATTGTCGAACGATGTTTTCGAATCCAGGTGCTGTACCATTGAACGATGCAACAACAGAGAATTTACTTAAATATGAAAGTGGAACGATTGTCTATCGATGTGCGATGTGTCAAAGTATAAAACCACCTCGTGCCCATCACTGTAGGTAGTTAACAAAGAAATTCTTCTCGGGTTTTTCTTTGTATTCGATCTTTTTCGATTTTGTTTAGCGTCTGCAAACGATGCATCAAACGAATGGATCATCATTGTGTATTTGTGAATAATTGTGTCGGACAAAATAATCAGAAATATTTTATTTTATTTACTGTAAGATCATTTTCAGCAAACAAAAAAACGCAAATATTTTCATAGAATCTTTAGTTTTATACATGCGTTATATCTGTCTATGCATTGTTTTTACTTGGTTTTCATATAACAACATGTATTCAATCGGATTGGATGGGTAAAACAGATTTCAATGCCAAGATTTCGATTTATTTCCTTGTTTAGCTTGTACAACATGGTCACCGCCAGCAACGATTATATTCCTTATATTCTTAGCTTTCGAAGCGATATCATTTTCACTTTTTACAGCCATTATGACTGGCACACAATTGTATTCAATTTATACTGATACTACTGTATTTCGAGATGTTTTTTTTTTTGATTTAATTGAAATCTATTGATTTTCTAGGGAATTGAATCTTTTAAAAATGATCATCATTCATCTCGACGTCATAGTTCATTTTTATCATCGTTAAAAATCGTATTCGGCTCGAAAGTTGGTCTATCATGGTTGAATCCATTTGCCAAACCCGTTTATTTAATCACACAGAATGATGAACGTGTGAGATTTGATGTTTAAAAACAAACGAACTGATAGAACGATATACATAGATATTCTGTCATTTTTTTTTCTTCATGGCACACTAATAAAACAAAAGAAAAAAAAAGAAAAAGAAAACAAATACACGCACACACCAACGAAATAAGAAATTTTTTTTTTCAAAGTTTTTTTAACGTTTTTTTTTTACGAATACAATATTGAAATAAAATTCTTTGACGGTTTGTTGAAGTGTTATTCTTCATTTATTTGTCATTGCTAAAACTATTCTCGATTTTTTTCAATGCATCGAATATAATACACATGTCACCTTTGAGATCCGAGATAATTTGTGCAACATGTTGAGTATTGGAAACAATCTCAATACTTTGATTGTACGGATTATACCGAACAGCGAATGGACGTTTGATTGAAAGAGCAAATTCTCTATTGAGAAAAAAGAAAAAAAAACTATTGAATTCGAAATCATTCTATTCTTGATTTTCTACCGCATCTTTTCTTTTGCTTCAACAAAACTGCTCGAAATAAAATATTGATCTTGATAGGTTGTAATTAAACATTTCGTTTTGCAAACAACAGCCGGATCAAATGGCAATTTCTTTGCCTTTGGACTCAATGCATGTTCTAATTCAGCACATGATGAAAGTAGACCGGCACCATATGCACGAAGGCCATCATTTTGACGGCAAAGACCAAATTCAATGGTGAAAAAATAACACTAGAATACGAGGCATTGGTTTTTATATTAAATAGAACAAAAAATGTTTTCGTATTTTTACTGTTGCTAATCGATTAATATCTTCTTCCGAAGCGCCAATAGCTGCAAGACCAATTTCATGAGAAAATTGAGCAAAAGTTGGATCAGCTAACAGTGGAACATGACCAAATAATTCATGACAACAATCACTAATAAATAAATTTAAAAAAATCGTTATCGGAATTATCAAAAAAGCAAATTGTCCTACGGTTCAGGTGTATACGCAGGATTTGATGAATGTCGAATATATTGTGTACAATGAAATACACGAAAAGCCAGACCATAGAGAAAATCTCGTGGGGATAAATAGCCTGCAACAGGTCGTAGAGTGAAACCAGTACGTTGACGAAGAAAACGTGAAATGTCCTCTAATTGAGGAATATTATCTTCACTAAATAAAAATTAAATTCAAAGTAGAAAACAAGATCGATGATTTCGAATAATGTCAATCTACCGAAAGCCACATTGTTCGCGTAGTAATGGCCAATTAGCCAGATATTCATTGCAAGCATGAGTTGGATATAAACGATTTAAATTACGAAAAACTGCACCCCTGAAATAGCGCAAAAATTCACATTTGATTTTCAAAAAGAAAAGATCTATTACCAAGTTTCAGTTTCTTCTTTCGTGTATTCAACACGCGGTATTGGATCGCCACTAAAAAGTTACGGACAAATATTTGCATTTTATTCTTTTGGAAACAAAACAAAAACGACGCATACTGCTTATATGCCATAGCCAAATCATGAAAAAACATACGACGTGCTCGATAAACTTGATCAGTAAAACCCTGAGATAGAGAGGAGAAATTGAAGATTTAGTACGTTTTGAAATACGTACTGGATGATCCGCATCGAGATCGGCGCCGTACAGCAGAACTTTTACAGAGCAAAGGTCAAGATCGCAGATACGACTTGGAAACCAAGGTGTCTCTTCTGCTTCGACTAAAGCATAAAAAAGAAAAACATAAATAGTTAACTTTTTATTCGTCAACAAAACGCAACGATCATAAAATAAAGCCTATTTCCCCTTAAATTCGAACCTTTATTATGTTTATACGTAGCTCTACGCGTTTTTTTCGATGTTTTAATGGAAACCGGCTCGGAAACGATCTTATCTCGACATTCAATATCACAACTATTTGTACGTTTAAACACCTGTCCAAATCCGTATTCATCCGTGCTCTCATCAATAGACGAAACTAATGCATCTTGTTTTTGTTTAATCACTCCTGCTGGATACATCCAAAGAACATCGGCACGTTTAATAAGCGTGGGTCCGACACGTTTCTTTCTCGATGGTTGAAATGAAAGACTACGTGTTAAAAGTTTGCTTGAAATTTGAAATTCTTCTTCTTGTTGCACTAGATGTTCACTGCCGCTTAGATTTCCTTCGAGCGATAAAATCGACGATTCCATATCGTCTTCTGTTCGGCCGATGGGCACAAGAAAATTCGTCACCGGATTTCGAATAAATCCTCGCATCGGTGTTATTGGATGCGTATCGATATCTAACGATGACCATGACGAACACGGCGATTCAAGAGCTATCGTTGATTGCTGAATAATGGTGTTATGTGTACAATATGTACGTAAACAGCATTGATCATTTGTCAGTGGTGACATTGATAATTGATTATTTGTTGTTGAAATTGTATTGAAATTTTTAATGATAGAATCTAAGGATGTCATATGTTCTTTGAGATGACACATTTGTTGATGAAGATTTGACATTGATGTCGAACCCGTATCGAATTGTTCGATATTTTGAATACTACGTATCATATGAATCCAATCATGTGTTACAAATATTGGTAGATATGAAAATAATTTATTTGTAGAAATAGTTTCCATGATTATTAATAAATTTGTCGATTGATTGAGATCTAATCTACATTGTCGAAGAAGATTATATACAGATGATTGGTCATTCGAATCGATTGTTGTCAATGTATAATCAAGAGCTGATTGAAGATGTTGATGAGCTTGATGAATTTGTTCACTTGTAAAAAAACGTTTGAGATTCTCTTGAATTTCATCGAATGAACCTTGACCAATTATATTGGATAAATAACATAGAACTTCATCGTAACAAATCACATGATCTGTTGATATGTACATATGTTGTTCGAGCGCATTTTGCATATGTGAGCCCGATAATTGATCGGCTAGCATTTCCATTTGTCTTCTGTTCACCAAGTCGAAATTTATCAATGAAAAATTTGTAATAATAATATTATTTTCTTTGATTATTATATATCTGGTGCCGAAACGACGCTATTCAATAAGTTATAAGAGCACTTTTCTGATCATGTGTCTTGCATACATTGCCAGTATGATGTTTTCTCTCTGGCGTGCATAAGAACACGATCTAGTTGTCTTTTAATTTTTAATAAAAAAATTGTTTTCGTACAATATTGCGTACTTCTTTTATGTTGTTTTTTTTCTCCGACGGAATTATTTTCGATGTCAAAAGGTATGTTCGATTTCTAGTCCTCGGGTTAAAAATAGATTTGATCTTCGTTCTTTTTTTTTTGTACTTATCGATAAGTAATAACGTCCATCTGATGCCCTCGGACTCTTGTCTTTTTATTAGATTTCGTTCTTTTATTCTCATTTTACGTGTCAACTTACTTTTACGTTTTATTGGATCGCCATTTTTGTCCAGAAATGGTGACGGTGGAGGTAAATCGAATTCTTCATTTTCATTTTTTTCATCCGTATCAGCACATATTTCTTCGAAATTCTCAGTTAAATCCGATAGATTATTTAAATCAAATCGAACACATGAAACTTGTCGTTTTAATTGTTCGATCGATTCGTGAACACGAGCACGATCAGCTTCGAGATCAACGAATATTTCATATTCAGAATTTACTCGACGTGAACGACGAGATTCAATATGAACAACATTGATACCATTTTCCTTAAAAATTCAAATTGAATTTTAAAATGAAATCCTAGTTTAGCAAAATCTACTTGAAAAACTCGCAGAGCTCGTGCTAAACCTCCGACACGATTTTTAATTGAAAATATAAACGAAGTTGTTTGTCCTTGCTGAACAAGTGCCTTGAGTTTTTCAATTGGAAATTCATGATTGACAACGGCAACTGCTTCTTGATCGTCCATATCTTCGTGTAAAGTTGATAATCGATGCTAAAATTAAATCTTTCTGTTTCCTCCCATTTGTTTTCAAATTCGAATAGACTTACTTCGAGACATCGAAAGTACGATGATTTGTACGACATTCGGAGACCAAAAAAGTGAACTTTATCTTATTATTAATGACAATACAAACGAGATTTATGCATGGATATATATATATGTGTATATACATGAGATAAAATGAAGATTTTCTTCTCTGATTTCTTGAGCATAAGAAAATCAATCTGTCTCTGTTGAGAGTGAGTAGGAGGCATATGTTTTTCTCTCATTTATGAATCAGTTCAATGACATTAATGAGTTTCGCTGTTTTCAGAAGCCATTCAATCTTTTTCTGATGTAAATGATTGAAGATTGACAAAACTGATCTAATTATATTTTCTATTACGTACGAAATACGCCCATATTAAAAAAAACATTAGATCTTGTCCTTGAATATATTTTTTTTCTATTTCAATAAATTTATTTGCTAAAAGAACTACCAAAAGACTTTAAAGTTCCGCTGAATCGTTATTATCGTCTTTTTCTTCTTCATTTCCTTTTTCCTCTTTTTCATCTTTTTCATCGTTTTCATCTTCCTCAGCAAACCATTGTTCATCAACTTCTTCAACTTGTAAATATCGTTCACCGTCGATATTTGTCCAATATTTATTCGTTGGTAAATCTCGATCTGCAGTTGACATTTCATTTTCAATTGCAAACACAATACGTGCACGTTCCAAATGCCTTCAACGAAAAACACAACAACAACAATGAAACTTTATTTTTTTTTCGTTCTTTCGAAACTCACCAAACTTGTGTTGCACCTTCAATTATATTTCCATAGGTATCACCCATCATAGCTACAAGTAAATTGAGTAACAAAATTGTTACAACAATAATATAGAAAATTAATAATGAAACACTAATATAACGAAATGTTGTGTCTGTATATGCATCGAGATCGAAATCACCGAGCATACCGAGAAAACATTGTTTAACACTGACAAGAAATCCAGAAAAACCTAGAATAAAAATATTTCGTTTTCAAGATGTGGATAATTGATGAAAACGAAATGTTTGAATACCATTGTAATCAAAGAGAACGAAAAATGTTTGAGAAAAGCCAACTAAAAATACGACATAGATAATAAAAAATCGAAGAACATCGTTCAATAACATTTCATAGATCATAACAACGAACGGTCCAGTTAAACGAAAAGCCATGACAAAAAAAAGAACATAACCCCAACCGAGAAGTGAAGCTATAGCTAGAGCAGCTGTTTGTGCTTCAATATCAAAGATTCGAAGAATATTGACTATGTAGATACTCAGACAAAACAAGCATGATAAACAATTTTCGAGTAAACCCGAACCCTGACAATCAAGTCAAAGAACAACAGATGATTTCAAAGCAAGACATCGAAATTTACCGTCGTTTGAAAATATTTCCGGAAACCGACATTTGTCATTTCAGCATATTCTGATTTACCTTTCCATATTGCTCCAGCTAGAACAATCATCCGACCGATCGTGCAAATCCCCTGATGAATCATTCCCGGACTTTCAACATGTGTTACAACAGCTTCATCGCCTTCACCTTCAATCTAAATCAAGATAGTTCAGTAAAAATCACCGAGAACAAAGTTCTTCACATACAGTTTCGATACGAGTTTGATCGAGAATTGTTGTAAGAAGAAATATAGTCAAATAGGTTAATGTATTCATAAATCGACGGAAGAATATACGTCGTGCAAAACGTTCCCATTTTTTGGTAACTAAGTCGACCATACGCGGATGCATGATCAATTCAACATGCGCATTCTGTACGATCCATTCCAAAGCACCAGTTGGTGCGTCAGCGCCCTGAATTCAAAAAAACAAGAAAGCAAACAATTAACTGTTGAATTTTTTTATGTCTCTTTAATTTTACATCTTCTTGAAATTCTAAATCAACTTGATCTAATGGATAGAGTACGCACGCTACAGGTCCGAAGCTCCATTGAGTTATTTTGCGTTCTTCTAATAGAAACGAAAACATATCGGCCAAACCCAATTTTGCCGCTAAAGTTAATGGTGTGCAACCCTCCTTATTCAATCGTTTCCATAGAGGCGTAACGGTTTGTTTTTCGAGTTGAAAATATTGATCATCTTCATCTTCATCATCTTCATCGTCACTTGACTCTTTGAATTTCTCTTGTTCTTCAATCCAACGTTGTTTATATTTCGTGTACATTTTTGGTAGTTTATGAATAACAAGTAAATGCAAGACATTATTACCGTTAGAATCAACCTAAAAGTTCGAGAATCAATTCAAAGACAAAAAAAAAGAAGAAAACTAAAGATTGTACCGCATCCATAGATGCGCCGTGTTTGAGAAGAATTTCAGCTATACCCCATTGATTCGTACAACAAGCAAAAGCAAGAGGAAATTCGCCAAAATAACATGGTCGACCTCTAAAACGAACTTAATTCGATTCTTTACGCTTCAGTGAATCCGAGACAAACGTTTTAAAAAAATTTCCACTTGCAGCCGATGTTAATAGTTGTTCAGTGTATGTTTGATTATGTTTATCACCCAATAACCATTCGACCATTGCTGCATTTCGTTTAATAATTGCAAGATGAAGTACGCCTTCACCGTAATATTCCTACGAGAAAAAAAAACGAAAAGAAACTAAGTATCAATTTCATTTACTGCTCCATTATATATTTGAGTAATCGTATGCGGATAATTCGTTATTAAATAACGAGCCATTTGAAGATGGGTTTCAGATCCGTACAAAAAGAGCATATGTATAGGACATTCACCGACGGCTCCTCGGCTATCGACGATATTTGGATTTTCTTTCACAAGACGTTCCATTGCCGACTGATCGGCTTTTAAAAGTGCTTGCCAAATTGTTCCACCTTTACGTGAATTTTCTGTTTGTCTTTCAATAGCTATTTCGGATTCTTCTTTTTCCGAACCATTTGAATCTTTACTTGACTGTGCGTTACCAAATATTAAACGCGACCAAATTGGGCTCACACTAACTCTTCGCATGTCGATTTGCTCATCACTCATGATTAAATCAAATGGCTATTAAGTACGAAAATCACGAATGATATTGTTGATGATTTTGTTTTCTTTCGTTCGTTTTTTTTTGTTGACAATTACGATCATCAAAACGAAAACGGTCTTTTTAGTCACAGATGACTATCCTTGAAGCGATACATATACACATGGTTTATTCGAGCGTAAAGTAAAAACGAAAATGCAGACCTCAGTTCGAAGGATGTCCGTAGTGCGATAATAGGGAATATAAGCACGAGGGAATATGTTTATTTAATATATTATTTCGACCATTTTTACATTGTCTGATGAAAAACAAAAACAAAAAGAATCGAGTCTATGATATTGCAGAATGTCTGCATACAATCAAAAAACAAATAGGTCCGAAGAGCGTATAATCATATGCAGTCACGAATAATGAATCATTATTGCGCTATTACTGGTCTCTCTCTATATATTCTATGTATTTCAGTCATATTGGTAGTCACTTGAAGGTCAATACCTAAATTAGTTTGCACGTATTAGAGACAAACATATACGCAGCTTATATTTCGCACGCATTACCTCGTCAATATTCAAAGTGTTTAGCAAAGAATATGAATGCACCACGTGTATCAAAGGAAACAACTCAATATTGCAAAGTTCTTCGTGATAAAGAAAATACTATATCAAATATACTAGATGATATATTCGAACATGTCAACAGTATTCAAAATGAAAAACAACAAACAATTGATTTAAAAGAAATTATTTTTACATTAATTCAAACGAATCGATCGAATTTACCGAGTGTTCGTCAACATGAGTTTTTTACTTTGATTCAAACACCACTGGTTAATCTTCTTCAACAATGGACATTGAAATCAAAAGTAACCGAAGATGATCTTTTCTTTTTTCGAAATATTTCAAAATTAGTCAAAGCACTATTGAAATCGATCGACGATATTAATTTGTATCCATCGTGGATAAATAATTCGTCTTTGATTGAAACCCTTGCATCGTTCCTTAAATATATTATTACATCGAAGAAAAATCCAAACAAACGAGTAATAAAATATTTTCTTCGATTTTTTAATATCTATAAAAGTTATCAAATATTAATCGATGAAAATTCAACAGCTAATCAAGATCAATTAGTTGGATTCATAGATCCAATTATTACGTGCTTAACATCGAATTTCTATATGAATTCATTTCATTATCTGCAAAATAATGTGAAAAAATTATTACCAAGACAAAAACTTGCTCTTCTTCATTGTCCACGTTTTTTTATTAGCTATCGAGGTAAATAATTTTTCAAAAAAAGAGCCTCTTTTCTTCAACTCCTACTATTAATATTTGTTAGGTTCTCGTCATGAAGAAATCACTCAAGAATTACTCGTTATTATGCTACCAAAATATACTGCACTGCTTGGCCGATTACTACCGTCTGTATCTCTCTGGAAAAAGACGGTACTTCAATCTATTGAACATCTATTTCTTCTCGTTAATCATGGTTCGAAAAATTCCGATGTGCTCACTTCACATTTGCCATTTATTGATCATATTTTGAAACTCATACAAAATCCGTTCTTTCTCAATAAACTTCCAAATCAATTCTCAAGCTCTGAACTACAATTAATCGATACGACTATTTATTTGCTCTCGAATTGTATTAGTAATTCAACGATTTTAACTCATATTAAAGAGAAAAAATTGTCATCAGTTTTCCTACGTTATACATCTGCTGAAGACGAATCGATTGTTTACAATACGCATTCACTTCTTGCTTATACAACAGGTGATGATGATATTCAATCAATGAAAGATCCGGGCGCTCTTCTATCGACAGTTTTCAATGCGTTCAAACATTCGGTCGAAGAAAATTCATCGAATAGTATACAACTATTACAAACAATGCAAGCTCTCGTTCAACATGAACAATTAAAAGAAGAAATTGTAAAACAAAATATGCTCGGATTTCTTATTCAATCGACAGATCGATTAGTTGGAACAGCTTTAGCTTTACTTTTAAAACTTCTTTGTACACTAGCATTTAACTCGAAAATAGCCGATGTTCTTCGAGATAATGACGATTTAAAAGAAAAAGTACAAGAACTATCGAAAGACTCGGAGGAAGAAGAAGAGGTACACAAAGCAGCAGATGGCCTCGTTTGGAAACTTGTTAAAGGTAGAAGAAAATAAAAGATAACAATAAATACATTTCAATGTTGAATAGAACCGGAATTTTTGAATAAAGTTGCTCAACGACAGGAAGAAGAACGTCAAGAAAATTTATCAGGAACAACAAAAACAGGTCAATCTGCTGATGGTACTCAAGAGGAAAGAACTTTTCCGTACGATATGATGATTTCATATTGTCATGCTGATAAAGAATTAGTTAAACAAATTTATGAATTTTTATCCGATCAAGGTTTTAAAATTTGGATTGATCTCAATAATATGTTTGGTCCAGGTACGTATCTATCATTCGTCAATTGGACGAGTTTTCATTTTCTTTTTAGCAATGAGTGCTATGGCCGACGCTGTCGAATCATCTGAATTCGTACTGTTATGCATGTCTGAATCATATAAAAACAGTACATATTGTCAAGCTGAAGCTGAATATGCGTTTAATTGTAAACGACGTCTCATTCCATTGATTGTTCGACCTAAATATCGAGCCGATGGTTGGCTAGGTTTTATGATAGGTACAAGAATTTATGTCGATTATGGTTCATTTGATTTTCCTGTGGCTTGTGAAAAACTAATGGCTGAAATATCCCGACAACGAAACCGACCACATCCATCGAGTATTGTCAAGGCAACAAAAGAAGCTGTTGTAGAACAAAAACCTGTGCCAAAGGTCGATCAATCGTTATCATCATTATCACCGTTGGATACGTACAAAACACGTCGACCTAATTCGAGCTTCCGATCGAAAGATATCTACTATTGGACTGAATCGGATGTATTAGATTTTCTTTCGATGAATAAACTTACTGAACTTATGCCTCTCTGTGAAAACATGGATGGACAAGCACTAATTCAATTATATAAAATGTGTCTTGCTCGACACAATCGAACCTATGATATTCTCAATGCACAATTAAAAGCAACCTTGGAAATCTTCTTACCAATTGGCATTTATACTAAATTTTTAAGTCGTATGGAACGAACACTTAAACCTCCAACTCCGGGAACAATTATTCAAACTCTTCCCGCTCCTATGCCTCGATTAGCATTGCCTCCAGCACCTTCTCGAGGATCGAATTCTCCATACGATATTCTCATTACATCCAATGCACCTATGCCTCAATTACTAAACATGGTGGAACGTGTTGGTTCCAAATGGCACGTAAAACATTCTCACTATTAGAACTTGCTTTTCGTTTTTTTTTTATTAAATAGCGAATTATTATTTATATGTCAAGAATCTAGCATATCAATTCCTTATTCTTGAAAAATAAACAAAAATAAAAATAAATAAATAGAAAAATATCGTTGTGATTATGTAGGAAATATTAAAACCACGAAAATAATGGGTAACGTTCATTGAACGATTGTTTAAATTGTCGATTGTTCGATAACGGATCGTTATGCAAACGTTCGACGATCACACCAGGCATTTGTACTAATTGAAATGGCGATTTGCCATCTCGCATTGCTTGAGCAAGATTGAGAATTTGTCCGCGCATAACAGACAATTGTTGTTCGACAAGTCGTCGATCGTAACTTTTGTCTTGTGAAAATAAACGTTGAATTTCATCGCATAGTTCATGTTGCACAAAATTCATATCGGAAAGAAACGGTAGAACAAGTGTTTTGATTTCTTCGGAAAACGGAACTTTAGCTTGACGTAACCAAGCCCAATGAAATGGATAGGCACGCCATTCATCAGGATGTTTAAATGGAAATGCTAGACCATTGTCAATGGCAGCGATTTGAACTTCAACAGTATTCGTCGATTCATCCGACTGACTTTCACTCTAAGCAAAAACGCGAACGAACAAACGGGTCAATTGAAAAGAAATATTCCTCGTATCGAAAATTTACTTGTTCAGTGATTTGTTCAGAAGAATTGGCAACTGACTGAAGAAGCTAGATTGGAGAGATAAAATCCATTGATAGAATGCATATTATCAATGATTATTATTATTTATTCTTACTTGATCTCGTTCTTTGTCAGCTTTTGGCTGATATTTAACTAACCAATTTCCATTGTTTCGATCTAGACACACGCATGTATACTTTTTATTTATTTGTTTTGACTCATATCTCAATGTTTACCAGTATTTCGAATGATATAATCTAAAACAACAAGTCGTTCGAACTGTCGTTGAAATTGTGTTTCAGCTTCTTTTGAAAGTGGATTTTGATCGATTTGTTTGAGAAAAACATCGGCATCAATATAATTTTCAACAAATAATTGAAATGATCCAACCTAAATAAGACTCGTCCTGTTGTTTTTTCTTCGTCTTCTTCTTCGAATTCATTTACTTTCGGTCGTAGACCTTTCGGGTGAAAAACCCGTCGACCATGCATATGTCGACTGACACTTTGGTTTATTTCACGTGTAGCCGTGATTAAATGCCGTTGATAAGCTGGATAATTAAATGAATTCGATGCTAAACGTACGACACGCGTTTTTGGCACGATATTCAGCCGAAGTTTACGATCGATTATGCTCGCACCAGCTTCGGATATGTAGCCTTGATTAGGCACGAGACAACCTCGACCAAAACAACAAGGACAAAGTTTTTTTTGCAGCCTAAATGAAACGTAAAATCGATCAAATCCTTCGTTCCTATCGAACAAACCATTTCGTCCATTTGGGATTAAAACGACCGTAGGGTTCTTCATCTTTCGGTTTGAATACTCCAATAGTTTTCTATAGAAGCAAAAGACAACAAACTATTCATGTTGCGAAAGAATAACAACATACGCCTTCTAAATTTCGAACAAAATACGAGCCTGACGAGCCAGCTGCTATTCGTACGGGTAGCACGCCGCCTTCAATTGCTCGTTCAGATTGTCGAATAATTTCGTAATAATCTGCATCATCGCTTATATCGGTATTCCATGGTGGTAAATGATGATTATCTGAGAGCTCCATTGGGTTTGGTGACGGCGGTGCTAATAACGGTTGATCTTCGTAAACGGTCGTAGTGGCTGTGTCAAATGCGTGATTGGAGTATACACTTTTACGATCTCCGAAGTCAGAATTTTGTCTATGAAAAGAAAACAACAAGTTGCACCCGAAATCCAAATTTGTTTATGTTCGTGTTTTTTCGCTTTGAAAATAACAAAAAGCTAATGAGCAATATATCTACCTTGTTAACATCTGATCTTTAACTATTTCCTAGATTTATTTTCGGTTTTATTTTCAATCGAATAGCTATTCACGAATGCACTTACTCTTTTCAGATGTTTGGCCATTTTTGAAATCAAATGAAAAAAAATCTTCTGTAATTAACCTTAAATTTACCTATATGCTTCGGTTACTTTTTCGTTGACTGTAGCAAAACTACTCGAATGAGTGGTTGTGTAAACTCATGAGTCATTTTGATCTTTCACAGACACAAATTTGACAAGTAAATTCGATTTCAATCGAATCAATCTGAATGAATTTTATTTTCGATATGCAAATTCAAGATGATTTTTCATTCTGATTAACATCGATTATCGATAGATGTCATTAATCATCAAGCACTCATACAATAATATAGAAAAAAGAAAGTCGAAAATAGCATATTCATATATTTTCTTTTTCGTCTACAATCATTACTACTTAATTAATCAAGAGAAAAAAAAACAACAACTGATTCAAGGTTATTATTTCGTTTCTTGTCGTTTAACCATATGGATATGAAATGACAGATTATTTTGATCAGGTAATGTAGATAGATGTAGATTAACAAAGCTTGCGTTGAAGCCTATTCAACGATAGACAATATGCATGATATTCAATGAGTTAGAAAATAAGCACAAGTGTAATCGGATTAGTTTGACAAATAACATTGAATCATAAGAGAGAATCTGTGACAATTATTTTACTTTTTATGTTGGTCACGAATCATTTTTTTGAAAACAAACAATAAGAATATCTATTATTTACAATAATCGTATAAACATCCAATGAAATGAAAACAATTCTACTTATTCACAGATCTTAACCCACTAGGAAATTCATCGATATTTATTAATCTTATGAAAACTATAGTAATATTCATCAAAAATAACTACAAGTTATATATATATATACCTATGGGGATATAACTTTTTTTTTATACCAGTACAAACAATCGCATGAAATATATTTGAGAGTAAAGTTGACACAAACTAGTAAGGACTTTCTTTTTTTATGACAAACATTTTTACATCTATATCTGGAGATAAAAAAGAGCAAATCTCAGCACTGTTTATTTCTTAAACAAAAAACTGATAATTGTAGGTGACACATGCGAAATGTCATCCATTAACAAATAAGATTTATTTTTTCTTTTCAATAGAGATTTTCTAATGACGTCTAAGAAGAATTATTTTTAAATTTTACTTTTTTTTTTATAAAAATATGATCTTTTAATCGTTTGACATGATTGCAAATTGTTAATAGCTAAAAGCTTTTAACTTTCATTTGTTTATTTTCTATTGTATAGATAAAAAAGCATCATCTAAGATTTAATATTCTTCTCACGCTATTTCATTACTTTTTCTTTATTATATTTATATTCATTTTTTCTAAGAATCGTTTTCTTCCGATGTTCTAATTTACACAATTTTCTATTCCAAATAAACAATGAGATAATTTACGATATGAGTTTGACTTGGCCTGAAAATAGTGATGTTTCAATTATTCAAGTAATATATTCATGAATATAAAGAAAAGAATAGATATTAATTTTCAAACTATGCATCTATCTTCAGGCTATGAGATAACTAAGAGTGTTTTGACCTTATTTGAAGAACATATTAATTTATGTCTTTTTTTTTAAATATTTCTAGTTTAAGAAAGTCTTCTCATTACGTGACAGATCCGAGGAATGATGAATGACTGATTAATTAGATTCCAAAACGAATATTGTATAATAATAAATTAAAATGCAGATATAGAGTCACATAGTCACCGTCTTTAAGAGAAAAAATACTATATGTATTATTTGAAATTAAAATATTTTTATGTTAATTTTACAAGATAAAGTTACATAATTTAAAATATTTTTTTTGTGGTAGATGCAGTGTACTCAAAGGGTAAAAATAGTCAGTTAAGAAAGTAAATGATTCAAAAATATTGTTTTTTCGTTTCAAATCAACACAAACAGATCTCGATTAGTTCTTGCATTATCTATTCATTAGCTATATGACAGATGAGACCCATGCGACATTCTGTTTTTGTCATTTACAAAAAGAAATCATTATAAAATCTGCTACAGTTAGATGTTTGACAGTAAACATCACATGGTTAAAACGACAGAGTTTTTCTTTGTTTTCATATCTGTTGTTCAATGGGATTTCTATAGAAAAAATATAGATGATATTGATTTTGTGTTCCATCTATTTCTTTCATTAATTATTCGTAGTCTAGTCTTCCGTTTGATTAGCACGAAAACTTATGCAAATCAGAAACAAAATTCTGTCTTGTATTTCTACGTAGAAGCATGATTTTGCATTTGTTAAACCAACGAATGGCTTATCTAATATGTCTAATTGGCATTAATAGTTTCAATTCGAGGTAGTATAGTCCTTTTTTTTCTAGTTAATTAACTCAATTGACAAATGATTGCCTAGATTAAATTTTCTTTTCTGATAAACTAAAGCTCTTAATCCACTCGAGAATTCTGTGAGAAGAAACAAGATAATTTTGTCACTTGATTTTCGAACAATGTTTTCTAGCTCGTATATACTCTTGAGAAATTTCATTATATTTATTGAATAATACTCACACGATGAATAGTCATTTCTATTTGCGTTATTTGACAATCGTGAGTCTATCGTCTTCATCTTTTTTTGTTGTTACCTATTTTAGTATATAAAAACGATGATTGAGTTATGTACATCGATTGGATTAGTGATTATGTTCGCTGGCTCATTCGGAAATTGGCTATGCATATGTGTTTTCTTTCGAAAACGTTTTCGTGTATCAATTTTAACGCCATTTTTCGTCGCATTACTCATCTCAGATTGTGTATATTTAACATTTCGTGTTATTAAATTATTATATTATCAAGAAACAATGTTTCATAGTTTTCTATTTGGCTCAACATGTTCATCGAGTTTTCTTCTTAAATTCTATGCTTATTTTGTTCATAATGCTCCTCAAATTTTCATTCCATTTTGTCATTATGAATTATACATACGATTTTCATTGTTATTAATGGCATTTCTTGCTGTACAACGTGCCTATGATATGTATGGAACATCGGTTCGATTAATTCGTCGAAGTTCATCATCGAGATCATTTTCATTTGTTTTAATATTCAGTGCCTTTCTTCTCGCCTATCTATTTGAATTCTTCGGTTTGACTATATTTTGTTCATCGGAATTAAGTACACATACAGCTTATGAATGGTACGATTATTTATCACATAATCTAACCAATGAAACGAAACACTTGGAAAATTTCATGTTAAATCAATCGGCTAAACAGACTGAACTCGATTGTTTATTTAGTAATCATTCGAATTGTTCCTATGAAACTATGTCGCAAATAGCTCGTAAGTATCACTTCTAAATGAATTATAAGTATACTTTTTTTTTTAAATTATTTCTGTCATATTTATTATAGGAAATTATTTTGATATGCATCAAAGACCAATTGTTAGTTTAATACATAAAATTCAACGAGCTACATTCGGTACTCGTATGCCACGAAATGAACTTCGTATTCGATATCATTTTCATGATTGTCTTATTCGTTTGAAGCCGAATTTATTTGAAAAACTCTTCGATGTTCTCTATTCACGTATACTTGGCTTCAATCGTTACACGATCATTCTTGGTAAAAATAGATTTTCTTTGACAAAAGAAAAATGCACTAAAAGCTACTCTTCTATTTTTATCTAGTCATAGGAAGTATAACTCCATCATTAATCGCAATCTTTGGTAACGCCCTATCACTTCGTTGGATTCTACGAATACGTAATTCTGTCAATGAACAAGTGTCTATTCTTCGTCGTACGGACGAAACACGTCGTGTAATTATTATTATTACCACTGAATGTATATTAGCTATTTTAAATTCTTGGCTTATTGATATTATACTAAGTGTTCAATATTGTGGTCGATCGCTTGCCATCGGTGATGATTGCCCGTTTTTTCTACGTCGTTATCATTTGTTATTAGCTTTTTTTGATCTACTAAATTCTATGTCAAATATAATTCTATACTGCTTTGCAGCACGACGTTTCCGTCATGAATTAAAACGTATGATTAAATTTTGGCTTGAAACAATCCGAAAATGTTGTCCATGTTTCTCACGTTGTCTATGGAATGACTCGAAATTATCCGATCATCATACCGATGATAAAGGTTACTTAGGACATTCAGAAACATCATCACGTCGTTTTCCTACATTTAAACGTCAAACAAAAAGTAAATGTGATTACATTGAATTACATATTGTAACATCTCCTGATATAATTGATTAATATTAAGTACATTGTGAGAGTCAATTTTACTTCTTGTTGTTGCTCGATGTTGTGTCATCAGAATATATACGTTCTTTTTTCCAATTTAATAAATATCAACCATTGAACGGAACTGTTTGACATTATAAAAGTATTGTCATGACTTTTTGTTGTGGAATGTTCTTAAAAACAAAAAAGAAAGTAAGTCTGCACGATCATTCGACGGAAGTCAAGTTAAAATTGATAACAGGTTATTTCTCTCTCTCTCTCTCTCCTCATTCTCTTTCTTTTGCTTTGCAGGTGGGCGAGTTTTCCTTTCATTTCAATATTCTCGAGTACTACCAGAAGTACTTACTTACCGAATTCAAAGTAAATAATACGTTAATTCAATGCTCTATCCGTTTACAACTCTTGTTCTCATAGTTCTATTGTCTACGCATAATTTAAGCGAATGAATTATTAACGGAGACCTATTTTTTTCTAGAAAAAAAATCAATTACACCATTCAAGAAACATACTTGTATAAAAACTAGAAGTTAGATTTTTTTCTTATTTATATATTTTCATTCAGACTCGTTCTTTTTTACTGATTATCATGAAAAAATAATGATATGAATTATCACGAAAATATTCCTCTTTGTACTACATCAACTTGAAATAATAGTTAGTAATTTATTCCCCATTTGGCAGATTTTAATTAATATATATTACATATCTTTTGCTTTTTTTGTTCCTTCAAAACATTCATAGAGTTAACAACTGGTTTGAAATGAGAAAATAAAAGTATTAGAGAGAATGAAAATGCATCTGTTGATTTTTTTTTCAGGAAATTACGTTCAAAATTCAATCATCTTAGAGTTTGCCAGTGTGCACGATTTTCTTTTCTTCCGCTGATTCGATGTGCATCAGTTTGATTAAAGAAATACGTCTAATATCGAAAAGCTCTTCCTCTTCTGTAACGTCCCTCTAATTGATTCACAAATAAAAGAAAAGAGAAAAAAAATGCAAGTTGCTTTGCTAACTGAAATAGAGTTTTTCTTTCTCTACTTTTTCTATCATTAGTTTTATCCTGTGCTACATGATTGATTCAATAGAAAAAAAAGAACGCAAACAAAATTATTTACGCTCGAAATATTTTCATCGAGAGAATAGTAGCAACCCATTATTGTTAGCATTAGTTATTATTACTATTATTTTAAAAAATTTGAGCTCGCAGAGCTTTGCAAAAAGACGTATAGGAAATAATAAGAAGAGACAAGTAAGAGAAAGAAAGAATCTCTTTCTTTCATTCTTTTTTCTTCTTCTTCGTTTTTTTTCTTCATATAATAAAAAATATCTCTTGGCGTAGTTCTCGGTCTTTTTGTTTTGTTTTTTGTCATTTATTTTATTTCTATTCAATTTTGAGGATTATGATTAAGTTCATTGATTATCAATTGGTGTCATACAATGAGATGAAACACCTTAAGCATATGCAAAACTATCGTGTTCGTGCTGTTTTTTATATCTCATATTTCTCTAATCATGATAGAAGTAAAATGAAACACGCGTGCATAGACATATTCCGCTCAGAAAAATCTCGGTGCATACAAAAAATTCTTCCTATCCCTTATTCGTTATCATAATTAGTCATATCGAATCACTGAATTTAGATAGAAATTCATTATTTACAAAATGTCTGTATATAATTAGTTTACTAATTATACGTAAAGGATGTATACTTCTAATCAGATAGTTTTTTTTTCTACGTTTACTTTTTATTCATTGCTTTTTTTTAGTCAGAAACACGTTCAGTTTTCTAGCATGTGACTCAATCGTTTCAAATCAATCTCGTGAGGTATTACGATTCGATTGATGAGCACCAGAAATTGATCTAATCCGCTTCTTCTCCGTTTATTTCGACTAAATTGTATTTTCATTTTTCTTTCTCAGATGAACGAATCAATCAAGAATTATTCGTTCGAATATTCCTATGTCAATCTAACACGCTGGATGTCAAGTGTAATCACTCCAATAATTTTATTAGGATGTGCTGTAGGAAATCTCGTGTCATTTGTTGTCCTCCTACGGCCACGTCTTCGTAAGCAAACAACATCCATCTATCTTGCTGTCCTATGTGTTGCTGAAATGGGCACCTGTTATACAGGTTTACTACGTCAATTTCTTATTGATGCATTTCATTTTGACATTCGTCGTTTAAATTCATTTGCATGTCGTTCACATATTTATTTAACTTATGTATTTCTTCGTTTAGTACCATGTTTATTAGCACTTGTTACGCTTCAACGTTATTTTTATATTAGTCAAATCGCTTTTTGTTCATTGAAATCGACATGTCTACAATTATTTGCTTGTATTCTACTTGTGTGTTTGACTGAATTTCATCTATTTATTTTCTACGATTATACGTATCCGGATACACGTCCACGAGGAGAAAATGTTCCATTCGAATGTACAGTTGATAATCATGCGCATCCGAAATATTATTTTTTTCGAAGTGCATTCTATCCGAAAATTACTTTAATTGCATACACAATTATACCATTAATTATTATCATCGTTGGCAATACATTAGTTGTACGAACTGTACGACAAGCATCAAAACGATCACGTTCAACAACACAAAAGAAACGTTCAGTTACACAAATGTTATACGCTGTTTGTATCCTTTATACAGTTTTAACATCGCCAGCATCGATATTTCTCGCTGTTGCACCGCCAAGTTATCAATTGAGACCAGCATTTCGTCTACAATGGACCTTATTACGTTTGTTATTCTATCTTTGTCATTCAGTTAATTTTCTTTTATTCTGTGCCAGTGGGACATTTTTTCGTCAGGAAGTTGCCTTGTTCGTAAAATCGATGTGTTGTTTATGTAAACGAAATTCGCCGACAATGGTTAAAGATGATGAGACAGGATTAAATATGAGTGTTCATTGTACGAACACTTCAGTAATGTCATCAATGAAACAAAATCACCGAAAGAACAACAAGTCTCACAAACTACCAGCACCATTATAGTGACGAACAAATTTTATTTGTTTTTTTTTTCAATGAAATAAATTCAAGACAAGCTTTATAATAATCACTTATGCACAAAAAGAAAACTAAGTAAGTACAATCATAGAAATCAAATGCTTATTAAAGTTAAGAACGGTAGTTATTTCTATTTCATTGGATTACACAAAGAAAACAAGAGAAGGCTGATTGAAATGACACCTGCCATTAAAGATTATTTCTGACTAATCTAATCCGACAAAAATGAAATTATACTCTATCTTTTCTTTCCTAATGAATTACTACTATGATTGTTCTTGAAATCAATTTGATTTCTAAAATAAAACTCAAAATCTAGAATGAATTGGCTAAATCGTAAATCAATGTTAACTTATTAGAACAAAAGAAGAGATTATCGAATTTTTCTTTGTATTATTTTGTATTGAATATATAAAAATAGTCTATATATAACTTCCAAATGAATGAACAAATGTTTGCTTGAGGACAATATTTACGTTTAATGACAAAAGAAAAAACATGAGACTATTTAAAATCGAGTCAATCAATTTATGATCATTCTTTAATAAATTAATAGTAAAAACGAAGCCAACAATCTTTGAAATAACTAGATTATTTTCTTTTACTTTGATTTTATTAATAGAAAAAAAGAAGGGGAGAGAACAAACAAAAAAAAGAAAAGCAAAATTTTGTGTTTTTTTTTTCGAGATGCTTGAATAGAACTATTAACTGTCCCAAGCTGAACGTGCTGGATATAAACGATGAGATTTATTATTAACAATAGTTACTGGAATTGTTGTCCACGATGTGACAAGTGTATTCGTTGTCGTTGCTGACATATCCGATGATTCCCATGAAATTTCTCTTGATGATTGTCGATTTTCATTACCACTACTACTACCATCGGCACTTATACTATTAACAATGAAATTTTTCGGAAATATTTTACGATCTAATTGTTTAAGATAATCTTGAAAGCGTCTTTCCATTATTGGATATTGTTGATGCTGTAAAGGTATAATAGGAAATAGATTATAAATTCGATGTGTTGCTTCTGTTAATGATAATTGTTCGTCAGTTATCATCAGATATTGTATAGCAATGACAGCTAATGGTGAATTGGGTGTTAATTCAAAACCATAGATTAGTATACGTTTGTTTTCTTGTTGAGCTTTTAATATAAAACGATTGACAGCAGAAAATAATTGTCCTAAATGTGTACGATTTAATTCTCGTAGTTTACTGTCGGTTAAATTATTATAATCATTATATGTTGTTGTATTTGTTGACGATAACAATGACGACGATGATGATGTTAATGTTGACGACGATGATGATGTTAATGTACTGGTTGTATACGGTTGATTAAATTCTATAGTTAATGTACAACGTGAATGTGGATGACCACAATGACATGGAAGACGAGCACCAACATTTGCCTTACGAGCTAGTTCATCGGGTCGCATATTAGTTGCATCGATGAGATAATCGACAGATAATTTACATAATTGTCTTTCATTTTGTAGAGCACGTATCGACCCGAGAAGTATATCATTGGTGAGAAAGACGATTGGAATAGTTGGAGATGCCGGATTCGATGAACATGGACTTTGTTTAGCTAACGATTGTGAACGTCTTGGTGGATCACGACGTGGCTGAGGATGAACATCGTTGCCTAAACGTTCGGAAGTCGTTGTAAATATAGTTGGAACTTGTTGATGCGTGAATATTGTTTGAGAAGGCGGAGGTTTCGAACGTATGCCCGTCGGTGATATCGATGGACACGATGGATTTCGTCGTTGAGTCGTTGAAATCGGTGTTTCAATCGTATCCGAATTCCATTCATTATCATAAGTCGATGTTTTAGCTGGTAATGAAACAGCTGTTATAGGTCGACTTAATGGCACACGAATCGAATTCGTACCATCGGTACTCAAACGACTTGGCCGACGATGATGATTAGGTGGTAATGTTGCTGTTGCTCGATGATCTTTTTTTTGTTGTTTTCGTTGCGAAAGATCTTCGTCATCGGACGATGATGATGTTGTCACAACATCTTGAACATTTAAATCATTTGTTGATGCGCTTTCAATGCGCACAGTTACTGTTGACGGGTCAGCCACCGTTGACGATGTTGTACTACATTGACAAGTAAAAACGAGTGAAAAGATGAAATAATTTGATTGAATTTATTTTTAAATCTCTGTCTTTTTTCTTGCTCTCTGTCTCTCTCTCTCTCATCTTCCTCCTCCTCCTTCTTCTTTTTCTTCTTCTTTCGCATCCTTGCTCTCGTTTTCTCTTCTTATGACGTCATCTTTAAACTCTTCTAAAACTTACCTCGGGGAACGACGAATCATACCGGGTCTCAGTATTTTAACATAGATGATTGTATTTTGTTTCCTTTTTTTTTGATGATTATATGTTAACACATTCAGTTCTCTTTTATGCAATTAAAATGATTAAAAACGGCACATTACTTATGTAAGTGAAATGCACGAGAACGACGTATGTGTTTGCGTTGGATTTTCTTTCTGTTTTTCTTTAAAAAAAAAGAAGAGAAGAACAAGAACAAGAAGGAAAAAACGAGAGACTAAAAGTAGACAAGCTATTCTTGATGTTATTCTCAGCAGCGACGATGCTTATTTTACATCTATTTAAAAAAAAGAATAAGCAGTAGGAGAAAAAAAAGAAAAGAAAAAACGAGAAGATTTTCTTACACTTCTTTTTTCCTTCTTCTTCATTTTTTTACATCGCTATCTTTTTTGACGCGATCTGTCACCTTAATCTGAACCGTTACTGTTACTGATGAGTGTATGACGTAGTTAGTTCATCCTGTTCTCTCTCTACCTATTCTTTTCAAATCTCGACATTGTTCAAAGATGACAACACATCATATCTGATGACGCACATGCTCAAGTTTTTTTTTTTATTTCATTGGAAGATAAAAAAAGGCATAAATGTTCTTTCGACGGTAATTTACAAGGAAATTTGATAATCATAGATTATACAAGAAAAGAAATTTTCTTTCCCAACAAAATATCTGATTTCGAGCTATTTGATCGATGAAGGAAAGAAAACTAGACTAGAAACGTTTTTCTTTCAACAATTAACAGATGCATTTTTATTCTTTCTGATAAATTTTTTATCTACATTCTCTCCTAATCAAGAACAAAGATCGGAATGCATTGCTTGATTTTACTGTTTTTATTCATCGCTCTACACGCTAGGAAAAAAAATAAGAGAGGTTTGATTTATAATGGTCAAAAGACAAGCCAAAAAAAGAAAATAAATCAATCATAATTACACTGAAATCATCTACTACTGCACAATATAGAGAGAAGATAAAAGAAAAAAAAAATTTGAGGGAAATATTTGTGCGATGTTAATAATGTACATTTTTATTTTGGTGGCGAGCCAACAAGTGGTGGTGAAGCTGTACCAGGCGACGAGGAATTCAGTACGGAACTTCGTCTTGGACGATCAGCTTCTTCCATCGACATCGATCGTGATAAACGGCCTAAACCAGCGAGACCTGCTTCCAATGGTAAACCCGATACTAAAAACAAGAAATCAAATCTTAAATCAATATGAAATTCAATTGAATGACGTACATAAACCAATTCCTTGCAAGAAAAATTGAATCGACTTAGCCAAAACATCCGGCTAAAGAAAAACAACAAAATTAGTTTTGTTATTTTCGAAAGATTTCAATATGTAGCGCTTACGGATTCACCGAGAATATCTCCTGCATTATCAACAATGAGAAATGGTGAATTAACTAACTGCGCTGGATCACGCGAATCTTTTAATCGTTGATAGAATTTTTCAGTTGTATGTAAAACTGAACTTTTCTTTCCAACAGCGACTAAACAGTCGACTCTATTTAAACAAAATCAAATCAATTTCTAATATCTTTCTAGGTTTTGTACTTTAATTTGTCCAATTTATCGACAAGATTTGTTCGACTAAAATTCGAAAAATCATGAAAATATATCAAATCTTCAACTACGAATAAACAAACTTTAAAAATGCATCGAGAAACAATGCTAAATTCTTGGCTGTTCGTTTTTGATAGAGTTTTTCCGAAAATTCTCGAAGATTCGCTTCTAACACTTGCGAATCCACATAACCCTAATAAAATACCATTGAAATTCAAATTTTACACGTACAAATATTCAACAAACTTTTGCTGCATCCTAAAAAACAAAAATAAATTCAATTGATTCGAAATATGAAATATCATACACGTCCAAATCGATGCCAAATAAGATAAGCTTCCGAGTCAGCATTCATTCCTTTATGGATTAATTTCCAATTGTTAAGTTTGTCCTTCATAATTTCCATGAAACCAGCTGTTGTACCCGTTGGATGAACGAGAACAACGCCATGAACACGCGTTGGATGTTCAATTGCAAATCGACAACCGATATTCGCTCCGGCACCTTCACCAAGTATGACAATTTGAGGAATATTTAAATGATCGAGAACATTAACCAATTCACTGCCAATATCATCCAATGATGGATATTTACTATGAATTCAATTCGATTCAATGATTTATTTTTTTTTTGACAAACGTAATTTTACTCGATATTTAAAGGGGCTGCACCGTCTTCTTGGCCAGGTAAATCGACATGTACCCAAACAATTCGCTGTTTGCTAGAGAACAGAAAAAAAACAATCAGCTGTTATGTTTTTTTACGACTTACAGTGCACGCATTTCAGGTTGAGAAACAAATTCCGTAAAAACCGAGTCTAGTTTTCAAAAAAAACAAACAAAAAATGAATAGTTTCATTTAGAAAATCTCTTGATTTATCATACGACTGCATCCAAGATCATGAATAGTCATAACGTAACATTTGGCATTGTTTCCTGTTTCATCCTAAACGATTGATTGAATCAGTTTCCTTTGAGTTCGTATTTTCAATAGAAATTTTACTTGAACCCAAGCGGTAAAATCAAGGCCAAATTTAGCCGAACGAATGACATATTTCTAAATAAGAAAATAACAGAATTTGTTTTTTGTCGAAACAAAATCCTCTAAGGATATTATTTTGTTTTGAGTTTGCAAAAAACAAAAAAAGAAAAATGCCGACTACTAATGACGATTACTCACTTGACTCTGGTCGATATTCGATAATTCTTCGAGTAGACCAGTTCGATCAGAATCAGTCATTTTTTTAGTTATTTTAATTTTCTTTTTTTTATATCTAAATGTTTTTTGTATGTTCTAGTAACAACAAAATGTATAAATATATACGAAGTTAAAGCGTAGGAGAACGAAATCACCGTAGTAAAAAAAAACGATGAAACGACGCAAAAGAACGAACGATAAAAAAAATTCATGTAAAGTGCATGAAACGAGAGAAATGAAAAACGCAATTTGATCTTCAGTGCACAATTGATAGTCGTATGTTAACCTTCTCAATGCAAATTTATCTCGCATTAGGATGAATCGTTTGTTTTTATATTTCGAGATAAATTAATGACAAATTGTAGATAGAATTGATCGAAAAGAGATTTAAGGCACGTTATCACTGATTGGAAAATGCTCGAATAGTATTGATGGTATTTCTTATTTAGAAATAGAACGAGATGTATGAGCGCATGCGGCACAGAATCGTCATTTATATATATTTTTTTTCCTCGATTTCTTCCTCCTTTTCTTCTTCGTGTTTTTTCTTCGACATATCAACTCAGTCATGGTCTTATCGTTAGCAAAAACCAGAAGAAAGAAAAAACGAGCCCGTCATTCGCCTGTTCGTTCGAGCTAAAATGACAGAATAAAAGGAAAGAAGAAAAAAGAATGATGAAATGTGTGAGAAACAAAACCAGTCCCGCAATAAGAACTCGAGCGAAAGGAAAAGAAAACGAGAACTATTATTATTGACGAATAACACATGTGTTGTGAGAAATCGATGAGAATGTATCGAGAATCAATGATCATACATTACAAACTTAACATTCTTTTCTATAATTGATAATAAATCGATTCTATTCACATACCTGTTCTTCACTGGGATTGCTCATTTGAAATCGAAGTAATTTTTCACGAGGATGCGTATCCATATTTGTCATGTAATCGTTTGCTTTCGATAAATATGTATACTATCCTAGATCATTCACAAGAATTTGTTTTTGTATCTATTATGATAATCTAAAATCAACTTAGATGATTGACGTTTTTTTATATTATTGTCATGATAAAAAGAAAGAAGAAGTAGAATATTTTAAGGTTTTGGATAATTTATACCTGAAAACTTACATTGACAATTAGCCGGTTTGATTTACTGTCTCTAAAGGCTGATCGTCTTCGACAAGAATGTGTCATCTCTGACACAAGAGTGAATTTGTAGCACTATTAGAACACAAATCATAATTGTAAAACAGAAATGCAACTCATGGGAAATGAAAAAAAAGAAGAAGAAGAAGAAGAGAAATTGCAGAACTGCGCATCTTCGTCTTCTTATTTGTAGTAGCAGAATCGAGCAAAAATATAATGATGTTAGCGGTTTGGTTTACCATCTTTTTTTCTTTTCCTCATTTCCTTCTTTGTGTAGTGGAGAAAACGAAGCAGAAGAAGAAGAAGAAGAAGAAGGAAAACAACAAACTAACTTGATATCTATTGAAATATCGCGTTTGTTCTATCCGAGATTAGTACTACAACCAATACGATTCAAGACAATGGATCTGATTAGAAGTGATAATCGATTTTATTTCTCAAATAAATAAGTAAATAACTAGATCTCTGACAGAAAGGAATTTAATTTAATTTAAAAAAAAAAAAGAAGATAAATATAAATTTTAAATTGGAGAAAAAAATGTATTCGAAGGTGCTGAATAGGTCGGCGTCGGACTACTTGAAATGTGATTATGTCGTAGTAAAATAGGCGTACCGATTTGGTGTTTTGTTAATGGTGTTGATGGATATTGATAGTCATTGATTTCAAGAAGTTTCGACCAATAAGTCGACGAAATTTTAAGAAAACATTCGAGAATTTTCGTTTGCTTATATGTTTCACTAACAATATCGACATTTGATAAATGTTTCGACGAATATCCAATCACGGCAGGTCCCTAATCAAATTTACAAGAGAAGAATAAAAAAAACAGATCGATCTAGGTTTTCACGAATATGTTTTTTGTTACCATTGTTCGACTAAGATTACTTATTGGCATTCGACATGCTGACGACGATGCAATACGTTGCAGATGAAGAATCATAAATGCCAATGTATCACGATTTGGTTTCGGCAATTGTTGAATAAGTGAATCGAATTTTTGCTGTTTCGATAGATCATATTCATCTTCGACGAGATTAGCAAAGATTTTCCATAGATTATCGGTTAATAATGATTCGGATAGTGAACGAAGAAAATCTTTGACAACACCACATATTAAATGAATGTCATATGATGAAAGATCGAATAAACCTGAACGAGATTTAAGTAATCGATCTTTGAGATCTTTAATTTGACTTTCGACACTAAGAAAAAAAGAAAGACAATTTAAATGATCGGTTTGTTTTGTTTTTCTTTTGAGAAATATTTACGCATTCAATCGATAGAGACCAACTTCATGTAAGCCACGTTGTTCGATTTCTTTGACACAATGGACAATCAATGCTGGTACTTGCAATTGATTCATTTCTCGAGATGTATATTTCGATACAGCACCACGATTTGGTGTTTTCACATTTGGCAAACAAAGTGTCGCACAATTTTCCTTACAACCTGTATGACAGAGTGCACTACAATTCTGACAACGATAGGCTAATTTGCCAAAATGAATTCGTTTCAAACACTAAACACAATAGATTTTTCTTTTTTTCGAGTAAAATTCATAATTATACTTACGACACAACATGTTTCCGGTATGAGAATATTTCGAGATACGAAATTATGTGCTTTTGCACGTAATGTTCCAATACTCGAGGGACTCGTATTGGAAATAATGTTAGTTGATGGTGTCGATGGTGTTAACGTTCGTTGTTCGTTTATTGGACTTGTTATCTTCGGTAATGTTGGATAGATCGATGGTGACGAATTCTTTTTAGGCAAATCGTCGTCTTCTTTCGACCAGAAGATATCATCCGTACTTAATTCAGATTCTTCTACAAGAAATAAATCTGTTTGTTTATTTTTCTTTGCTTCTCAGCTGATTGTCAATCGAACCTGATTTATTGCTAAGAAATTCTTTTGATGGTTTACGCATTTTTTGTTTCGGTCTTCGATGAGCTGATAGAGATAGTCGAGAAGAGATCGGTGTTGGAGATATGATTTGACCGGTTTGTATTCGACTAACAGTTATATTTGCATAAGGTGATCCACAAAGTTGTTCATCATCTTTCTCAATATCCTACGAAGAAATACGAGTTTATAATGAAACACAATGAGAAAAGATATGTGTACTTCATTGTTTATAATAACTGGATTTTCTTCAATTTGAACTGATCGTTTACCAGTTCCGATTCCATTCGATTGACTGACAACTTTCGGGATTTGAGCATGATCACCATCGAGTTCATCGCCTGTGCAATTTTTGTCCGATAAATCAGCTGTTGTTTCACTGTCTGATAGGATCGAATCGCTAGATTGAGACAAAATTGTTCTCGTGCTTTTGTTCAAAACAGACAAAAAACAAATTTACCGAAGTATATCACGTAATTGATCGTACGTGTTTTGTTCGGTAAGTGTGCCTTTAATTCGATCTAAACATCGTTGTAATTCAGCTAAACGTTCGGCATTTCGTTTATTATGTTGAGTTAAACGAAGTATTTGTGAACTTTGCGATTGAATTTTTTTGTCTTTACGTGCTGATTCAATTCGATATTCGTCTATACATCGATCTTGTTGATCGGCGTATGCACGTAAATCATGATATTTACGACGAAGATCAGCATCAAATGTTAAAAATGCACTAAATTCTATGAACACAGATTTGTTTTTTGTAATAAAAACGAATGATTTTTTCTCGAAATCAATCTGCAAACCTTGATCACTAGTTCGTTGTGCTAGAAGATAGTTTCTCGTTAAGACATCTTGATAATTAAGCAAAGTCTTAAGTCGTTCTTTCAAATTAACTGACGGACTATTCTCCATTTGATCTAACTAAAATGATATTTAACGAGAACGAACGGACGATTCTTTATCGGACTTATCCAATTGAATTTTCAAATATCGATACGAGACTTATTTAGATGTCGTTCTTTCCTGTAGAATTATTTTATTGTTTATTTTAATTTTAGAGTTCAGATATACAAACAAACAAAAAAGAGAGAGCGAGAGAGATTCTAAAGTGTGATTTATGGAAACAAATATATATATGTTTTGTTTTTTGAGAATCTGTGAATGAGTGTATAAGTATACATCGAGACGAAAACAAGAGAAAGACATTTGGGAAACATGAAAGAAAGAGAAAAAAAACAAATTTTAATCTTTCCAACGTTTAAGTTCGTCTTCTAAATCATCCGATTCATTGTCTAAAGCTGACGTAAGTCGATCCGATGAGTTTAACTTTTGTTTAGGAGATTCATCGCCATCATCATTACCATCATCATCGTTTTCGAAATCTTCATCATAATTTCTAAATGAGAGAAAATTTCGATTTTTTTTCCTTTTCAAAATAATCAATAGATTTCAATTTACTCGTCATCGAGATTATCATTAGCACCATCTTCATGTGTTAGATTATCGTATTCATTTTCAGCATATTTCACCCAATCGGATAGTTCCGGTGAATCGGGATCTTTCAAATTTGTAAAAGGATCTTTTTGTTCATTGTCCAAGTATTTCTCGAGATTAATAAATGTATCGAAAAAAATATTCGTTAATTTACAACGTTTTAAATCTTTCAAACGTATTCGATTGACTTCTTCTGGTTTAACTAAATCTAACATCTTTGAAAAAACGAACAAATTTTATTAATAAATAATCTATTTATACACATTTATACACATACTTGACAAATACAATCTTCGAATGACATATATTCAATGCCGTAAATTTCCATTTTATGAATTTGTTCTTGATAGAAATATTCGAGTTCAAACATGGATAAGATTCCATCACCATCGAGATCCATACAACGAAACCAATATTCAATACTAAATGAGAAGAATATGGTTGAAATGTTGTATTTTCTTCGTGGAATTCATTCGAACCTCGTTGAAGTACGTTTATCTTCTTCAGAAATGAGAAACCATACGAATTCGTAATAGGACATTTTGCCTTCTTTGATATTTGGACTTCTATTAAAAGGAAATAAATTTTTTAAAAATTTTGTTGAAAGAATTTTTACGTTGAAACAGCTCCGGAGAATATTCGATCGATAATTTTATTCGATATCGCTAAAAGTATCAAAATAATGAATTTAATCTAACAAAAACAAACAAATCTACCTCCATTATTATGTTTAGCTAGATCATCTCGACTAATTAATAAATCATGATCGGAATCTAATTCCCAAAATTTACAGTAGATAACATAGAAATGTTCGTAAGAGAAATAATCATGAATACGATTGATATCGTCTTCTTTCTCAAGTCGATCGAATGTCTATGAAAAAAAAAATGAAGTTTTTTTTCTTCTTGTGTTATTTTCATTTTTTTACTTGGACAAAATTCGATCGTCGTATTTCCTGAAGTGTTAATTTCATCGACCATGATCGATTACAATTGTAGAAGATTCGTGCAACAACTGTTTTGATATATCTCGAATGAAATTCTTTGGCATCACGAAGAAATTTCAAGCCTGGATGCGTATCGATGATATCCTGAATGAGAAAATCCCAATCTTCGACAGATAAATACTGTCGATTGAGAGTTAATGTCGATGTTGATGAACGTATGAGTAAATAGATAAATTTTAAAGCATGATCAACATTTGTTTTGCATACTCTATGAAAAAATTCATGACGATAGGAAACAAAACGATCGAACATTTTTCGAATTACTTCTTCCAGAATGTTTCAAATTGCGAATAAGATATTGTACTGTTAGCTGTATAGGAACCTTTGGAATCTTGAAGACACGCACGAAATAAAATAGATTTCCAGTAGAGACTTAAACCAATGAGTTGAGCAACTTTGCCGAAATCTTCTAGACGTAATTTATCTTGTTTAGGAACGAATACTTCATCTTTGACTTGTTTCAATTGTTTAGCTAATTGAATATCATTAGTTGAACTAGCGAGATTTAATCCATTGGGAAAATAGAATTTCGGTATGATTTCTTCTTTCGATTGAATTTTTTGTTCGATTTGTGCAGTTGATTTTTTCGTTTGTGCCGTTGTAACAACGGCTGGTATTGTTGGTTCAAGATTGATTTCAATTTCTGTTTTAGTCTTTTTCGCTACTGTTGCAGATTCAAGTTGATTTGATCCATTCGTATCTGTAGATGTTTTCTTGATTGAAGGATGCGATTTTTTTTCTTCAACACTTTGACGAACATCAGACGATGCAGCTGCAGCTGCTGCTGCTGTTAGTACTGATGATGGTAATGGTGTTGTTGGTGTTTCATTGAGAGAGAGATTATTCGAGGTATTTATACGTGGACTCGATGGCAAACGAGGTACAGGAGAAACAGGAGGCGAATCGAAATGTTGAGATTTTGAAAAACCACCACCACGTGTCGATGAACTCTATTTGAACAAACAAACATTCGGTGATTAATTCGTTATTTAATTTTTTTTACTTTGAAATAATTGATCGGATCCGGCATTTTACTATTAGTTCGTACAGAATGTAAAGCAGCTGAGAGTGTCGTTCGTGTTTCTGGCAATGAAAGCCATTGCAAGAACAAATCATTGACCATCTTTGAGATGGGTATGGTCGTATTTGTCATCGTACTGCTCATATTCTATCACAAATCTATGGACGGCATTTATCTTAAAAATAAAAGAAGAAGAATACATTTTCTTTCCAAGCAACTATTGTCTATTTGTTTTATTAAAAAGAGAAATTTAAAAGAAAATAGATATATTTAAAATTCATCGCCGTAGAATGAATTTCGACGAAATATCCATTTATGTGCATTGTTGTCCGTTTTTTCAATGACTGTCATCTAAAAACAACGAAAAAGCGATCAGTCAATCAATCACAAACTGATATTTATTGAAATACTGTCAAAAAATCGACATTACGAATAACATAGCCCAATGAATCCGGTCGAAATTTGCCTCCGCATAATTTTCGTGTACATGTTTCCAAATTCGGTGCATGTGCTATAAGAAATTATTTCGATTCGAAAAAAAACAGAACACTGAGAAAAATTTTACCAATAAATAAAACATGTAGATGATGCTGAGGTGTAACTTGTCCTTGATGAATATATTGAATTAATTCATTCTCATGAGATTTCAAAATCGACGCTGCAACAGCGTGACTTCGTTCGTAGAATTCAAGTTCATTCTCAAATTGCGAGATATCATCGAGATTCATTTGTTCATGATAGTTCTTGTCAATAGGAAATTTATTCTCGACTAATTCTTTTTTCGTCATAAATTTTGGCATTGTTATAACATCACTTGTCTCATTGACTGTATACCAAGCTGTACATTCGAAAAGACCAGGCTCAATGCTGTATTAAACAAACAGATCAGTCAAATAGAATCAAATATATAATTATTACCGAATCTTTAATTTATTTTGTAATTGTAAACCTTCGATAATTTTTGCTGCAGTTTGAATACAACGTAGCGCTGGTGATGAATAACAATAGTGAATATGAATGCCTTTTTCTCGTAATCGTGTACCTGAAATGACCGATTAAATGAGGAGAAAATAGAACGAGAAAAACACGAAAACAAACCCGTATGAAAAGCGTCTTTTAAACCTTTGTATGTCAATGGTGGATCGAGATCAAAATCACGAAATGATGCTCGAAATGGTAATGTTTCTCTAGAAAAATTCGAAAGTGAAAATCAATCGAACAAATTCGATGAATTCTCACGGTAAAATCGGCGAGAATCGACAATAATTTTCATCTTTATCGAACGCTTGTTGTAACCATTGTGATGAATAATATCGATCGACTCGTTCGCCATGTCGAATAACAAACAAACGTATCGGCCCTTGTGTAATCGGTAGTGGACTCAAGACTGGATAAGCTGTTCCATTAACATGATCGATATTTAACATTTCATTCGTTGAGGATGTTGTTGTTGCTGTTGTTGTCGTCGTTGATGATGTCGTACCGAATAGTTTTTGAAAGAAATTTTTCATTTTACCCTTGGATTTATTATTCTCGGGAGCATCTAACGGTGCGGCTAATGATTGTTTCGAACTAATTGCAAGCATTGACATGGACATTGTTGGTGTTGTCAAGCCCGATGAACAACTGCCCGATGGAAATTCACTAACGATTCTCGTACTGAAATTAGTGATTGATGACGCGTCCGATGCTCGCCGAAAAGCATCATCTGTTTCACTAAGTGAATTCGTTCGTGTTGAATAAGCTGGACTTTCGTCATCATTGGTGTCTGATGACGCCACTTTGGAACTTCTTGTTTGAACTGATGCTATGCCTGATTCACTATCGATGTCCTGAAGGAACAAAAAAATAAATCAACGAATGTCAAAGAAGAAATAAAATCAATAAACTTTGAATAATTAATAGGAGGCTCGTCTTGATTAACTCGATATGATTGACAATCTTTTGTGTTCATTAAACACGCGATCAGATCCAAACAAGAGTAAATAAATAAAATAAAATTCGATTAGCTATTCTAGTCATTTTCAACAGTCTATTTCATTCTTCGTTTTTCTTTTTCATGGGCGAACAGAACTGTTGGATTTTTTTTTCGTCTGGTTGTTTTTCTTCTTCTTCTTCTTCTCTCGTCTTCTCACCAACATGCATAAACATACATTGGATTGAAGGTGTTTTAATGAAGGCATCTAGAAGAAAAAGAAACAGGATTTTTAATATTGATAAAAAATGCACATTCTAAACAACTTGTTATGTACTAACGATGTACAGGTACAGTCACAGGAAAGGTAAAAGAAATATAAAATATATGATGATTGTGACAGAGAGAGAAACAAGGAGACTCGTTCGTTTGGTTACCTATTGGTTTTAGGTAACCAACTGAACTCAATTAAGGTTTGATGTCGCTTGTAAACGTAATGAAATGAGAAGATGGCGCTAGACGAAAAGTTATTGAGAAATGTTTTCATAGGGTTTTTTTACTGGCGTGGATAATATATGGATTGTTTACGTTTTGGGGCCGGAAAATTTTTTGCTTTTTATTATTATTTTCTCTCTTCAACGGTACTTACATTTTACATATAGGTGAATATTAAGATCACGGGACGAGCATGTCTTTTGCATCAAGATCATTTACTCACATTTTAAAATCATCGACTCGAACGGTAAATTAGACTGTTTTGGTTAATACATATATATATATATTGATCTTCGTTTATAGAATAACGTTCTCGGTGGCCTTCAATCAAAATGTTATTCATCAACACAAGCTACTGTAAGATACAAAACCAAACAGAACACAATATACTCGAATGTTTTGTCTTTTGGATAGGATTTGAAAGAAGTTCTTCAAGATCTTGTTCCCAAAGAACAAAAACGTGTTGCCGCATTCAAATCTCAATACAAAGATGCTCCCATTGGCAACGTGACAGTCGACATGGTACATTGAGAAGCTTTTATTTTTCTCTGATAGATTGTTGTTTTGTTTTTTTTTCTCGTCTAGATCTATGGCGGTATGCGTGGCATCAAAGGCCTTGTCTACGAAACATCAGTCTTAGACGCCAATGAAGGTATTCGTTTTCGTGGCAAAACAATCACTGAATGTCAAGCAGAATTGCCAAAAGCAAAAGGTGGTGAAGAACCATTACCAGAAGGTCTCTTCTGGCTTCTCGTTACCGGACAAGTACCAAGTCAACAACAAGTTGAATGGGTTACCAAAGAATGGAATAATCGAGCCGATATTCCTCAACATGTTGTCACAATGTTAAACAATTTCCCAGCCCAACTTCATCCAATGTCACAATTTAGTGCTGCTATAACAGCGCTTAATCTTGGCTCGAAATTTGCCAAAGCTTATTCGGATAATGTTCCCAAAGCTAAATATTGGGAGGTAAGAACAAGAGACATTAAAAAAAACTAAGAATTTAAATTTGATAAAAATGTTTTTTTGAATAGTTTATCTACGAAGATTCCATGGATTTAATTGCTAAACTACCAACCATTGCTGCGATTATCTATCGAAATTTATATCGAGATGGTACAGCTGTTGGCGCAATTGACTCGAAAAAAGATTGGTCATGGAATTTTGCAACTATGTTAGGCTATGAAGATAAACAATTCGTCGAATTAATGCGTCTCTATTTAACCATTCATAGGTAAAATATTCGAATTAATTTATTTGTTTTTGATTCATTCGCTGTTTATTCTAGTGATCACGAAGGTGGAAATGTCAGTGCACATACAAGTCATCTTGTTGGTAGTGCTCTATCAGATCCATATTTATCCTTTGCTGCAGCTATGAATGGTCTTGCTGGTCCATTACATGGCCTTGCCAATCAAGAAGTATTAGTTTGGTTAACAAAATTAGTCGAAAAAATTGGCGAAACACCAACCGATGAACAAATTAAACAATACGTTCTTGACACACTTAAAACAAGTGTCGTACCCGGTTATGGACATGCTGTCTTACGTAAAACAGATCCACGTTATACATGTCAACGAGAGTTTGCTCTTAAACATTTACCTAATGATAATATGTTCAAAATTGTTTCGAAATTATATACAGTTGTACCGAAAGTTCTCGGCGATCTTGGTAAAGTTAAAAATCCATGGCCAAATGTTGATGCACATTCAGGCGTTCTCCTTCAAGTATGTATTCATTGAAAAAAAAAAGTGAAAGTAAATATTATTGTGTTATTTATTTCGTTCTCTTGTTTTGTTTAGCATTTCGGAATGAAAGAAATGAATTATTATACTGTCTTGTTTGGTGTTTCAAGAGCACTTGGTGTTCTTGCCCAAATGATCTGGTCGCGTGCTCTCGGTTTTCCATTAGAACGACCAAAATCCATGTCAACTGATGGTCTTATGGCATTGGTTGCTGGACAACAAAAGAAAACCGGTGCTTAAATCGTTTAGATCCTCGATCTGAATAGTAGATCCTAATTAGAATAAACAAAAAAGAAAATTCGATGTGGTACGACTTTAATGACCAGACGATATTTATGTTTCTTTTTTTTCCTTTCCCAGACTGAAATCGCTCTTTTAATTATAAAACAAAACAAAAAAAAAGAAATTTAGTTGACCATTCTTTTATTATTATTATTAAGTATTATTAGGTAAAATAAAGAAACAAAAAAAAAACCCTCCAGCACATACATATCGTATATTTCTCAGTGAAATTCCGATGAAGTTGTCGGTGTAATTTCTACAACACCAATAATCGGATCTCGAACATTTGCAATGACTTGTTGATTGGGTTCGACAAGTATAAGATCAGGATTTGTTGTATCAACTCTCCATTTTAATACTGAATTAACAGTTACATTATAACTGCGATTAGGAAATTTAATGGACGGAATGAATATTTCTGTTGGTTGTGTTACATTCGTATTGACATAATACGAAAGTTGGAATGTTCTTTGTTTGGCTAAATATTGCATGCTAAGTGGTTTACCAGCGACTGCTGGAGCATAAATACGAGATAATTGTTTTATCGTGGCGTTTATTCCGAGAATTTCTCCCCAAAATGCCCATGATTGTAAATGTTCATCAGCTTGATCTAAACCCCATTCGACTTGATCATCGCATGTTTGTGACTCACCACAACCACCGAATTCAGTCAAAAATGCCCCACTACCTAATTGACGAACATCGATTTGAACTGAACGAAGTAATGCAGGTCCTTCGACATCATCGCAAAGAACTCGATCATAGATCGGTATTGATTCATTGCCTGGAACGGGTATTAATGATAAAATGATGCAATAATAATGATATGAAAGAACACTTCGATCACGATAATCATCACCGCCTGGTACGTGAGTAAATCCAGTACCCGCATATTTACCATTCAAACGAACTATTCAAATAAACGAAAAGCGTTTTGTTTTGTCGAAATTAAGCGATCTTACCACCCCAAGTAACTGGTTCGAAAAAGATAAGTGTGTCGTTATCAACCGAACGAATAGCTGGTGCAATTTGTTCATATAACGGTGCAAGATTTTTTGATCCAGCAATACCTGGCAAAACTAATGTAGGATTGGCAAGATAATTTCCAGCCCATGGTTCATTGATTAGTTCATATCTTTTATATTGAGACTTTATTTAGTTACGTATATTAAAACAATTCAATTACCCGAGAAGATTCGATTGATTTTTATATGTTTGAGCAACTAAACGCCAGAAATCACCCATTGATTCAATACTTCCAGCTACGCCATCGTATAAACATTGAAAACCATGTGAACAAGCTTCAGTTAAATATCTTGAGGAGAATAAATAGTTTGATTGATAAAAATCAATACAAAACTTACAAATCAAACCAACTTATACCAGTAGTATTTTTAAGTGGCCATGGATCTAGAATATGAACTTGATTTCAAAAAGAAACTCATCAATAGAAATCTCTTATTACATGGATGCGCTGGTGGAGGAAATCGATCGTACAACCATCCTGGAATGCCATCATACGTGCCTGTTCGACTCGATAAAACATCTTGATGCATATCCAAAAGCACATAAATGTCATATTTTCCCAATAATTCAATAATATCTTGCATGATATTCAAATAAGTTACATTGTACTGTTTGGGTTGTGGTTCGACGCCTGACCACATCATTCCAAGTCGAACAAAATTAAGACCAACTTTAGCGAGACTTTGTACATTGGCCGGATCGAGTAATTCTTGTGGATACCATGGAAAGCCTTTGTTTACAAAATTTATACCATGATAAAATCTTGTACGACCAGTCGGATCGACAAATAATGTATCAGAAATACGAACATTCGACGAACCATCAGACAATGTAAAAAAAGAGCAAACAAAAGCAATGATCACCCCTACCACACCTTGATGCAGCTTCATTTCGAGAACTATGACATAATACTTTTTTCATGAATTCTATCTAAATTAAAGATAACACAAAAGAAGATAAATATATTCTGTAAGATATAGTTGTTTCTTGCTTATCGAAGACAAAATGACGTGAATAAAATAAAATAGGGTTTGACTGTTGACTTTTCTTTTTATCTCATTTTATTTTTTTCATCTTGTATACAAATCGTACATTAAAAAAAACCATCAAAAAAAACATAGAGAAACACAAGTAGATCGAAAATCAATTCGATTAGTTCTGATAGACTCGAAATTGCTGATTGAAGCCTCGCATTTCTTCGTCCGTTGCCGTTTGAAAAAACGGTGAAATACCATGTCGAGCAGCTGTCAATGTTTCGTCGAGAGACTCTTCCATAGGATTATTTGCATTCGGTCGCCAAGGTGGCATTTGACCAGTTTGAGGTGGAAAACCGCCGCCAGCGCCAGGCCGTCGATCAGTCGGTGCACTGGCCCAATGGCCTTCGTTGAATGCGTCGACACGAGGCCGTTTATTTGATGAACTACCTTCACGAGGATCGAAATCATTTCGAGGATAATCGTCATACATTGAAGATGGAGGTCCCCGAGGAAAGTTAGATGGATGTTGTTGAGGCTACGAAGAAAACAATTGTGAAAATTCGAGAAAAAAAACATAAACAAAAATATTTACATAATATGGAGCATCAGACTCGCCATGATCTAGAAGAGAAAAGATGTTGAATTAATTGTTTGATTTGAGGAAAACGTACTGAGCATTCGATTGTTGTTATTTTCATTGGTTGGATATGGTTCGACGGATCGCCATGCTTTTTCAAATGATTTTGGTACTGGTTTAGCAAATGGTACCTGATCAAGAGAATTTAAATTAGAAGAAAAAAAAATCATAATATTCTACCTTTCGTCGACGACTTTCTTCGTCATCATTAGCATAATCATACGTCGGAAAACCAGACGCTGTTTCTCGTCGACTGCTTGCTTCATCTACGTAGAATAAATTCAAAACAATAAAAAACAATCGAACAAACGTTCAATACACTACCTTGCTGCTGTAATTGTTCGAGTAAGCCACCTTCAAAACCAAAGCCCGGCATGTTGAATTCTTCGGATCTATGATCAAGTTCCGATTCATCTCGATGATATGATTCATGACGAACTCCATGTGTTGGCAAGCTTTCTTCATTCTTTTCGGCACCATTATCAATGTCACCAGGTCGATTACGTGTCCAAAATCGTCTAAACAATTTCAAATCGAAATTCTACCTTCCAGAAACACAAAACAAACGTTGTATGATCATTTGAACCACTGACAAGTATATGTCCTAATGGATGCCAAGACATATCCCAAATCATTCCTTCATGTGCGCCTTCCATATTTGCTAATTCTTTTTCAGTTCTGAAATTAGAAAAAGAAAACAGCATAAAACAATTCTTTTCAAAGAATTTTCTTACCCAACATGCCAGAAATAGATTGAACCATCGGAACCTCCGCTGGAAAACAATCGTTCATGAATTGGATGCCATGCTAATGCTATAAACAAAAAAAAACAAAGACATACACATTGAACAATTAATTATTGAAAAAGTCGAATCTCAACGGAAAATCTAATGACCGTATTTTCTCTCTCTCTTTCTCTTAGAATCAGATTATTTTATTCAAATGATATTTTTCAATGGATTGTCATTAGTTTTATTTATTTTATTAAATAGTAAAAATGTATTCATAATAACAATCATAGTAAATCGATATTTATTATTGATCCTACTAATGTGTAGAAAAAATCTTCGTAAAAATGCTTTTATTTTCGCGTGAAAAATCAACAAATAAACATCGATACAATATAGTCGAAAAGTCAAACGCTTACTGCATGCTTCTTTTTTGTGTCCACGAAAACATTGTACTTCTTCTTTTAAATTTCTTATATCGAATAATTTACAAAAATTATCACGCGATGCTGATATTAACCAATTGCCATTGTGACGATTCCATTTCAATGCCATACAAGTATGTTTATGTGCGTGACTAAATCATAGAAAAACATTATTCAAATGTGAACGAACAAATGAGAAAAACCAAACGTACAGTGTAGCTAATTTTTGACCACTTTTCGGATCCCATAGAATGATTGGTTGTTGAGAATCTTTACTGCCTGAGACGAGTAAACCTTTATGTGGATGCCAATCGATGCATTTGACATCCGATCCATGACCTGAACGAGAGAATTTTTATTGAAACGAACCAAAAACAAAACACAATTGTTCACCTCGTAATTCATGTTCTCGAGTGCCAGTAAGAAAATCAAAGATACGAATATAAGTATCATCAGAACAACTGGCAAATTTCGTATCATTTGGTGAGAACCTTCAACAACAAAAAAGCAATAAATTTTTCGAAGAGAATATCTTTTTTCTGAATTCATACGCTAGGCCACGAACTGGGTCATCATGTGCTGGAGAGATTTTGACATTATTCATATTGGATTGCCAATATTTGACATAACCATTATGATCACCTGTCAGCATCCATTGTTCGTTATTCGACCAAATCATTGCTCGAACAGCTGAATCATGAGCCTGAATGAAATTGATTGATAAATCTCTTTTGTTCTTTATTTTACTCACTTGTAGAATTGTTTCGAAATTGAATGTTAAACCATTCCATAGAGTAAATTCGCCACTCAATGCGCCCGTTATTAATCGACGACCATCGGGTGTCCACTGAATACAAAAAAAATAAGCAGATAACTTTGACAAAATCGATGATTTCACTTACACAAACACAAAATATTGGACATCGAACTTTATTCGTGGCTGGTCGGATGAATTTCGTCATAACTGAATTCACTGGATTAGCACTGAGCGATGAAGGTGGAACAAGCTACAACATAAAAGATTATTCAATAAGTTTCTTCTTTTTATTTTCATTTACATAGGGAATATAGAGAACATCGGGTTGTAATTGTCGTCCATCGTTGATATTTCGTTGCCAAATTGAATTCTATGATAGAAAAACGAAATTTTAGACTTGAAAACAGATCGATTTATACGTACTTCGAGATAACGAATAATCGATGGATTATAATCGACTGTTTTTCGTGCCATTGCTTTCCGTAACATTTTCCCATCGAAACCGATTTCACCTTGAGTTTGCATACAAAAAAAATTACGAAATATTTCGACATGAGTTTTTTTACCCGGTTGAACTGGCACAACTGAAGCATTCAACGAACTCGATGATTGTCCAGAATTAGAATTTGGATGGTAGGCATGGGAAAAATGTGGATGATAACCGGCTGTACGTGGTGGTGGCCTAATGAACATTATAAACAAAATTTCAATTGTTCTTTCATAAAAATCTAATCTTACATGTTCGATTGAAATCAACTAACTAACTAACTATTTGACTGACTGAGTGAGCGAGCGAACGGCCATGATAAACATATGAAGAGCCAATGAATATGTTTGAAATCGATAGATAGTGTTAGCCGTCAAAGATGGTTCGTGTGGCCAGCGACATCTGAGTGTTCGTCTGGAGAACATAACTGGATTAGTTAAGAGGCATTTTCAAAAATGAAATCAATTGAATAGTAACGAAAAAAAAAGGGAAAAATGTTTTTTGGTTTATTATGAAACAAAGTGAGACAGAGAAAACAAACGAAGAAGAATGTTCGGTTTAATTAATAATGCTCTATCACGAATGCGTCGAAATGCTGATTCAACATTTGGTCCTCGACCATTACGCATTGGTATACTCGGTTTTGGTCATCTTGGTCAATTTCTTTGTACACATTTCGAACACGAACGTAATAAACCTGTGCATGATTTCGATTTGATATTTATTTGGAATCGAACGAAATCGATTTTTTCGAAATATGAAAAAGAAATCAATCGAAGTTTGATTGTTTCGACTGTTCAAGAAGGTTTACAACGTCTGCCAGATCTTGTCATCGAAGTTGCACATCCAGAAGTGATTAAAATCTATGCCGAACAGATTCTCGATGTTTGTGATCTATTTATTGGTTCGCCAACAGCTCTTGCCTATGCGCCATTGGAAGCTAAACTACAAAAGAAAGCAATGGAATCTGGACAAGTGATTTACGTGGCAAGTGGAGCTTTTTGGGGTGCAGATGATATTGTTAAAATGTCCGAACGAGATCTTGTTCGAACATTAATCATTACAATGAAAAAACATCCGGATTCGTTTAAATTAAACGAACCATTACGTTCGAAATTGCTTCACGAACGAGCCAAACTCGGTGAACAACAAGGAGAAATTGTTATCTATTCAGGACCTGTACGGGAACTATGTCGATTGGCACCGAATAATGTCAATACGATGGCTGTTGGAGCACTTGTTGCTCAACATTTAGGCTTCGATGGTGTTCAAGGACGTTTAATTGCTGATTCGACATTAACCGATCGACACATTGTCGAAATTGAACTAGCTGGACCTGAATCGATCATTGGCGATAAGAAACAAACAACATTTCATATAAAAACAGTTCGTTCAAATCCAGCTGAAATCGGTTTTGTCACTGGTACAGCTACACTTCTCTCATTTGTTAGTAGTATTAAACGTGCTAAAGGTCAAATCAATGGTATTCATGTTGTTTAAATACGCTTTTCTCTTTAATTTTTCAATGTAAATTTTCGTTTGAATTTGTTTTTGCAGATAAATTAATAATAATAATAATAAAAGAAAAAGAAAAGACCATGTCATCACTACGAAAACGAAAGTTTTGTCAAACTGATGAGGAAATTATTCGTACACGATTAATTTTCGAAGGTGATCAAGGTCATGACGATCGACGTATATTAACACTAATGAAAATCTTTCATTCATCATTTCAATTCGATAAATGTCTATCTCTACTTGATTCTATTGATCAATCCTATGAAGTCTTGAAATTAACTCGAACAATGGATGTTAACGAACAGATTTCATATGAGAATAAATATCGAATAATGAAAACTCGAGTTGAACTATTAAAACAAGAACTAAAACATAGTGAACAACGTTTGAATGAAGCGAAGCAACGCCGTTTGAATATAATCGAGTATGATCAATATACAGATCGAATCAATCAATTTCAAACGAGAAAAATTTTGATTCAACAAAAACGATCGATTTTAGAGCGTAAAAGATATTTCGAACATCTTCAACAAACATTCGAAACAACGTAATTTTAAATAAATAAATAAATAAAAACAAAACCAAGATTTTCTCGTTTCTTCAGATACCAACATCGTTTAAAACGAATTGCCATTTATCTTCGATCGATCTTTGAATTCGATGAGATTTTACAACAAGATAATCATGAAGATCATCAAAATGAGATTTCCTTCGAACAACAATTAGATTCGATTCCTGATCGATCACGAACTTATTCCGATTCGTCACTTTGCTCGTTAGATGCCGATGAATCAAATCAATCGAAAAAACAATTGATTACAAATCAAATTCGACCTTATTTTTCCTCCGATTTGGAACTCTATGGTGCTCAACTTGTCAATCCATTGATTTGTTTTTTCAACTAGTCAACTTGTTTTTATTTTCGTTCCAGAAAAAGAACAGATTTTTTTTTGTTAACTATATTTACATGCAACTAACGTTTATGAAAAGAAAAGAGAATAAAATCAGATTACTAAAAATAAAGATGTGTAATACTATTCATTGCAGATTTAGGTGTGTAATCGTCGGCAGTTTTCACAAGATGTCATTATCTGTTCATCGTACGGTTCAATCTGAATCGTTGATTGTGTTATTGAATGTTTCGTACGCAATAGTTCTTGAACTGTATGAAATATTGTTTGATGATCTTTTTGGTTATCTAAATCCATTGAATAAAAACAAAAGTTCACAAAGAAAAAAATCGTAAATACCGATTGCGATATGGACGGAGAGTGCATTCTTTTGTAAAGACAACGACCAAATATGCAGATTATGCGCATTTCGTACGCCAGGTATGTGAATAAGATCGTTAACGATTGTTTTATAATTGACATTCGTTGGTACACCTAAAGAGAAGAATTTTTTTGCTAGGAAACAAAATCGATAAGTTCGATTTACCTTCCATGAGAACAAGAATAATATCACGCATGATTGTGGTTGTTGTTATGAGAACTAAGATCGAAAAAACAAACGTACAGATCGGATCGGCTAATTTGTATTCGGGCTAGAAGAACGAATAAATGATAATTGTTTGAGATTAAACATCATTTCTACTTTAATTTTAATTAAAATCGCTGCGCAAAGTACGCCAACACTTTGAACAAAATCACCAATAACATGAACAATTGCTGCTTGAACATTGAGATTTCGTTTCGTATGTTTGATTTGAGTTTGTTCGTGTCCATCGATAATATCGATAATCAAAGCTTGTTCGCTTTCATGTGAATGTCCATGACAATGATGAGAATGTTTACCGCAAATATTCGCATGTAGAACAAAAAACATTCTTAGAAAAAACCGAAAATTTGTATTTTTTAAAATTATTTGTGTATTTGCCTACATTATATTGAAAAGAACGCCACACGAAGCAACAATAATCATTTCTCGAGTTTGAACTTCGAATGTTCGATTGATACAACGATCGATAGCCATATAAACAAGAATACCAGTCGCCAGCCAAATCGTTAGAATACTGACAAGTGCACCGAGAACCTCTAGGAAAATTTTGAAAACAATATTTCATCGATCTTTCGACGAAAAAGTTTCTACCAGCTCGGATATAACCAAATGAAAGTCGATTAGTCGGCTGTTTTTTTGCAAGATAAATTGCTGCTAATGATATAATAAAACTTGTCGCATCGACACACATATGCGCAGCATCGGTTATAATCGCTGTTGAATTCGAAAGAATTCCACCGAAAATTTCAATTAACATAAAAACAACGCAAAGTATAAGTACAATTATTAATCGATGTTTATCTGTATGATCAAGTTTTTGCTCGGGCACATGACAATGAGTTTGTGATAAATGTATACGAAGTGGAATATCGTTTAATTGATTTGTATTTTCGTGTAATAAATCATCGTCATTTATATTTAATAACGGTGCACGTTCTTCGAAATTTGAGGACATGATTAGACTATCATCCGACGTATTCTCATCGATTTTATCTTGTTCTTGAGAATGCATGATTGTTATCGATGTCATTTGAAAATAAAATTGACAAGGTAAGATGAGAGAGAGAGACAGAGAAAAAAATCGAGAATCAAATAAAATCTTATGTCAATATACGCAGAACGAACTAATCCAAATAAAGAATAGAAAATTGATTTATCTTGGTTGTTATTTTTAGTCTTTTATGTCGAGTTATTTATCATTCGGTCAGAGAACTTTGAAGACTAAATATATATGGTGCATATCGTCTATTCACCTTTGAATAATGTTTTCATCATTCCGAATGTTGTTGTTGTTATCTATAATATATAAAGAAGAATACACGAAAGTGTTTGTCTATTTCTTATATATAGGAGTCTCGTGGTTCGTTGTTTGTACTCTACGAATGGAGATAGATGTCGCCGAAATCGTATGAACAAAATAAATCTTCAAACGAATTTTTTGTTTATGAAAACTTCTCGAAGAATTCAACGACGAAAAATACTTTAGAAAATACTTCCCTATTTTCAGTTGTCTCTCGATCATTGGTCGACAATTAACCATTGAGATAACTCAACGTTTGTCAGAGCAAAATAATATATTGCAGTACGAAGATTTCGCCTATTTAATATATAATATGATGGTATAAGGTTTTTACATTCCGCAATATTCATCATCATGATTCGATCTATAAAATTTCTTCTGTCTCTCTCTTTGTTTATCTATCTGTCAGATTATTTACTTATTGGTAAGATAAATTTTCGTTTACTATTCACCATCTCTCGTTCTCCTTCTTCTGAATTGTCTAGGTGCTAATGGCGAACCAACAACTGCGGATATTGTTAATGATCATTTAGAAAAAGGAAAGAAACTACTAGCTACAGGACAACTATCCGATGCGATATCACATTTTCATTCAGCAATCGGTAGACAATGAAAATTATTGAATATTATTTTCTTTAAAACGATTGTTTAGATGCTGATCCGAAAAATTATCTTGCTTATTTTCGTCGAGCAACTGTCTATTTAGCGATGGGCAAATCAAAATCAGCTTTACCTGATTTAACGAAAGTTATTGAACTAAAACCAGATTTCACTGCTGTAAGTGATTGATAATCAAGACGGAGAAAATAATGCGTTCTGTTTTGTTTTGTTTTCAAGGCTCGAATGCAACGAGGCAATGTTCTACTGAAACAAGGTGATTTCACAGATGCTAAAGAAGATTTCCAAACAGTAGTACGTTAAAATGTTCATTCGAACATACAGATATGTATTATATTCATTTCTCATTTAGTTACAAACCGATTCTTCCAATTCTGAAGCCAAAAATCAATTCGATGTGACAATTAAAATGAGTGAAACAGCTCAACAAGCTGAACAAGCCTACTCATATCAAGATTATCCTAAAGCAATCGAATATCTCTCTTCCATTATTGAGGTAAATTCTCGTTTTCATTGATACAGTTTCGTTTTTTTGCAAATCGATTTTCTAGCATTGTCCCTGGGCGATCCGATTACGTGAATTACGTGCTGATAGTTATCTCAAATCGGGCGATAATTTAAAAGCTGTGAACGATCTTAAAGCAACAGCTAAATTAATACCTGACAATACTCAAGCATTTCTTCAGATCAGTTTATTACTCTATTCGATGGGCGATGCTGATGATAGTTTGACAAATATTCGTGAATGTTTAAAACTCGATCCAGATCATAAACAATGTCATCAACATTATCTCAAAGTAAAAAAATTAGCTAAACAATTAGAAAATATTCGTGATGCAACCAGTCAATCACGTTGGGAGGATTGTCTTGAAAAAGCTCGACAAATTCTCAAATTATCAAACGATCCTCAATCGGCCACATTCGTCTATCGTGCACATTCATCATTGTGTACGTGTATGTCACGAGGCAAACTACCAGCCAAAGAAACCATCGATACATGTACAGAAATCTTAGATACTTATCATGTATCCGATGCTGAAATCTTAGTTAGTCGAGCTGAAGCTCATATTCTCAATGAAGATTATGATGCAGCATTGGCTGATTTTCAAAAAGCACATGAATCCGAAGATTCACAACGTATACATGACGGAATAAAACGTGTTCAAAAATTGATTAAACAATCGAAAAAACGAGATTATTATAAGATTTTAAATGTTCGACGTACGGCAAATAAACCTGAAATCTTACGAGCTTATAGAAAATTGGCTATTAAATGGCATCCGGATAAATACGAAGGTGATGATAAAAAGAAAGCTGAGAAAATGTTTATTGATATTGCAGCAGCCAAAGAAGTACTAACTGATCCAGGTTTGTTTTGCTGATATTTTCTCTTTTTTTCCAATGATTAATCTTTTCGTTTTTGCTTTAGAAAAACGTGCTCGATTTGATGCTGGTGATGATCCTCTCGATGCTGAAGAACAAGCTCAACAACATAATCCCTTCCAAGGTTTCAATCCATTCGGTGGTGGTAATGGTCAAGGTGGATTTACTTTTCGTTTTCATTTTAATTGATAGCCTCAATATACCATTGTGTACAATAGTTGCATTCGTTTGTTTTCTTTGCCTTCTTTTGTTTGTTTTTATCTTCTATTTTTCAAAAAAAAACATTCACACACATACACCTAAGTTAGATCAGTAAGATTTCTGGAAATTTTAATCACTCATATGCGCTCCATTGGCCTAGAAAAGAGAATGAAAATGTCGACATGACTTTTGTGCTTGATTACTTGAAGAATTGAAACGATCAAACCGAATAAACCGATAGCACTGGCGAATATTTCGATGATTAGAATACGAACGAAGAGAGACGAATTTTGAGCATCAGCAAGAGCTGCACCAGAACCAACAAGACCAACACAAATACCACAAAATAAATTACAAAAACCAACTGTTATACCAGCACTGAAAAGTTTATACCCGGCACGATATTTAAGGGCTAATTCTGATTCATCAGTTGTATCAAAGCCCTATAAAAAGAAAACTATGAATTCACTATTTTAAAAAGAAAAAAAAAACAAAGAATTACTCCTATTGAATTGGATATGACAATACCCATGATTAGACCATAGATCGCAACAGCTTCACACATAATGATCGAAATGAGATTTTTCGTTCGAATATGTGGTGCTTTAACGCCAGCACCTAATATACTCGCGCCTGTTGCGAATATACCTCTATGAATAGGAAAATTTTCTCTCTTTCTTTTTTTTTTAAATTTATGAAATTACAATGCAGCACCAGAGACAGACAATGAGACTGCTAGAGCTATGCCAATCAATGCCCATTGATGAGGAGAAATCGACAAAAGAAACCAACCAATATCAAATCGAAAACCATAATTAGTTAACATATAAGTTAATCCTAAATAAGTCTCTTCATTTTGCTTTTCAGAAATTCTTTTAATTTCCTACCAATATACAATGCTAAACCCACGGCAGCACTAACACCACCCTTCGTAAAATACGACATATTCATTTGCGCCGACAGACAAAATGAATGAAGTCGTTTCGAATGATCGAGCAATATTGTTCTTATCAAACAATAACTATCTTCGTTTCACACCCTGTTTTATTGGCAATATCTCGACTTGAAATTATATTTTGTCATTAAAATGAGGTCGTCGCCGAACAGAAAGAAACGAGCCGAGATTTACATTCTAATTTATTAGTAAATATTTTCGAGAGAAAAGGCACGACAAGTTTATTAGTGTAAGACAAACACCGGTGAATAAACAAAATGTTCAATCAACTCATTAAACCGTATTAAGTGATTGTAAGGATTGTGAACGAGCATGAACACGTAGAAGACGTTCATGTTCACGTTGATGAGCTTGCAAGAGAATTTTTGTTTCTCGTATTTGTTCGCGTTGTTTTAGTAGACGTAAATATTGATCTTCACGTTTAACATGCAACTAGAAAACAACGATAGAAGAAATAATTACAAAAAGGGAAAAAAAACAATTTCTACTTGTTCCAATTTGGATTTCTCTTGAATTAAATGTTGTTCTAATTCTTTTTCTTCTCGTTCAGCTCGAGCTATTTCATCTCGAATACGTATTGAATCCGAATGTTTCTTTCGAATTAATTCCGTTTCTAATGTTTGAATTTCTTGTTCTTTTTTACGTCGATCGAATTCAGCATCTTTCACTGATTTACGTAGATCATGTTCGAGTTCTTCATTTTTACTCACGATTTTCTTTCAAAAAAAAAATGAAAATGACTGATTGATTGATCTCTCTGTTCGATTATTACTTGAAAATGACGTAAATGATCTTCATGTTCTCGTGTTTCGATTTCTGCATGACGTACTTTCGCTTTGCTCGCACCTTCAGCTTCGCGTACTTCTGATTTTTCGATTTTAACTCTTAGCGATTGACTCGCTAATTGGCTTCGTCGATTTTCCACATCCTAAATTATTTTTTTCGCATCAAAACTAAATCGTTGTTTTTCTTTGGTCTCGCGTACCGTCATTTTTGTCATCAATTCAGCAGCTCGTCGATCTTGTTCGGCAATGGCTGCGTGTTTATTCAAATCTCGTTGTTTCGTATAGATTGTTTCCAATCGATTTTTTGTATCAACAATTCGACGAAGAGCTAAATGCTCGAATTCGAGTTTGTTGGTTTTCTTCTCATCGAAATTTACGTACCTTCACGTTGCTTAAGATCAAGCATTGACCGATGAAGTGTAACATCGGCTGATAATCGACGCCGTTCTAAATCATAGTTTTTCACATGAATACTTGTTTGACTAGAATTGACAAAATTTTTCTTTCGAATTGAATTCATCGTCAAATTTCTGACTTCAATCTTTCGTCGAATTGTCGTTCTTGCTGAAGATCATGTTTTATTGTATGCGTTCGATCACGATTGATGATACTTTCGAACAAAATCAAGTTATTCATAATCACAACTTTTCAAGAGGACATACTTTACAAAATCGTGCATGTCATTCTTAGCTTTTTGTGCTTCTAAATTCAATGCCATGGCTATTTCGCCCAGTTCTTTCTTAATTCGATTTTCTTCTAACTGATAAACAAAAAAAGAAAATGAAGATGTTTGGTTATTTGGTTTGAAAACGAACTTCTTTCTGTTGAACTCGAGTTTCGAATTCATTGTGAAGTTGAGCTAGTTGTTGATGTTTAGATTCGAGTTCAGTCGCTTTCGTTCGATATTGTCGAGCAAGATCGTTGCAAACAATATCATTTCGTCGGTCTTTGTCTTTCAAGCTTTGTAAACGATCGATTGTACGCTCGGTTCGTTGTTTCGATTGCTTTACACAGAAGAAAAAAACATCAAACTAATTGAAAAGAAAACGGCGGATTTCTACTTGTTCTCGTTTTCGAAGAAAATCTCGTTCGATTCGATCTTTTTCTTCGAGATTTTTATTTAAATTCTTTTCGGCATCGATACGTTTTCGAATTACATCTTGAATAGAAAACGAGATGAGAACAACGAAAGAAGCTTTTGAAAGAATCCAATCCTACCAACATCGAGTTCTTTTAATGTATGATTTAAATATCGTTGTTCTTTTTTCACATCACCTTCGAGACGTTTTGATTCTCGTTCAGTTTGTTTGGATTTAATCATTTGTTCCTTTGATAAAACGAAAAAAGAATTCTCTCTCGTTTTTTTTTCCGAAAGGATATTGATTCTACTTCGATCAATCGCATTTGTTTGTCGTGTTCTTTTTTTTTCGTTTCTAAATTTGTTGAAATTGATATAACCGAAGGGAGTTCGAGACTTTCGGATGTTTTCGGTTTTTTTGTTGATTTATTAACTGATGAGAATAAACCGCTACGAGATGTTGGAGTTATATCATCTTGTTGTCGATGAAGTGATCGAACACGTCGAGATGAATCGACAAAACCATTTTTTGTCATATATCGTCCATGTTTTCTAAACAATTGAATTTCAATCACGACAAACAAACAAATCATCTCTTCTATCCTACCGAAGGAAATCCGCATAATTAACAAGATCATCATCATCATACGTAAATACACTGGTCTCAGCTATATCTGCATAACGATTATCGAGTAATGATGGACGTGCAAAAGCTGTCATGTTAGTTTGCTTGACTCGATTGATTTGCTTTGATCAATGTCGAGAACAACCGCCGACATTTCTTTCCATCGATGTTTCTATGCCAATATGATTTGTTTTGAAGAACAAGAAAACTGTTACTCTACTACATACAGATGGCATTGGATGTTGATGTCAATTGAAATTGTTCTTTTTCTTTGATTCAACGGAAACTGTAAAAACCATTGTTTTCAATAGGAACAAAACAAAAGTCATAGAGATGCAATTATTTAGCAAATAATTGTTTTGTTTATATTTCAATGGGGAAACAAATATTTATTAACTGACACAAAATGATGCCTCAAAATATCCATGATTAGTCTCACTTTCTATCATACGTCACTATTCATCAAGAAAAGAATATTAAAAAGAAAAGAGAAAGGAAACTAAATATTTCAAAGTTGTTCCTATTTTGCTTCTATTTCTAATTACTCTAACAGAAAAATGCTTCGAGCATATTCTTGATGAAAAGATTAATAAAACAAAAGGGTTTTGCAATGAATATAGTTTTTCTTTTTTTTTCAAACATACTTTTTTTGCATTGACTTCACTTGTTAACTGATGAAACTACTAGTCGACAATCAACTTGAAGATAGCTTTTTTTCTTTTTCTTTTGGCATTTTCTTTTTATACTGATAAAATATATGCGAAATTGCTCTTCTTTTATCTATTCGATTATACAGACTATATAATCTCAATGTGTGACGAAGCAGAAGATGAATCGACTTCTTCTTCAATGCAAGTAGTAGCAATGATGTTGAAGATGTTGAAAAACACAATAGAAGAAAGCTTGCTTCTTTTTTTTCTCTCCGTCGAAATCCATGAAACACATACGAAGAGATTTGTCAGTTTTCTTAAGCCGTAACTATAGTTGATATATGTTCTTTGGTTAAGGAAGACATAAAAATTAGCTTTTCGCACTTTTCTATATATCTTGAGCTTTCATTTCGTTTCCGTAGTACGGAAATTCTTCATTTAATCGTTTGAATGAAGGAGAGAGAGAGAGAAAGATTGGTTTCAGTATTATCTTGATCACTATTTCTTAGATCAATCCTGATTATTACAATGAGTCTATTTTCTACAAATAACCGATCACCACTAGGCGCTAATCGACGATTATCTCATGCTCACACGCATTTACATGCACCTAATCCACTCATGCAATGGCCATCACCAGAGACTCTTCGACATGCTAATAGTATTTCTCAAAGCGGTCGACGTCGTGCACTTGATTTGTATGACACAAAAGATGTGTTATTTTCACATGAACAAATGAAGAAACAAGCACACAAATCAAGCATCAGCTCGAAAGCTGAATCAGTTCATGGGTAAGTTCGAACGATCTTGATTTCTATATCGAATAATAATAACATAGATGTTCATTCGAGTTCGTTTCTATCCTCGGGTTAGTTCTAATACGATTCACTGATTGAATCATTACTTTTCTATGCAAATTTTGTCTTGAAAATTCTTGTCTGACTCTGTCTCTCTCGCGCTTTCTGTTTGGCACATCATTTGTAGATGAAAAATGAATATTAGCTTCAATTAGTTTAAGTCAGCGTGATTTCTGTCAGCAAATGTGTGACATTTTGAAGTTTCTTTCTTTCTTTCTTAAACATTTCCATCGCAGACAAGAAAAGAAAAGAATCACTGCATAGTTCTTGATGTTTCTAAAACACGATAATATTATATTAAGTTATTAACAAAAATTAAAACCCATGAGAGTATATTTGTGTTGTGTCAATACATATCGAAAAATAAATAAATAAACGATAAGAAGTTTTTTTTCTTCTTTCTTTAATGATTTGTTAATAAATCAAAATAGTTTATTGATTTTAAATACAAGAGAAATAAATTTTAAAAAAAACAATTATAGGTTGGAATTTAATGATGTAAAAGCATAAATTGTTGTATTATTAGCAAACTATTATTGTCTTGATTCTTTCTTGTTTTCTTTTTCTCTCTTTCTCCCTCCTTTTTTATTAAACAAAAACCGAAGAAGAAAAGAAAGAACATTAAATTATTAAATAAAAGCTTGTCTGTTTTCTCTTAAGTCGTTCAATATTTACCCTAAGGACACTTCGAGAATCATCAATGTCATACTCAAGATCAATAGGATAAAATAAAGAAAAGTTTTTCTTTTTACATTCTGTGATTCCGATTGCCTGTCCTGCATCAATCAATTCTCTTTTTTCCTTCATTTAATTGTGCCGTGAAATAACAACAAGAGCGAGAAAAGTTTTGTTGCATTTTTCTATTCCTTCGGTTTCTTTTCTCCTATTTCTTTTTTTTTCTTCTTCTTGCTTTAGCTTTTCCTATATACTATAAAAATTGATCATCCTGTTCGTATCGACATTGAACGCCTATGTAAGTCTTAGTTTCATTCTTGCGCCTAAGTTCTGTTGTTCATTCAATTCTGTTGGGGAATCACGTCAAGAGAACGAGCAAAGAGAAAGAGTTGCTTTTGTTCCGTTATGCGTTTCTAACATGTTGGAAGAGAAGAACAGAGAGAGAGAGAGCGAAAGAGAAAATCTAGCGACTGTTGAACGCCTTTTCTCTTTCTCTCGTCAGCCGGTCCGAGAGTAAAGTCGTGTGTGTCAACAGCATTTATTCTTCTTTTTCTTGTAGCCGCCTTCTCCCTCTCGTTTTTTTTTTCTATTTTTTTTGTATATATGTGTGGTGTTGCTTACGATTAGATTACAACACCCATGTTTCCTTTGCGTTGAGAAAGAGAAAAGAGAGATAATCGAAGAAATTAAAAAACCGAAATCATGGGCGAATATTCTAATGTATCTGCCATGATCAGGGCTCTCAAAGAAGGTGGCAATTTGGCTGCAATAACCGGTGGCGATCCACACAATCTACATTCGGGACGTGCAGGCGCATGGAAAGCGAAATTAAAGCAGTATGCTCAACAAATCAATGCGTCTGATCAACGATCATTATTCATTTTTTCGAAAAATAATTGGATCAGAAAACGAGCAAATGCCGTCATTGAATGGAAGTACGAACGGTTTTTTTTAATTTTTCTTTTAAAATAATATTTATTTGCTTGAATTTCAATTTAGTCCATTTGAATACATGGTGCTATTAACAATTATCGCTAATTGTATTGTTTTAGCACTTGAAGAACATTTACCTAATGACGATAAAACAACATTAGCTAGATCATTAGTTCGTATCAGAAAAACAAATACTATCGATTATGTTTGACGTTCTTTTTTCTTCTTCTTGTGTTTGTAGGAGAAAACTGAAATCTATTTTATTGGAATTTTTTGTTTTGAAGCCGCTTTAAAAATTATTGCATTAGGATTTATGCTACATCGTGGTTCATATCTTCGAAGTCCTTGGAATGTTATGGATTTTGTTGTTGTTGTTACAGGGTAATCAAAAAAACGAACAAATTCGAAATGAATTTCAAATTATTCTCATCATTTTTTTCTCTATCAAAGTCTGATTACAATGACTGTCAATAAAAATACATCATTTAATTTACGAACGCTACGTGCTGTGCGTGTGCTTCGACCACTTAAACTTGTCTCAGGCATTCCAAGTAAGATTCATCACGAAAGTCTAAATTATGATTCAACGTCTGCAAATTAAGGTCTTCAGGTGGTGCTTAAATCAATCTTGAAAGCAATGGCTCCTTTATTTCAAATAGCTCTTCTTGTTCTTTTTGCTATTGTCATATTTGCCATCATTGGCCTCGAATTATATTCGGGTGTATTTCATACAACATGCTTTTATGCAAACCGAACAGGTCAGTCAAAAGGAAAGAAGAAGAAGAAGAAGAAAAAAAGAGGAAAAAACGTCGAGGAGATGAGTGTCACACTATATTTATCTTGAGTTATGACTACACATGTGAACTATCGGAAATGAACTTATATTGATATTCATCAAACTACTAATCCTCTTCGACATCCGGTTTTGTTCGTAACGGAAAAGCTTGAGAACTCGAACAATTCAAGAATTTTTTGTTGTTTTTTTTCTCCTATTCTAATATTACATATGAAGGAAAAACTACTCTTTCTCTCTCATTTACAAACCAGAAAAGAAATCTCTATAATAATTCGATTTTCTTTTTTGTTTTTCTCTATTAATAAAAGCAGATTTGACGTAGTGATGAATCATTTTATGCATCGATAGATATTTTTCTAATAAATGTTCAGATTTGTCAGCCTTAGCGAACTGATCATGTCAGAACGAATAAACCATCGTTAGCATCTTTTTATTGGAATTGATAAAAAAAAACGAGAAAAAGAAAATCTCGAGAACAAGAAAATAGGAATTTGTTAACATGCAAATAATTGCACGTTGTCGACAAATAGAAATGCAAATAATACTCGAGGTGTTTAATCAACTCTCGTTCATTACGATTCAGTTTTTTTTGCTTGCTTTGTTTCGTTATTGATCTTCTTTGAGAAATCGATGAAGAAAAAAGTTGTTTTCATGAGTCGAGTCTCTTGAGAATTCGAACAATGTTATTATCATCGATCATGTTAGAAAAATCAAGTCAATCGACATTTATTCAAACATGTTGTTCTTATTGATTTTTTTTGTTTTGTTTCTAGCTGCTGATATGGATAGTGAAGATTGTAAGTTGAAATAATGAATATTGATCAAATAGAATCTTCTGTTGTCGTAGTGATATTCAGAGGTGATGATCATCAGCCAACGACCTGCGGCGTACCCGGAGGTACAGAACGAGACAAAAAAAAGAGAGAGGAGGAAACTGTGTGTATTTAATCGTTATTATTTTTTTCTCTTGATTAAATAGAACCAATTGGTGGTTGGTTTAATATAAAACACGGCGTTTTCACATGTCATATTCCGAATGAGTCACTCGTCTGCCGAGAGTACTGGGACGGTCCTAATCGAGGAATAACAAGTTTTGATAATATTGGCCTTGCTATGCTTACTGTCTTTCAATGTATTACAATGGAAGGATGGACACAAGTACTTTACTGGGTACGAAAATAGTTTTATGTGAAAAGAAGAAAAAAAATGAATTTTTGACATTTTTTCTTGTTTGCTATCAGACAAATGATGCTGTAGGAACATTATTTAATTGGCTTTATTTCGTTCCATTGATTATACTTGGGTCATTTTTTATGTTAAATCTTGTGCTTGGTGTTTTAAGCGGGTAGATCAAATGGAATTTTATTTATTAATTAATTATTATTTCTCTTTTTGCCCTAATTCACAGAGAATTTGCCAAAGAAAGAGAACGTGTAGAAAATCGTCGAGCTTTTGTGAAAATTCGTCGTCAACAACAAATCGAAAGAGAATATAATAATTACATTGAATGGATTAATCGAGCCGAAGATGTAATTTTAAACGAAGAGAGAACAACTGAACAAGAACGACGAGCTATTCACGAAGGTTCATATACTAAAAAACTAGTTCGATGTTCAACACTCGTCTCTTCTTTTCGTTTAGCTCGAAAATATGCAGCATTGAAAAAGATTCGACATCATCGATCCGGTAAACAGCAGAGTCTCGACGATGATGAAGAAGATATTGGTAAAATCAAATACTCGACAATTATAACTTGAATAAAACGTAATTTTTTTTCTCTTTCTTTCTTTCTTTCTTTCGGCTAGATAATGCATTTAATCGTGGACGTGGAACAGGTGTTGAACGACAAGATCGACCGCGAACATTAGGCCGACGGTGGCATATTCAACAACGAGTTATTAAGTAATCAAAAGAAACGACTGCGCATTATTTAATAAAAAAAATCTTTGTCTCTTTCGTCTATAAGGAGTAAAATTCGTGTGTTAGTTAAAACTCAAGCATTCTATTGGACGGTTATTGTTCTGGTGTTTTTGAATACAGCTTGTGTAGCCATTGAACATGATGGACAGAAAGAATTTCTTACAAATTTTTTATGTAAATCGAAAACAAAACGAAAAGATTTTTTTCATAAAAATTGATTTGCTTTTATTGAAGATTATGCAGAATTTGTTTTTCTCGGTTTGTTTATCTTCGAAATGCTTTTTAAAATGTATGGTCTGGGTGTTAATCAATATTTTCAATCATCATTTAATATATTTGATTGTGTTGTACGTTGAAAATAGGACTTTAACGAACTATCTTTTGTTTTCTTCTTCTTCGAAGGTTATTATCGGTTCAATATTTGAAGTTATTTGGACACATTTTAATCCTGAAGAATCGTTTGGTGTTTCTGTGCTTCGTGCTCTTCGTTTATTGCGTATATTCAAAGTGACCCGGTTCGTTAATTGATTGATTTACAGTCTCTAAAGACTCGCGTTTTCTCTTCCTAATCATTCATGCTAATTTTTTAATCACAACTGCAAAACAAATGAAAATCTAATTTTCAAAAAAAAAATCGAATAAAATTTTTTTTTCATTTAGTCATTGGGCGTCACTTCGAAATTTAGTTGTTTCATTATTGAGCAGTATGAGATCGATTGTTAGTTTATTATTTCTTCTCTTTTTATTCATTCTCATATTTGCCCTATTGGGTATGCAATTGTTCGGTGGCGAGTAAGGAAATGAAAATATTTCTCGAAGGAATGATTCGACTTGTTTTCTTCTACTTTCCTAATTTAGATTTAGTTTCGAAGATGAAACACCTTTACAAAATTTCAATAAATTTGCAACAGCATTGATTACTGTCTTTCAAGTTTGTGTTTAATTTCAAATTGTTGAATTTGAATATGTTTTTGTGCTCTGTCGATTAGATTTTAACAGGCGAAGATTGGAATGAAATTATGTACAATGGTATTAAATCTCAAGATGAACATGGCAAAGGCATGATCTATTCGCTTTATTTTGTTATTCTTGTTTTATTTGGCAATTGTAAGACGATGAAGAATTTTCTTGTTATGTTAGTTTCTCGAAATGATTGATTTTAGACACATTATTGAATGTCTTCTTGGCTATTGCTGTTGATAATTTAGCCAATGCACATGAATTAACAAAAGATGAAGAAGAAGAACAAGCGGCGGAAGAAGAAAAACGCGAACGAGAAACGAAAGATCTCGAATCGATGTTTAAACTAGGTGGTTCACCAACGGACACGCGTGCAACAACAACACCTGCAACGAAAGGAAAAAAACCCGATCAAGAACCATTATTACCACGAAATAATCTCAAGCAAACAACGAAAAAAGAATACGTTGAAAATGCCGTCAAGACAGCTTTTGACAATCCGAAATCGGACGATTTCTTGGAGAGACATTTAATTCAAAAGGCCGATCTTGATTATATACCGGGCTTGGATTATGATATCAAACCAGTTTTTCTACCAAGTAGAATTTTTCATCTTTTGAAATGATGAATTGAACATATTTTTTGCTTTATAAATAGCAATTGAGCCATTGCCGGGAGCGGATGATCCGGCTGCTGCAAAAGCTCGAGCTGAAGAAGCACAGAGAAAGAAAGAAGCCGAAGCTGCAGCTGAAGCCGAAGCAAAGAAAAAGGAACAAGCACGAGTTGTGAAACCAATTCTTCCTTACAGTTCAATGTTCATTTTCAGTAGTACAAATCCGTATGTATTCGACAGTAAACTCTTGTGTTTAATTTCCAATATAATTCGAATTTAGAATTCGTCGATTTTGTCATTTTATTGTTACACTTCGTTATTTCGATTTATTAATTATGATCGTCATTTCATTAAGTTCAATATCATTGGCTGCCGAAGATCCTGTTCATGAGAATTCACGACGAAATCTCATTCTTGATTATCTTGATTATGCATTTACTTGTGTTTTTGCAGTCGAATTTTTACTTAAAGTTAGTCTATTTCATTAATAGAACGTTTGTTTTCTCAACAAAAAAAAAACATTTCGTTTATTCAGATCGTCGATTTAGGCGTTGTTTTACACGAGGGTTCCTATTGTCGAGATATATGGAATCTACTCGATGCAATCGTTGTTATTTGTGCATTGGTTGCATTCGGATTTAAGTAAGAATTGAATGCATTCGAATTCGAACTTAAACTTTGGTCTTTTGAAGGGATTATGGAGCTGGTAAAAATTTGAGTACAATTAAATCACTTCGTGTTCTTCGAGTGTTACGTCCATTGAAAACTATCAATCGTGTACCGAAATTGAAAGCTGTTTTTGATTGTGTCATAACATCGTTGTCGAATGTATTGACAATTTTGTAAGAGAAACATTGAAACGAAACAGTAACTTCTTATTTCTATTTCGAATAGAATTGTTTACATGTTATTTCAATTTATTTTTGCTGTTATTGCTGTACAATTATTCAAAGGCAAATTCTATCGTTGTTCAGATCTATCGAAATTAACACCTGAAGAATGCCAGTAAGAGATAGAGAGAAGCATCCGAAATATATTGACGAATTCTTTCAGAGGATATTATTTCGATTTTGGAACGGGTAAATACAAGCCCGAATGTCGAAAACGTGTATGGGAACCCTATGATTTCACTTATGACAACGTACCTCAAGCTATTCTAACGTTGTTTACTGTTCAGACAGGCGAAGGCTGGCCAACGTATGTTGAATTGAATTTCTAAATGAACAAAAGAACTGTTCGAATGAATATTTTAGTGTTTTACAACATTCGATTGATGCGACGGGTATTAAGCGTGGTCCACGGCCGGGTCATCGTCTTGAAATTGCTGTTTTCTACGTTGTTTATTTCATTGTGTTTCCATTTTTCTTCGTTAATATTTTCGTCGCTTTAATCATTATTACATTTCAAGATCAAGGACAAAAAGAACTCGAAGAAGCTGAAATCAATAAGAATCAAGTGAGCAGACAAAAGCCAATTCTTATCGTTTGTATTTTCATCTTCCTTTCATAGAAATCTTGTATCGATTTTGCTCTCAATGCTAAACCAATTCAATGTTGTAAACCGAAAAAAGAAGGTTCATTACGTTATCGTATTTGGCAATTATGTACATCATCCTATTTCGAATTTTGTATTATGGTTATGATCGCATTGAACACATGTGTTCTCATGGGCAAAGTAGAAGATTCTGTTCGAATTTGAGTTGATATGTTTTTCTCTTTCTGTGATTTAGTATTATCGAAGTCCTCCAACGTATAATGATATTTTAACTTATGCAAATACGACTTTTACAGCTTTGTTTACGGTTGAAAGTATTTTGAAAATCGTAGCGTTCGGTTTACGAGTGAGATTTTGATGAGAATACGGTGGTGAAATGTTCGAATCGATTGATTTAGAATTATTTTCGAGATAAATGGAATGCTTTCGATTTTATTACGGTACTTGGCAGTATTGCCGATGTTTTAGTGACAGAATTTCGAGTAAATTCTCGACTTATTTCGATCGAAATTTTATGTAATTCGTTGGTTTTTCTAGTTCAGTGGAAAGGCAAATGTATCTGACGGTACTGGCCCACAGAAACACAAGGTACGAGCTTCTTTTTCACATCAATCAATTCATTGTTTCGTCATAGAACACACTGCTCAATCTGGGTTTTCTTCGTCTATTTCGAGCTGCTCGTTTGATCAAACTTCTACGTCAAGGCTACACAATTCGTATTCTTCTCTGGACATTTATTCAATCATTTAAAGTAAAAATTTCATCGTCTCTCGATTGACATCGTTGTCGTTTTTCAGGCATTGCCCTACGTTTGTCTTCTGATCGGCATGTTGTTTTTCATTTATGCCATTATTGGCATGCAGGTAATTGCTTGAGTATATCTTTAATGTTTGTCTACAGCCTTTGAATTCCTCTTCGAACTTAATTCGAAAAAAACACATGACATTTATCCGCTACAGATGTTTGGAAATATAAAAATCGATCATACATCGACTATACACAATCACAATAATTTTCAGTCGATTTTTCAAGCGACACTTGTTCTATTCAGGCAAGAGGATCATATTCCCCGTATAAATACAAATAACACACAACCATAAAAATTCTCTAGATTGTCTTTTGATATCTATCTATATAATTTCATATATAATTACATTTATTTATTTTTTTTTTATTTTCTTGTTCAGTGATAGTTAGTGGTGAAAATTATGGTTTTCAGTTTTAGTTTTTATATTATTTTATTTTATTTTGCATGATTTTATAATTTAAATATATTTTATTTTTTCATAAACAAAGGTTTTTGGTAATGTTCGTTATGACTCGGGCAAAACCGAGATAAGTCGACACAATAATTTCGCCAGTTTTGTGTCTGCTGTCATGCTCTTGTTCAGGTATTTAGTGATGTTCTATTGTCTGCTTTGCTTGATGCTCTCTTCGAACAACTATTTGTTCTCTCTCTCTCTCTCTCTCAAAACATTCGATTATATCTTTCGATTGAAATAGATGTGCAACTGGTGAAAGTTGGCAAGCCGTGATGTTAGCCTGTAAAGCCGGTGCTGAATGTCAACCGCCGGCTCATCAAAATCGAGGCCATGGCAAGGCAGCACAAAAATGTGGATCCGATCTAGCCTATGGTTATTTCTGTTCATTTGTTTTTCTTTCGTCATTTTTAGTACGTAGATTTTCGAAATCAAAGAACTGAGAAATTTGATACGAATGATCATTTAGATGTTGAATCTATTCGTGGCTGTTATTATGGATAATTTCGATTATCTCACACGAGATTCATCGATCTTAGGCGCACATCATCTCGATGAATTTCTTCGAGCATGGTCGGAACACGATCCCGATGGAACGTACGTGTTGTTCATTGAACAGAATCGATTTATAATTTTTGTTTTGATAGAGGGAAATTAGAATATACGAAAATGTTTGAAATGCTTCGGTTGATGTCACCGCCCGTAGGATTCGGAACGAAATGTCCGTCGAAATTAGCTTATAAAGTTTGCGAAGACGATTGATATGGATTCGAATTTTGAGATTATTTTTTGTTGTTGTTTAGCGTTTAATTCGGATGAATATGCCGATTGATGACAAACGGCAAGTTCATTTTACAACGACATTATTCGCTCTTATTCGAGAATCGTTAGGAATTAAAATGCGAAATGGTAAATTTTCAATTCAATGTTATTAATAAAAGATTATTATTTTTTTTGTTTAGCTGCTGAGGAAATGGATGCAGCTGATAATGAACTACGTGATGTTATTTGCAAACTATGGCCAAATCATGCTAAACGAATGATTAAATTACACGAAGGAGGAACAAAATCGTTGCTTGATCTTGTTGTTCCGCCAAAAAATGAACTACACGGAACGCCTGGCCATCCGAAATTAACCGTCGGCAAAGTCTATGCAATTTGTTTGTATATCGATAACTATCGATCGTTTAAACAAGGTCATACAAACGATACGGTGAGTTTTGAGGGTTCATTCGAACTGAATTTCGTATTTATATAAATCTTATACAGAAAAAGAAGGCCAGACCGCAGAAAAGTATGTCTCCAATGGAGAATACTTATGATTCGGTTATACTTGATGATGAATTTAATGAGGAGGTTGGTGGTTATGCATGATAAAAATCAATAAATTCGATTATCCTAAATTTGATTGATTCCCTTTTGATTTGCTGACATTTTCTCTCAAAACATTGATTATTTGATCTTGTTGAAATAGGGATTCAATTTAAATCGATTGGTTTCGGTTTTAAAAGAACGTGTCTATTCAAAAGACGGTATTAACGAAAGTGACGAAGGACGACGATTATCATTTCGACCCTCAGGTAGTTTCCGACGATCAGGTGGCTCAAGTCGATCATCGGTAACCAAATTCTTTTCCTTTGTAACCAAGAAAGGAAAAAAACAACGATTTTTGTTTATTTTAAATTCAGAATGTGGAAAACATGTTTCTCAATGTCAATAAACAGACTACGAGTGCTCGTCCAAGTCTAACAATTGACAATGCACCAACACCGCGTGTATCTGCTGTTGCCAGTGCCGATGAAACCAAACGACTTGGCCCACAAACAACTGACCTTTTGCTTCCGCCGTCACACTACGGCAAAACGCTCAATGTTCCCGATGGTACTGGCGGTGGTGGTGGTGCTCTTCAAGCTCCAACAAATGCAGCACCAATAACACCGCCACGACCGGCTATCATGACAACGCCGAAATTAGCACAAATGAAAAATGTTTCGACGGATTTACGACCAACATTACTCGTCACAACAAATAAACAACAACAACCACAAACAATAACTGCGCCTACAGAACGACGGCTGTCATTAAGTGGCCGAATAGCAACGATTACATCGACCAAACCGAGGCAAGAAACTGTTGTCAATGAAATTCCAACGAAGAAACCAGTCATAAACGGACCGAGACCAGCTATTTACAATCCAAATCTTGGACACGTGATAGTACCGAATGGAAATAAACCGCAGAATCGACAGGATTCTGTTGAATCACCTTCATCGACTGACGATGGACGAGACAATTGGTCAGCAGCACCACGGTTCGTTTTCAATTTTTTCAGATTCTTTTTTTGAACAAAATCTTTTCTCCTATTCAGAATTCTGCCTATGCAAAAACCTGTACCACCACCACCACCACCGCCTATCGTCAATCCAAAGCCAGTCACTCGTCAATTACCAGCATTACCAACGCGACCCGTGCCAAAACTCAATCCATCTCTCCCTCAACCCTATTTCGACATAAAAAATCAAGAAGAAGATTCGCCCAAAGAAACATTCGTGCGAGCTAATCAATTATTCTACTATCAAACATCATCCTCATCGACATCGACGAATATATCAATGACAGAAAATTCCGATAATGAAAATCAAAATCAACGAGATGATGAGGAAGAGTACGATGATGATCAAACATCTCCATTCGAATATGATGCATAAATGTGTTTTCTTTTCTTTTCTTTTTTTTTGTAAATGATCAACTATGTGTGGTGTGTGTTTTTAATTGACAAAATAGTATTCAAAACAAAGCAATACATTCATTTTTTAACGCAAGAAAAAAAACGCCATAATTTCTTAAATTGGCATCTGAACAACAAGTTTCCTTGGAAACTTTGTTTTTTCTTTTCTCAAAAAGAGAAAATCTCGTCATTCTCCTAAGGATAATTAATTTTGTTGCTAAAATACAAAAAAAAAGATCGTCATGGTAGCTGTGACACATTTTCAACAAAAAATAATCATAGATTATTGCTGTTGTTCTTTTCTCCGTATTAATTTTAATGTATTCACGACATACATCCTCCTCTTTTTCATCTTCTTCGTCTTAATAATAACTGAGGCGTGCAGTCGACAGTATTTTCTATCTCTTTACAATGGTAGATTAAACGCAAAACGATGAATCATCGTCCGTTCGTCGCTTCTTCTTTTTTCTATGTATGTGTTTTCGTATGTAAGCATCCGTCCGTCTGTTTAATCAAAGAGAAGAGTGAGCGTAAGAGCGAGAAAAGAGAGAGAGAAAGAACGAACGACATTCGCGGGCTGCTATTATTACTGTCTGTCTTTCTTTTTTCTCTCACATTCTCTCTTCTCTTTTTTTTTTATATATTATCTGGTCGTCCGTCGAGCTTTATAATTGTGTCTTTCATTGCAGATCGACGTCTCTCGCACATTCGATTCATTTACATACAAAAAGCAACATCTAAAATAATATAAAATGCGTGAAATCGTTCATATCCAAGCTGGTCAATGTGGAAACCAAATCGGTTCGAAATTTTGGGAAGTCATTTCCGATGAACATGGTATCGATCCAACTGGTACTTATCACGGTGATTCCGATCTTCAACTTGAACGAATCAATGTCTATTATAATGAAGCTGCCGGTGGAAAATATGTTCCACGTGCTGTTCTTGTCGATCTTGAACCAGGAACTATGGATTCAGTTCGAA